>OIAK01000362.1_pt1 | contig 23863 bp, 25 predicted proteins | sample 1580741 | NCBI WGS metagenome assembly OIAK01 (sample SAMEA3882521, study PRJEB24775) | human gut metagenome | biome: human-associated habitat; feature: intestine environment; material: feces | place: Netherlands | collected 2009/2010
GATGCAAAGGTAAATACTTAATGTGTTAAAACCTTACGCTGTAATGGTGATATACTAATGGTATCGATGTTCCATACGAAGATTCCGGCATTCCAATAGTAGTTGCCAGCGGCAAGGTATTGCTCAGCAGTCTCCAAGTTTGGCTTTTCTTTGAATGCCTCAACCTTATAGATTTCATCTACAGATGTTGGCTCTGCTGCAGCGATATAGCCATAACCAGTTTCCGGGCGGCTTGGCTTAATACCGATAGTAACGATGGCGTTCTTATCGGAAGTATAGCTCAAAGCCTTGCTGAGCACTCGCTGATACTCCGAGGTATTGATGACCAGGGCATCGGATGGTGTCACCACGATGTTGGCATTAGGATGCTTCTTCTGGATCTTCCAGCAGGCATAAGCAATACAAGGAGCTGTATTGCGAGCCTCCGGCTCTGCTAATATGTTATCTACTGGCATATCAGGGATTTGCTCCTTGACAATGCGAATATATTTCTCGTTTGTCACTACCCACATGTTCTCGACAGGACAGATTGGCTTCAATCTATCTACTGTCAATTGAATGAGGGAACGGCCGACACCCATCACATCTATGAACTGCTTTGGGTAATCGGGGGTTGACATAGGCCAGAAGCGGCTACCTACGCCGCCAGCCATAATTATAATTTGAATATCGTTGTACATTTTAATATTTTCTTTTTGATGTAATTTAAAGCAAACTGATTATCAAAAGACAACATTGTTCCTACCTATAAAAAAGCTACTACTATCTTCTGATAAAATCCTTGCTGGTATACCACCAACAATGCAATTATTAGGTATATCTTTTGTAACAACAGAATTTGCTGCTATAACAACATTATTTCCTATATGAACATTACCAACGACTTTGCTTCCAGGAAACATGACAACATGATTTCCCAAGACAGGGCTACCTTTATGTGCACCTTCAAAAATACAGCCCAATGTACAGCCATGATGAAGAGTTACATTCTTACCGATAATAGAGTTTTCATTAATTACAATCGTTCCATAATGGCAAAATTTTACCCCCCCCATAACTCTGGTTCCTATAGGAAGTTCTATGCCTAAATGATGTTCATTCATTCGATAACAAAAGGACATTAGCTTCAAAAGAAGTCTAACAAATATATTCTCCTTAGTATTCAAATATGAACATATACGAAACCAAAACGTTATAGAAAAAGATTCACAAAAAAAGATTCTCGCAACAAACTTGCCCCATTTAAACTCTTTGTTTTCAAGTTTCAGATATCTTTGATAATCTTCCTTTATCAAGGATAATAATTCATTTATCTTCATTCTCAAACAAATTAAGGAATCTAATATAGAAATATGCAAAAGAAGCTAATATATAATAAGGTGGCATAAGGTAAGATTTATCTACAATCTTACGTTGTACCTTTGCCAGCATCCCGAGATAGTTAGCTGGATGAAGTAACAATTCTACAACATTGATTCTTACATCTTTGATGCCCTTTACCTGAAAACTTTGGTTTCCACCGCAATTGTCAACCATATTTCTATCCAAATCATTTAAGAATCGGCATCGTTTTCTGCTATTGAATAGAGCAGACTTCAATAATAAGCGAGACAATAAGCGAAGTGAAATATGGTTATCAATATTCCAAGCTGTCAATCCCTTTACATTTACTAGCATCAAGTCTTGCAACTTTCTCGTATAAGTATCATATATATACTTCTCTTTATCTTCATATTTTTCCTCGACTTGCACCTCTCCATCTTTCAAAGATTTATACTTTCTAACACTGCCATGAGGAGCAGAAAGCAATTGTTCATACATACTTCTATTAGTACAAAATATACCAAAAAATGGAGAAAGTGTCTTGTTATCATCTCTCATTTCAAAAAGAAGTCCCTTACGATGACATCTATCATCATATTGTAGCTTCTCCTTTCTACAGGAACCTATATAATACCCAAATGTTTCGATGTTCAACATTTCTGTCAACATCTGCTGAGAATGATTATACCAACCTTCATCTACCATATAGAATTTACCATGATCGCTATGAGCTAAAAGATAGTCTTTTTGTAATGTAAAGTCTGTTTCGTCTGACCCATCCATTTTCTTATAGGCATCTTTTGCAAGAAAGACAACCTTTCTAGAATTTAAGAAATAATGAGTCTTAATTATTTCTGATAATGGCATTACCAATTTCTGATATGCATCATAAGCTTTCTTCATAAAGAATCCACCTCTAGCAAGGAAGTTTAATTCAACTTGCCCCCCCCATATTTGGCTTCATCTCCTCATTTAATTTACGAGAGAAATAATAAAGTGGTATTGCATATTCAGCAAATGTAGAATGATGAAAGAGTTCATGAAATCGCTTCTTCAATTGATAGTTAGAGAAATCTCTCTTAGTCAATCTACTAAAGTTAGTCCAGAGTTTATGTCTAAGAGGAAAATACCAAATAGAATACAATCCGTGCTCTCTTGCCATTCTCACATCCGAATGTTTGCTATCACCTATCATGACAACTTCATCTGCCTTTATACTATTTTCTTTCAAGATATAGTCATACAAGTCACCATGAGTTTTAGTTTTATTGAATGATTCTGAAACATAAACTTTATCAAACAAGTCCTCGCATTGGAGATTGACAAGAAAGTCATGATATGCTTCCATTGGAAGATAAAAATCAGAGACCAAGAATATTTGCTTTCCCTTTGCTTTCTCCTTTCTCAACATTGAGATAATCTTTTGATTACCATATTGGCATCCTATCTCAACACTTACATCAATATTAAGGCTTGACTCGACAAATGAAGAACAACTTTCTGCTAATTTCACTTGATCAGATAACAGAGAGTACAAATCTTCCATTGTTTGATGGTAAGGCTTCTCATAAAAATGCTCTCCATTCATATGATGAGCCTTATGTCTCATCTCTACCAATTTTTCATCAGAAAGAGATGCTAATATAGGGAACTTTGTCTTCAAAACTTTTGCCCACTGTAAATAAATCTGTGATGAGTGGATATGCCGAAAACAAGTTGTGTCAAAGTAATCGACAAAGATATATTTGATATTTGAATATATTTTCATACGTTTTATTCCTTAATTTTCCTGAAAAACGGATAACCACTTAGCAACAAAATGCGAATAATCCAAATTTAGCTTTTTAATTGAAAGAAAAGCCTCTTCACCTTGTTTAAGAACTTCATTTGGATTATCAATATAATAAGCTATAGCATTTGACAATCCTTCTACAGATACTTCATTAACTACCATACCAGTTACCTTATCCTTTACAATTTCCGGCATACCACCTTGATTAAAAATAATACAAGGCTTATGATAACTTTTAGATTCTGCTACAACATTTGCCATAGGCTCCTCGTATATAGAAGGGATACATATAACATCACATGTCTTATAGAATGAAGCGACATCGTTAATCTTTCCTACAAAATTAACATTTTGTTCAAGATTGTTATTTTTGATAATAGAATATAATTCATCTGCATAAGGTTTATCCACCAAAGGGTCGCCTGCAATAAGCAATGACATTTTTTTTCCATTAACCTTTAGAATTGACATAGCTTCAAGAAGTTCTTTGACTCCTTTCTCTGGTACGATTCTACCAATAAACCCAAAGACTATTCCATTTTTATTAATCTTTAATACATTATCTTTGATATTTTTTCTTATTGGAGGATAATTGTAAATTAATTGATCTCTTCCTTTATCAACCCTACCAGAGTCTTTCATCCTACGCTGTATGTATAATGCATTAGATACCAATACATCTACCCTCTTTAATATGATTTTTTTCCATAATATAGAATAGATACCAGTAAACCATTTATTTTTTTTTCGATAGGTTAAGGGATCATCGCCACATCTAAAAACAATAATTGATTTTGAGAAGTAAAATGGCAAAAACAGGTAGGTCAATGCCCATTCAGTAGGAACCAAGACGTAATCCGGCTTATGTTTCTTTAGCCAAAAAGACATTTGAAACTGAATTTTAATGAAGTTCACTAGATACTTTAGAATACGAAAACTACCCTTTAAATCACGAGGATAAGAAAAGGTCTTGCTATTATAAGAATCCAATTCTTTCTTCATGGCTGGGGTGGCATTTTCGGAACAACCCACTATAACTTTTCTACCATTTTCTTGTAATATATGATACACTTCCATGTTAGCTCTCTCCTTTCCATACATGTCAGTGCTATCTAAAATTCCTAAAATAACCATTTTAACTATTTGCCAAAATCTTTTGATACTCTATTAAATAATTATTTGCAGTTACTTTTACATCAAAATTATCTGCAACTCGTCGATAGGCCTTTTCCACAAGCCTATCAATATCTTGTGTGCTCATTTTCATGATTACAGCAAGTTTGTTTGAATAATCCTGTACTTCACCATTTTTGAAATAGAAGCCATAAGTACCATTCTCAATAACATCCATCGGACCTGCTACATCAGAAACTAGAACAGGAACCTTGGAAGCCATAGCTTCTGCTACAGTTAGGCCAAAACCTTCTTTTCTAGAAGGCTGAACATATAAATCATATTCACAAATATGATTTGCTACATAAGCCTGATTCTGAAGACCTAAAAAATTTACTTGATTTTGAAGGTCTAATTCTTTAACCAATAGCTTTAAGGATTCCAACCCTTGATTCTGATCATCGCCAATAAAATCAACTACTACATTTTCCCTTAAATCTTTTTCCAATAAGGAAATAGCCTTTATAGTTAAGTCCTGACCTTTTACATCAGTATAAAGTCTTCCAACTTGAAGGATATGAAATTTGCCATCAGTTTGACTTTTCTTTGTACCACTATTTTTAAAACAAGATGTTTCTATTCCATTATAAACTGTAATAGCTCTAATTTTATATTTATCATATATATCTTGTTTTACTGCTTTCGATATGGCAAAGTTATGATTAAACTTGAACAAATAGTCGGAATCCAATCTTCCATTGCAAAGACAATGCAAAGTACAACATTTTTTATTCTGAGGAATCGGAATAAATATCATTCTTGACAATCTTGGATTATGTACGTGCAATATGTCAAAATGATGGGTTATCAAATACACGTTCATCTTTACTATTGGATATAGATTTTTGCTTCTAACTTTCTTGCCGAAGTTTACCAATTCAACTTTGTTACTAAGAGATCTATATAAAGATTGATTTACTGCATCATTTAAAATCAATATCTTTACTTGGTGGCCGGCAAGCACTTGCTCGTTAGCAATATTAACCAACATGGTTTGGATACCGGCCATTATCATATCATAATACAAATGAAAAATAACCATATTTAATGATTCTTTAACTGATAATATTCAGAAAGTGTAACTCCATAATATCCTTTAGACTTTACATAGTCGAAAATACTCTGTATTGTTGAATATTCTTTTTCAATATCTTCATGAGTTATAAAATATGGACTACCATTTGGCATAACTTCAGAAGAATGTATCATAAACTCCAAATAATCAGCATTCTCGTCTTTGTCAATAACATCTATAAGGTGCTTCATTTCTTTAAGAGAGCTCATTGCTGGTCTCAACCATAAGGAATTACCAAAAAACACAGTCTTAATTTTGTGTTTAAGACGCCCATCCAAAAGATAATGCAACTTTCTAACACTCATTGGAACTTCAAGTACCTCTCCTATTTTATGGGCATGGGGATTTGCCTTAGAATAATCAGAACCACAGAACGACATTTGACCAGGAGTTTTTTCCCATGATACAAATGGTGTAACAGAACAATCAACCTTGATGTTAAACTCATTCAACATATTGAAATAATCAACATCCATTACCCAACGTCCTGCTCGATGAGTCACAGGCGCAATACCAATTTTATCTTTTATCAAATTATACAGCAAAGAAAACTTTTGTCTTCTAATGTCTAAAGGATATTCTATCAGGTACGAATTTTGATCAAAGTTTCTTGGCAAATCGTATAGAGGAGGATTATTCCAAGCATGTAAATGAATACCTATTTCAGCTGTATTACGAGCTATTACATCTTTAGCAAATTGACAATATAAGTCCGATTGTATCATTTCATAATTGGTAAGATAGACAGGCTTGAAATTATAAGCCTCACACAGTTTTTGGAATCGTGGCAAATATTCTGCATTTTTCGTGCCTATTTCACCTCCCTTATATGCCCACAAATTATCACCTTCTGTATCGACTGTAATTATAAAATATTTCATTTGAACAACTTATTTAAAATAAAACAGAAAAATGGACTCTTATCTTTTGAGTTATAAAAATAATAACAATCCGTACTCATCCACTCTTTTAACCACTGAAAAACTCCAACTTTACCTCGTTTAACATTGCCTATATCATAAGGCTCAACCATTGCAGTAAAAGGCAATTTTCGGATTTTTATTTCGTTACGATCTATAAAACCTCGAAGTGTACTTTTTGCCCATAAATAAGGCAAATTGCATCCACCGAATGTTGGTGCATAATTCCAAGTAGAAGCACGAAGATTAATTTCGAGAAAATATTTTTCCCCTTCTGGTCCTTTCATAAACTCTATTTCAAAAACTCCATTGAATTTAGTTCTTTTGAATAAGTCTTTAATTTTCTCTAAAAGTGGGAAGTCATCAAAAGGAATCACATTCATATAATAACCATAACTACTTTCAGAATAACGAATATAATCAAATAAATAAGGCAAACAAATATCCTGCCCATTGTTCACAGAAAAACCTTCCATGCAAAATTCTCCTTTTTTATGGATAAACTCTTGCAATATTAATTGTGGAGATTTTATCTTCTTATAGGCATTCTTTAGTTCATCTTCATTCTGACAAACATAAACATCGCCTTTCCATGCACCCATTGTAGAAGCAAGAACCTTAGTAATTATAGGATAATTAAGAGATTTAGGAAGAATTCCTGTTTCTACAATCTCCTTTTTAGGCACATCCAGTCCCGCATCTGCTCCAATAGATGTGATATTATCCTTATTTTGCAACCAAGTTATACGCCCTTTTTCACCTGCATTATAAAAATAAAACTTATCTATTAATTCATCATAATGAGCATCTAGAAAACTAGTTGTTTTATCATCACTGCAAAACAAAAAAGGCTTAAATTCTTCATTGCCATACATTGAAAGCAGTATTTTCAAACCTTCTTCACGATTATTTACTACGTGTAACTTATGAATATATTTACAATGATTAACAAGGCATGGCTTTTCTGCTATCAATATAGCTATTGGCTGTAACCCCATTTCACCTAAACTACGTAATACTCCCAAAGGATTATAATGATCCTCTGAAAAAGTTATAAATTTATGCTTCTTAAGCTCAATATCAAATTTATCCATACTTCAATTTTATTTATTACTATTTAACCACAATCTTACATCATTAACTATCATAAATGCTACCAGGATAAAACCGAGATAGCCATTCAAACCATAGATTACATTCAACAATGGGCGATATGGCACAAAGCATGCTATCAAGCAGCCTACGATACCACCTACAATAATCAAAATCTTATAAAGTTTGGTACCATCTGTTGAAATTACACGAATACCAGTCCAAAGTAAAGGACATGCAGAAGTGTAGATGCCAAAGAAGATGATAACAGTGAAAACTGTTGCAAGAAGAGGATGAATGCTCTTTGCCAATACCAACGCAGGAATACCCACATTCCAGGTGGAATCAATATTGGCAATCAAAGCAACACAGCAAACTGCAGCAGCAGCAAAGATGGCGAGAGTAGAAAGCAACATACCCACATTCACTTCCTTCTTATCATGGTTAGCACCAATCTTACTCAAGAAGGCAGCAAACCACAATATGACAAATCCGCCATACGAAGCACCTGAAGCAAATGGATTACCATCTCCTACCTGAGTAATCTCATACTTGCCACTATCTACTGCTTGCAATCCTTCCGTAAAATGAGGAAAACCGCTAATAGCTGTCCAGATAGCAACAAAGATAATGAGTACTACAATAATAGGACCGAAGATACCCAATGTCTTGACAATACGGTTCAAGCCAAAGACAGCTGTCACGATGACCAATGTAGCAAGTATAGCTGCACCAACGCCATTAGACAATCCCCACTGCTCCATAGCTGTAGAATTCGCCCCCCCGCACATTACCACAAAACTCATATAGCAGAACAAGGCAGAGAAATAATCGAAGAATTTACCGATATATTTTCCGCAATATGCCTTGTAAATATCTCCATTATGCTTTACATGCAATCGATGACCATTTGATATAAACGAGAGATTGGTATATACATATATAACAGCACATACTGCTATTACAATCCAGAACTCACTACCATAAGACGCCTCATATTGCATCACCTCTTGCATTGTCGCAAAACCGGCACCAATATAGAACGCTATACAAGCACCGCAAAACTGTAAGATTCTCTTAAATTTATCCATTATACTTATTTGTTACTGAAAGCAAACTCAACGGCTAATACAAATCGTGGTTGTTTGGTCAGAATATCATTTGCCCAAGCATAAAGGTTGATATTCTTATGAGAATAATAACATCCCATAGACAAATCCACATCCTTATCAAACTTCCAGAAATAAATAGCACCTACCATAGGAGTAATACTGTTTCCCTTGCCTGGAAGAGCAAATGTATGACCAATATAGCTCCATTGTTTAGCGGAAGTTAATTCATCCTCATTGTTCTCCAACCAGGTATCGGTTACATAAAACCACTTGCCATCCTTCGTTATATTACCATTGATATAAAGAGCCGATGTTAAATAACTGAACTTGTGATGATCATTCAGATCAAAAGATGGAGTCAGCTGTGCACCGATCTTCAAATAGTCATTTATCTTTGTTCCACCTCTTACGATATAACCAATATAATTAGCAGCACCATTGGTATATAAGTCAACACCAGTTTGAAAATGGTTACCAATACCATATTGCAAAGTTGAATACGTTTCCCAAGTATCAGCCTTGGTTCTATATTTCATGGAAGAATAACCATATAACTTCTGGTCACCAACGGTAGTTCCAAAGTTTGGGACTTGAGCTTGAAGATTTATCTCCAAAGCATACAAGGTAAAAGCTACAAAATATACCCTTTTACACATTATTCACTTTCCTCTAAAGCATCATGCAAAGCTCTAATGAAACCTTTGCCATATTTCAAGTCTGGCTCCATATAGTTACCTTCTCCCCACTCATTCCACGATTTCAAAAAAACAATTTTATTTTGCTTTTTCATAACAGTATGCAAGATTTGCTTGCAATGCTTTTTAAAAAGTTTGGGCGTTGCATTATTAATAATATAAGCACTTTTACCGCTTCGAGGAGAGTGATCCCAATTTGGCAAAAGGACAGGACAGAAATTTTCCTTAATATCTTCCTCCGGTTTGCTCATAAATTTAATACAGTCTGCATATTCTACGACAGTTCCTTTCAAGCCTTTCATCCATGACATAATACGATTCTTAAAAAACTGCATTTTAGTTGAACGTTTATGTACATAACTTGATCGTTCCTGAGTATAAATTTTAAACCCTTTTGCAAATGCATCTTTAGGATTATCTAATTCATTAACTCGAGCAACAAAATATATTCCATCAAAGCCCTCTTCTTTTGCCCATTTATTCCAATAACTGATAAAATCAGAAGGTAACAGATTTGGTTTATAAACCAGAAACAATGGTTTATTATCTATTTTGATATAGCGATGATCTTTGAAAAAGTTCAAAGCATATTCAAAATGAAGTCTATAATCTGATTCGCCACCATAACGTTGTTCCATTATAACTTTATCTCCAGTTCCATCTTTGTTCCACTGTTTTGCTTTCCAAGATTCATTAGCCCATCCAAAACAAAAAGGGAAATCTGGTTTACCTGTTTTCAAAACGTCATCTATTATTTCATTCAACAACTGACGACCTTTACCACCAAACCAATAATGCCAATAACAAAAAGCGCCAACACCGGCTTCACGTGCTAACTCAGCTTGCTCATCTCGAACCTCAGGCAAACGTAAATCATAATACCCAAGATCAGCTGGCACTTTTGGCTGATAATGTCCTTTAAACAAAGGTTTGGCCTTACCAACATTAGTCCACTCAGTAAATCCTTTCCCCCACCACTCATCATTTTGAGGAAATGGATGATACTGAGGTAAATAATACGCAATAATTAACGGTTTCTTCATAATCATATTTTATTATTATTTTTCATTTTTAAAATTTTAGCAGGTACTCCACCTACAATGCAATTATCAGGAATATCAGAAGTCACAACAGCTCCTGCTGCAACCACAACATTGGATCCGATATTAACAGGACCTAAAATCGTACATCCTGTACAAAACAAGACATTATTCCCAACATTTATTCTATTATCATTAACATTTCGTCCACTTTTACCAAAAAGAACCATAGGGAGAATGCTACAATTATCTCCCATATGTACAATGTCATCAACGTGAACATAAGATACATGGGTAATTGATAATCCTTTACCACATGAATTTGGAGCAATATATATTCCAGTCTGCAAAGAATATTTGCGCCATAATAGTTTATATATAGATTTCAAAATTTTATGATAGTAATATATCGCCCCCCCATTTTTTTACTATGGCACATATTGATATGAAACTCATAGTGTCTCAATATTGTCAAATACTTACGAATCAAATATTGTTCTGAATAAGTAATAGATGACAAAAATGGATGAAGCATTGCCCCTTGAGCTTTTCTATCATACAATATAAACTCCTTCAGTTCTTTTCTACTAATTATCATTTTCCTAATAGTTTTTCTTGTTATTAACGTAAGTTGTTCATGGTCCAAGATTCATTTATCATTCCATAGACCAAAAACAGTATCTCTTAATAAACTCACCGTATAACATATTCCATTATCTTTAGAAATAGAAACAATTAATCCCAATAACAAAAGGCACAAAAGTTCCTTCATATTTTTAAAATTAATTTATTTTTTTTGCAGGAACACCTACAACAACACTATATGAAGGTATGTCTTTAGTTACAACAGAATTCGCACCAATAACACAACCATCTCCAATCTTTACGTTTGACAATATTGTTACTTTATCACCGACCCAGACATTTTTTCCTATGATAATTGGACCTGGACTTACAACAAGTCTCTTATATGGATGAATTTGTAATGATTGATAATCAGTTTTTCCATGATTATTATCTATTATCGAAACATTTTTACCTGAGACAAAGTTATCTCCAATTATAATTTTATTTATCGCTGAAATATGGTTATATGCACCAAAGCAACAATTATCACCAATATCTATTTGTATGTTTGCATTTTGCCCCCATGCGGTTAAAAACAAATCTTTACCAAAAGAACAATTATGACCTATCTTTATATTTTTAGCCCCCTTTAGTAATGCTATCCCATCAAATCCAAAATCATGACTGTTTGGAGCAAAGAAATAACTATACCAATGTGAGATAAAACGGCGCTTCTGCTTAGCCATAAAGTTAATCATGGAGAGATTAACCATTAATGACAGTATTTTAATTAACCTCTCCGCTAAAATATTTAACATTATCTTTTTCTTTTAATATTAAACTTAAACTAACTGTATAAAAAACAAGAAAATATGGCATATAGCCAAAGTCTCCCGTAATGCACGCATAGCCAATATAAAAAGCAAATAAAGTTATCAAAAGCGAGGAACTTTCCCTAAGTTTTTTAATATTGGACATGCAATATTTTAGTCCCATAATAATCCATAGGAGAATTCCACATAATCCAGTATTACAAAGAACCACAAAAATAAGACTTTCAAATGCCAAAATAACTGGATGATCACCATATTTTGACATATAAAAATCTTTCCAACCATATCCATTTCCTATCAACAGATTATTTCTAATTTCATCAAAACACCCTTCTAACTGTTCAAGACGCATAGATGCACTAGAACCCGAAACCTGTGTACTTTTATCTGAGTTTATAATAGAATCAAGATAAGTATCCAATCCAGGAATGAAATTACAAATTAAATAAACGATGCAACAAAGAAACAGCGTATAGCTCAATAATCTGATTTTTCTTACAAGTACTAAATAAACACACATCGCTAACACCAGTCCCACAAGCACAGACCTAATTCCACATAGCAACGCATCCATAAATAAGACGGCTTGAAGAAACAGAATCCATTTCTTTTTTAACCATTTATTATATATAAATGAGAAAACCAAAGAAAAGCCTATAAAAAGTCCATTTGTCATTGGATGATAGAACACGCCTGATACTCTTCCAAAACTACGTCCTACAGAAGACATATAATACATTGTCAAATCTTCCAACTGAAATAATGAACCAACATAAGAAACATATGGATTAAGTCCTTTTAAAAAGACCACAAATAAGCTATAAAATGCATTTATTCCAACACATAAAAGTATCGTATTTAAGATAATGTTTGATCCCTTCTTTTCATTCATTAATTGGTTTAATAAAATAAAAGGCAGAATCAAGCATCGCATTACATCCTTTCTCCATTGTTCCAATTCCCAATCTAGAGGAGTATTCGCTTGAACAAATATTAATATTAAGCACGCTACAAAATACATTGCAAATGGAAGCAATGGCCAATAAATAAAGTTAGAATTCTTTCCCCTTTTTAAGAAAAAAGCGATAAGTAAAAGAACATTAACTAAATTAAAAGGAATATTAATGCCAAAAAACAAAGCTCCATAAGCTGGTACTAAAAGCATATAGGAAAGATAAATTGCTAATCCATAATTTAAATTAATAAATGGAACTATAATAACTAATAAAGCCCATAAAGAGAAAATAATGTCCATCTTTATAAATTATTTTTAAAATCCTCTAATATGCTAGTGTAAGCACCTAACAATTCCTTTTCAATATTTTGCGCACTATGCCGTTGAACTGCTATAGATCGAGCTCTAGCTGATAACAAACACTGTTTTTTTTCATCCGTTAATAAACGGTAAATTTCATCAGCTAAGAAATATGGCTCATTAGCAGGTACAAGAATTCCACAATTTCCACCATCTAAAATAGAAGGAACACCTCCTACAAAGCTAGCTATGCAAGGTAGCCCTAGCATCATTGCCTCGCAAAGAGCATTTGGGCTATTATCTATATAAGCAGGATGCACATAAATATCACTTTGAATCAAAAAATCTTTAAGCTTATTCTCATCCAAAATGCCACAAAAATTTATATTACAATCAGAAAATTTAAGTTTCTCCATCCATTCTATATATTTATAGTTAGAAGAATCTCCTGCCAAATTCCATACAAATTCAATGCCAGCATTTTCTTTTAAAATTTTTGCAGTCTTTAATATGACATCAAGACCCTTCCACAAACTACCACTACCAGTGGTAAATATAACATATTTTTTGTGTTTATGTGGCTTCCACATTTTGTCATTCATATAAAAAGTGTCTCTTAAGGCTTCATTACAAACATAATATTTTCTTCCTTTAGACAATATATGAGTTATACCTCTATCCCAATCCGTTCTTCCCATATAATAACTAACAGAACTTAAGCTTTTTTTCTCTATTTTTGCAGCTTCTCTTAGAATTCTTTCCGACAACAAGGTTTTAATGGCTTGTTTAAAAGCAAGACATTTTATATCAAAAAGAACTTTTGACCATTTTGAATATCTAGGTGGATACAACACATTAAAATAAGAAGGCAAAGAACCCTGCATATGAATAACGACAGGTATCCGTACCAAAGAGGCAACTTGTCCGAAACACCACTCACTGCCAAAACATTGTATAATATCCGGTTTAAAATCCTCAATTACTTTCAATAAACATGGCATCAATTGTTGTGGAGAGCTATTATTGAAGAACTTAAATTTAACTTTTTGACGAAAATTGTGCTGAACACAAATTGGATAATAATCAACACCTTCTATAGAATCTTTAAATATTGAAGACTCATATTCAAAAGCTACACCTAAATGAATATTTTCATTCTTTTGAATAATTTTCTCCAATGCAGAAATCCATCCACCCCCATTATAACCATTTTTCTTTTCTGTATAACAGGCTGGATTTACTGAAAACCAAAGTACTCTCATTTTTCTATCCATATCTATTCTAACCCATATTTACCCAAATACCTCTTCATATCGAGGTCTTCGGAGATTTTTAACAATAACAATACGAACAACACGAGAAGCTGGAAGTAGTTTTTCTTATGCTTCTCTTCCGAATAAGAAGGAGTCGTACCATGCGCATAATTATTGCGGATGGCAGGACCATTCGTAAACTTCTCGTTGTTCAAATAATAACTAAAGTAATCTCGCTCGGCTGGACTTAGCAAATGATTGTCTAAGCTAATCCAACCTTTCGAAACCATATCATCAAGTATCATGCGCTCTTCCTTAGGATACCCCCAGTAAGAACATGCACCATATTCATACAAATGCTTCAGGAGCCTAACTTCACGCATCTTCACACATCGCAAAATACCCTTCTCATCTTTTACGAGATAGCCCTTTTCCAACAATCTGTCGATATCCGGTCTCTGATAATTCTCGTAATCCTCATATTTCACCTCTATTCCGTTCTCCAGAAATTCATAATAATTTCTGAAATGAGCATCTTTGCAAGGCTCTACAAAGAAAAGCATACTCTGGCTACCAAAGAAAAGATAAATCAAATACCAAACGTCGGTATTGTTCCTATTCAATATGCAATAGCGATGTGATAGGAGACTCTTAGTTTCCGTCAACTTTTGAGGAGGTGTCAACTCCACGATGTCCTTATCAATGGAGCCATAATTCACATAACAGTCATATTGGTGAGCTACGGCATCCATCTCTATTGCCAGACTCCTTATCTTCAAAATCAGCGAATCGTCATGCTTGGGCAAAGTCAGTGACAAGCCTTTATAACCATATTCAGTCTTCAGAAAATCCTCATAGAATGCCTTGATAACATCTTCTATATTTCTATCAGTATCAAGCAAAGCACATTCCAACGCTTGCATCTGTAAATACGACATGTTTTCCCGCATCCGAAATGCCATATCCAAATCATAGGCATTCCGAGCATGAAGACCTGTCACCTTCTCAAAAGCATCCGTTTCCGCATCCTTGGATATAAGAGTTATGAAACCGTATGGTTCGGTAAACTCAAACACTTGACCGCAATAATAGATGACCGTGGCATCCTTGCAATCATCTATGAACTTTTTGTTATAGACGAACATCGTTCGGCCCTCTTCATCAACCTTACGTTCCCTTACAGGAGCATTCTGTTCTACAGTAAGAGCTACGCCGTAACTTGCCACATGCACAGCTCCCATCGCAAAGATGGCTTCATTCAGAGCTTTTTCCTTGCAGCCTTGATGGTCAAAGGATGGAGAGGGAAATCAGCGCTTCGCTTTGCAGCAAGAACCAAGCGCACATAATTGAGATTAGCTTTATCGGAATTTACATAATTGCGAACTATCGTATCTTTATCTGTGCCAGTCAAAGACTTAGGAAAATACAAGTCTCTATGTTGACAGAATCTGTCTTCCTTAACGTATTGCTCAAGCAGCCATTCTGCCGTATGCTCATTTTCTTTAAGCATTGCAGTCAATAAGATTTGATTTTGCTCCACTATCCAACGATGCTCCAATAAGTCTTTCAAGAGCCAATTCTTTCCTTTTAAGATCTCACGTAATCCGTTCTCTGTTATAAGTCCCTTGATTCTGAACTGGTCGATAATTTGCCAAATAGTAGATTCGTAACCTCTTTCTATCTCCCCAAAAATAACAGGAAGATCGTTTGATTGCAAGTGTGAGAAATATGCAGCCACCTTCCCTTTGTATTGCTTGATAGCAACAATCTTGTTTTCTTCCCAATCCAGTGGATACTTCCCATGTTCTATGAACTGCACAATGTGAAACATCTCCAGATAGTCATTGATACCATCTGGTTGTTTTCCTTCCTCGTAGCCTCTCACAACATTAGCCATTCGTTCAATGTGAAGTGGAATAGATATATCATAATCACTATAATAATGTACACGCTCCATTACCTTATTTGATTTAAAAATTCCTTGCTTTGTTTTAATTTTAAAAGCAAATTTGAAGAAATCTTTTTCCAATCTATGGAATTGTCTATAATATCTTCCGAATTCATTCTATCCTGCAACCCAATTGTCGAAAGAAAATCCAACATTCGAGAAGAATTGTTGTGTCCTTTGAGATTAAAAGTATAAAACTCCTTCTCAAATATTACAGAGAATGCTGTGGCATGGAATGAACTTGCTACAACACAAGCCGCATTGTCTATCAAAGATAAAAATTCTAAAGGACCAGCATTATTAATATTTATGTCAGCATAACCTCTTTCAGAAAAATCGTTAATTGAAACAATTTTCAATGATTTTTCTTTAGCATAGGCTTTTACAAAAGAAATCATGTTATCATCATTCCCTAAGAAATCATATACAAGAACATAACTTTCATGGGATAATCCATAGAGATTACCTTTTAAAGATAATTGTTTCCACTCTCTTTTATCCAACAAGAATACAGGATCAAGTACGATAGATATATTATCTATACCTAAATCTATCAGTAACTTGGCTCCGGTTTTTTCCCTAACAGAAATTGCGTTGAATCGAGCAAGTTTTTCTTTAATAAACACCTTATATTCTTCCTTTATCGTGCTTGTCGCCAAACTTGCAGCGTAAGAGATACGTTTTATAGATTCCTTACCAAAATCGAGATAATAACCAGGTTCCTTACCATTCTCACTGAATGTATTCCATATCTGGTCGCTTCCTGCCACATAGACATCAGCTCTAGGTGGTTTTTTCTGTAACTGTTCAGAAGAATAATACTTAATTGGTGTAAGATGATAATATTCCTTCTCAAACTTATCAAATGCAGCCTTACGTCCCCACGTCTTGAACATTCCTCCTTTATAAGCTTTATATGGATACCAGACATAACGTATAAATGGGAATATCTTAATAATTTGAGCAGCCCTACCTATAGCATTCTTTGGCATCCAGAAAGGATTATATCTATCACAATGGAACCAAGGATTAAAGTCTATGATTTCAACCTCATGCCCCAAAGTTTCCAAATAATGCTGCAAAGCATAAGCTTGCAAACTCGCACCATAATTATATACATGATGACAAGTGATTGTCTTTATCTTCATTTTACTATCTTCTTAATAATGTTCTTAAAACTTCTTACGGGATGTTTTATACGTTCTAACTGTCGCTGTTGTTTTCTATAAGTTGTTAATATATGGCACGCATCTTGAATATTCTTAGAATCATTTTTCAATGTTTCTAATATCTTATTATATGCTCCAATTCTTTGCGGACAAGTCTTCATCTGACCCTCCGCAACAACATCAAAAGAATGTTCTACTAATTCACAATTACATTGCTTCAACACCTCATTGCCTTTTTGGGTAAAAGCAACAGCTCCACTAACACCATCTTCATCATCATTATAAGTCTTTCCCCATAAGTCACCGATACGTATATCAGCAGAAGAATGGTTATACTTATACTTACAATGGTCATAGCATTGTTTTCCTAGACAACAGTCACCAAGGAAAAGCTGATAGAACATATCACCTTGTGACAATCGGCTTTCTATATAACTTTTTTTCCCCCTTATTAACATATCGTAAGAATCATGCCAATTTATCTTCTCGCCATGTTCCTCACCATCAATGCCCATTGCCCAAGAGTCGTGCCAGCCCGTCCATTTATTACGCCACGAAGCATAAGTTATCTTACCTACTTGCTTCTCGGCCCATTCTGTATATTTTTTCCATACCAACATGGACGGTACTCCATGACAGAAGAAATCAAGCAGTACAAAGTTGTCTTCACATCGGAATTTTCGAATGTATCGACGGAAAGAATCTATTTGGCAAGGGGAACCAGTAACAAGATACTTTTCCTTACGATTGATAGCTTTAAATCCGTCAACAGTATAGCTTTGAATATATTTACTACCTGCACTAGGAATCAATTCTTCTACATTTGTTGCAATATAATGCTCAGCTCTGTTCTTATCGGCATTGTAACGTACACCGCAAACCCTATAACCTTGTCCAAGGAGATATTTTCCTATTTCAAAACCAGCACCACCTGATGAACATTTTCTTCTTACTAAATAATCTTTACTCCATGCTGCATAAGGATGGATTTCCTGGTTCTGCAATGACAAATCTTCATGGAGATAGGCACATACTTCTGTACAAATACCACAATTAGTACATTTGTTTGGGTCAGTGATATGAGGCTCATAGAAGCCTTCCGCATTTAGACCAATTTCAATTATCTTTCGTCCACATGCTGTAGCGCAAACACCGCAACCATAACAATCGTGGATTTTGCTTATATTATACATATTATTTATCTTTTTAATATTTTTGATTTCACTATTATTGTCACTTTTGATTTTAACATATTCCTGTCAGCTTTATTGAATCCTAAATAATATCCCAAGACTATTGTTGACATAAAAGATAGGATACAAACCATAGTAAATCTCAAAAAGACTGTACCCACCAGTTGATAAGTAAGTACCGGCAAGACAAGCGACATAACAGTTATTACCAAGACCCTCAGAGTAACCTCCCTCAAAAAGTCAAACATCGGAAATCTTATACTTCTAACAAGCATATACAATCTAGCAAAGTGGCAAATAAATTCAACCAAGAATGCAATTATCATCGCCATATATGGAGCTGCTCCCATTTTCAAAGCTACATAAACCAATGGTAATGTTAACAATGATAATAAGCCTACCACTATTTGGTAATCACGAACTTTTCCGGTAGCATGCATAGTTATAATCAAAGGATTAGATAATGTATTAAGCAAAGCCGTAAATATTGTTATCTGCAAGAATATAACAGTATAAGCAGGAACCTCCTTTAACCATAAATTCAAAATCAAAGATGACTCTATAACTATTGGCAAAGAAAGTGTCAAAAGTAATAAATAAGAAAGTTTTGCACCTCTGAACACTAACTTATACATATTCTCCAATTCTCCAGAAGCATAATTTTTAATTATCTGTGGATTTAATGCCATTTGAAAGTTGGTAACAAAACCATTCAATTTACTAAGCACTTGGTATGCTATGCCACGAGCTGCATTCACAGCAGGACCAAAGAACATATTCAAGACAACATTAACACCTTGCTCTTTTGCTATACCGGCAAGCGAACCTATCAAATTCCAACTGACAAACGAACCTACATTACGTCCATATTCCTTATTGAATTTACCGGTAAACTTACATTCTTTAAACTTATTTTTACAATAAAAAAAGTACATAAGTAATAATGCAATCTGAATAAGAGCCATTAATGCGGCATACACGATCAACTTATCAAATGGCGTCAATGTTATGACATAGCAAATAGCAAGCTTAAATATAGCATCAAAAATGCTAAAATAAGCAAAAGCAGACATTTTCTCATATGCAATCAAGGCACCATTATAAGGAACATTTATCACATCGAGAATGAATACGAGCAATGATAATTGAAAGACCCAGTTGGCAGCTTCATATCTCCCTGCAGGAAAATTCATGTGAGCATTCAAAAACCAAACACCAACAACTTCTCCTAAAAAGAGTATTATCAAAGCCAAAAATAGGTGTATGTACACCATCGTACTGAATATTTCCTTTACATTACCTTCTTTACCTTTTCCAATTTCAAACGATAAAAAACGCTGTGTGGCAGAAGTCATGGCACCACTGATTACAGCGAACATAGTAACAAAACCACCAACTACATTATATATACCAAAATCTACTTCTCCTAGCTTGTCCAAAATGACACGGCTTGTATATAAGCCGATGACCATCATGAAAAGCATACGGACATAAAGAAGAAGCGTATTCTTCGCTATTCGTTTATTATTCGATTCACTCATCTAATTTTATCCTAATATATACTTTGAATATTTAAAATTTTGACATACTGCCACAAAAGGCCAACTTATGCCAGTGACGATAAAGAATTGCAAGATAGGATATGCATAATAATGATTCACTGCCCATTCATGAAAAGGGAAGCAAGGATTCATCTCTTGTATCACTATATGATGTACTATATAGATACCCATACTGCACTTGTCCAAACTTGTCACCCATGATGGAAGCTTAGATATATTCAGGCATCTAGCATAGATGAATATGAAGGATACGGTAGAGACTCCTAACAACATAGTTATCGGAGTTTTCTTGATATATACTTGTTGCAGCGCAAAAAACAGTAATAGGATTATTGTCAATACTCGTGTTTTTGCCTTACACTTCGTATACTTCCCAAAATTCATTTTGCTTGCCAACATACCTAACATGTAAAAAGGGAAGTATTGGATGATGTAGGATAAGCAAAGAAATTGCATCACAGAAATTCTATAAGGTATTAGTACTATAAATAGCACTAATCCCCCCATTACTATCTGAACCTTTCGTTCTTGCATCTTCAATATAGTATCTACCAACATGCCTAAGACATAACACTCAAATATGGTCATCAAGAACCACAGATGACTGATGCCGTTCAGCATTTGTGAAATATCTCTATCTTGTAATAAGCAAAGGAACAATCCTACTATAGCATAAGGAACTAGTACTCTCAGTGTCTTATCCTTCACAAATTTCACATTGTCGCTGTACCCCCCCGAATTCGTTTATATCCATATAGGTATCCACTTATCAAGAAGAAAATCGGCAAGTGAATCTGTAACAGCATTCCATCTACTACATCCCAAATTGGAACATGAAAGCCTATATAAAAATCTGTTCCATCCCATATAGAATATGGACAAAGGCAATGATAGAACACAACCATTAGCATTGCGGATACTCGCAGAATGCTGATGTCGTTGAAACGTACTTTGGTTTGAATAGTATGAACATCTAATAATCTATTTTGCATAAGTCTAATTTTTAAATAGGCAACTTTATACTATAGCAACTTTTGGCTTATCTTTAGCATTAGAACCTTTCGTTTTGTCATTGCATATCAGTTTTTATTTTCCAAAATCCTTAATCCTCTGCTCCTCTTTCAACGAACAAACAAGCAGTTGTCCATTCTTCTCGGCAACGATATAGCCATCCAAGCCTTGAACAACCACCTTGCTTTCGTCGGCTGCATGAACCACGCAGTTCTTGCATTCATACAATCGGACGTCCTTGCCTACGCTGCAGCGATATAGCCATAGCCTGTCTCTGGGCGGCTTGGCTTAATACCTATGGTAACAATGGCGTTCTTATCGAAAGTATAGTTCAATGCCTTGCTGAGCACTCGCTGATACTCCGAGGTATTGATGATCAAAGCATCGGATGGTGCCACCACGATGTGTAAGCATCCAACCCCTATAGCAATACAACTCCATCCCCAGTGTTTACTGGGGATACAGAGTATTTTAAGAAATTGGACTTTTCTGATTTTTAAACAGGTTTAACTAAAAGTGCCTCTGTCATCAAGGCATAATCCCTTCTTCCAGCTACAATCATGTCAAAGAATCCCCTGAAGAAATCCAGTGGAGCCGTTGCCATTAGCTTGCAGGTTTCAACGAAAGTAAGGAAGGTTGCTGTGACTATGGCACCCTGCTCACTGCTAAATCCACCGAAGTTCTTTCGGAGATTTGTGAATGGGCGGACTGCGCGTTCACAACAGTTGTTGTCTATCAAGACGCTGCCTATCTTAGTATATGCCATCAGCTCTTCCCAATGCTTGGTCATATATGTCAAGGCTTGTTGGAACTTAGCAGAGAGCTTAATCTTGTTTTTCTCAAACTGTTTCAACAGTGCCGTCGCTTGCTGATAGAGGTCGTGTAAAACTGGTAGGGATTCCTCACCTCGATGCTTGACTATCTCTTTTTCTGTGCGACCCAATACTTGATTCTCAACTTCGACCTTATATAATATACCGATCAAGTCTATGAATGCCTGTGCCAAGGAGTCCTTGTAGTCACGACTCGCCGAGACGAACAGTCTTCTAACGTGCGACCAGCAACATACATGAGTACAATCCTTCAACTTATTGAAGTAAAGGTATGCTGCATAGGCATCGGTCATCAACGTGCCCTTGAAGTCACCAAGGAACTCCTTGATAACCTCTTTCTTACGACTGCCATACAGATAATAGCAGACCTTGGTGGTCAAGTTGACAATGACCCACATATATCGTTTCTTATAATGCACCTCACCATTGGCATCCGTCACCTTGGTGTCAACCCAGGACTCATCACAATAAATCGTTGAGCCAGGTTTCAATAGCCATTGTTTGATGGTCTCCTGACAATTCTCCAAGAACTCTGCCCCATGTCGCAACCAGTTGAAAATAGTAGACTTAGACATACGCATCTTCTCATTGACCATGCGATACATCTCACGTCCACTCGTTATCGCATACTGAAAGCGATTGACAATCAAGTCTGAAAGCATGCCACTCGTACTGCTGGTATGAGGAACCATGCTTGGCATGTCATACTTTGACTCATCGACAAAAGTGCAAGCACGCTGCTCTACCCCTTCATCTTTTGGCACGAAGAAAGCGAACTCGTTGCCGTCCTTGTCACGTACCCAAGCATAAAGGTAGCGGTCCTGACGTGTCATACTGATTCGGTCAAACTGATCGACAGGCCTGGTATAACGAATGAACTCCAATCCCATAGCCTTAAGCTTGTCCTTGTCGCAATCATGAACCACAAGAACTTCAGCCTTCATGATCTTGTAGTGGTCAGGGCGTTGGCTCAAATCCTTTTTGGGATTGGTCGCCTCTGTGTCGGTAACTTCGTCTGAATCATCAGAATCGGAAGGTTGCTCACATCCATTCTCGATGTATTCCCCCTCTTCCTCATCCTTGGTCTTGCCTGTATTTACCGACTTGTCACCAGTTTGCTTCTCATTGTTCTTGCCATGCATCTTACGCCTACGGGCTTGCAGTTCTCCAGTAAGCTTGTCAACCTGATCCTGCAAACCGGCAATCTTACGATCTGCCTCTGCCTGTAGTTCCTTCTGCTTATTACCCAAGGCAATATTGGCATCCAGAAGTGTCTGGACAGTCTGAACCAATTCCTTTATCTGATCTAGATATTGCTTACGTTCCATATCCGATAATCCATTACTTGCCGAAGAATTGTCTACCTCCAGCAAGTAATTGGAATGCATTATCATGCGCTCTATGTCTATATGTATATCTGCCATAATATGAAACGTTTGCAGATGCAAAGATAATCATATTATGAGACTCCACAAAACGCATAAAACTTATTTAACAATCTAATATTCAGTATTTTACGCTATTTTAGAGACTTAACGTTAGTCGTAATACCACCCTATGTCAGACATGTTTGCAGTATTGCAAAACATCGAAAACAGGGCTTAACAAGCCAACCTTAAAGCTTTCTACAACACTCTGAATATCATTTACTTAACTCAATTTTACCCAAAAAAACGAATACGTTTTTTAGAAAATTAACTATCATTTTCGCCATCAAGCTGCTTCCTCATAGCATTTTAGCTCTATTGGACCTATGCTTTTTACAACAGGGCATGAAAGCATAGCCACTAGATACTTCCACTCCAACACATAAATTGGAAGGACACCTTCAAACTCTAGACGGACAAAACTCATGTTCTTGTCAAACTTCTGATAATACATCTGACACTCATTATGTTCATGTCTGATGATCTTTACTATCTTTTGATCCTTGGAAGTAAACACGTAAGCGGTGCCATCCTCTGGATCTTCGCCCAAAGAGCGTATCACTCCACAAAGCTTGTCATAACCTCCACGC
>OIAK01000374.1_pt1 | contig 23193 bp, 19 predicted proteins | sample 1580741 | NCBI WGS metagenome assembly OIAK01 (sample SAMEA3882521, study PRJEB24775) | human gut metagenome | biome: human-associated habitat; feature: intestine environment; material: feces | place: Netherlands | collected 2009/2010
GCTACAACAGAAGCTACTACAGAAAAGGTAAGAGAAGTTGATCCACCTGACTCAAAGGGTATGGACGAGGAGATACAGAACCAGATCCAGCAGAATCTGTATGTTAAGGGAGATGCAGCCTACAGCGTGTATTATTTTGGAAAGGAAAACTGTACCAACTATGTTGCGGCACTTAACAATGTGGCAGCAGAACTTAAGGGACAGACAACAGTGTATAACATTCTTGTGCCTAACAACTCAGGTGTAATGCTTTCAGAGGATGAGCTTAGCAAGCTTGCAGGCTCCGACCAGGAACAGGCTATAGATTATTACTATAGTATAGAGTCAGACGATGTTAAGACCGTTGACACTATAAAGACCTTAAGAGAGCATAATGACGAGTATCTGTACTTCCGTACAGATCACCACTGGACACAGCTTGCAGCCTACTATGTATATCAGAATTTCTGTAAAGTTAAGGGAATAGAGGCTCATGATCTGTCATATTATGACAAGAAGGAGTTCAAGAACTTCCTTGGAACCTTCTACAGTACTCTTGGCAACAGCAACATGGAGGCAAATCCTGACATTGTTGATGCCTATGTTCCAAAGGGAACCAACGATATGACCTTCTGGGATACGGACGGAAAGGAATGGAACTGGAATGTCATCTATGATGTGGATAGCTGGGCAAGCAGCTCCAAGTACATGACCTTTATCGGTGGTGACAGACCTATGGAGGTAATAGAAAATCCACAGATAAAGGACGGAAGCTCCTGTGTGGTATTAAAGGAATCATACGGTAACTGTTTTGTTCCGTTCCTGGTAGACCACTATCAGACAGTTTATGTCCTTGACTATCGTTATACTACAGTAAATGTCCTTGATTTTGTTAAGGAAAAGCAGGCTGATGATCTTATCATCATAAACAATATAACCATCATCGGCAGTACATCTGTTGTAGACCTTATAAGCGGATTGCTTAAGTAGTTATAGAAAAGTGTCAAAAAAAAGAAATCAGGAAAAATATGAAAAAACATAAAAAGGTGATTTTTGAAACATTGTTTTTCATAGGTATATTCTTACTCACTCTTTACAGTGTGTTCTTCGGCGAAGACCTTGGAGCTATTGCAGATGGGCTGGGGCGTTGCAATAAGACGTGGCTTTCACCTGCCATACTGTGTGTTGTGATATTTATATGCGGAGAGGCCGTTATCATATGGCATCTCATGAAGACATATGGAATAAAGACACCTATGAAATACTGCATTCTGTTTTCATCGGTTGGATTTTTCTTCAGCTGTGTAACACCGTCAGCCAGTGGCGGACAGCCTATGCAGGTATATTTTATGAAAAGAAAAAATATTCCCATACCGGTGGCATCGGTGGTCCTTATGGTAGTAACCATTGCATATAAGATGGTTCTGGTCATTACCGGTCTGCTGCTGTTGATATTCGGACATGGCTTTATTGTTTCGTACCTTGGTGAAGCCATGTGGATATTCTATCTGGGAATATTCCTTAATGTAGGTTTTATTGTATTGCTGTTGTTTGTAATGTTACATCAGACATTTGCATTAAGACTTACAGTGGGATTTAACAAATTTCTTGAGAAGCTCAGGATAATAAAAAAGAAGCCTGATATGGTCAAGAAAGTAATAAAGTCCATGAGACAGTACAGGGAGTCTGCGGCGTTTATGAAGACCCATCTGGGACTCATGGTAAATGTATTTATAATAACCATAATACAGAGATATGCTATGTTTGCGGTAACGTATTTCGTATATAAAGCCTTTGCGCTTTCAGGCACGCCATGGTACAGGATAATCCTGCTTCAGGCGGTGGTTGCCATATGTGTAGATATGCTTCCTCTTCCGGGAGGAATGGGAATATCAGAGTCACTGTTTAAGATAATGTTTGAAAACATATTCGGAGCGGCACTTTTACTTCCGGGACTTATATTAAGCAGAGGTATAGGATATTACGTTGAACTTATATTCTCAGCATTGCTGACTGTTGTGGCGTTTTTAGTGTTAAAGGATAAATCTGGAGGGGCAGGAATAGAATGATAGGATTTTATAATTATACAGTGATACTTACTTATCTGAGTCTGGCATCATCGGTTATCGGTATGGCATGTGCTATCTGTGGTATGCTTAAGTGGGCAGTGTGTTGTCTGGCAATATCCGGATTGTTCGATGCATTTGACGGCAGGGTAGCAAGAACCAAAAAGGACAGGACAGAGGATGAGAAGAGCTTTGGAATACAGATTGATTCTCTATGTGATATGGTATGCTTCGGTGTATTTCCGGTTATAATATGCTGGAATGCAGGTATGAATACAGCACTGTCATTTGTAATATTATTGTTTTATTGTCTTGCAGGACTTATTAGATTAGCATATTATAATGTTATGGAGATAAATGGCAAGCAGTTCGTGAAGGATGGCAAGAAGTACTACACAGGACTTCCTATAACTTCTGTGGCAGTCGTACTTCCTATAATATTCCTTATATCGCCATTATTTGAAAATTATTTCATTTATGTGATGACCTTCTTCATGTTGCTTATGGGCATATTGTTTATAAGCAACTTCAAGTTGAAGAAGCCTGATACAAAGCACCTTATGATTCTTATCATAATAGTTGCTGTCATTATAGTTTATCTTCTGTATGAATTTAGCTGGAAGGAATACTTTAACTGGAATATAAAGGATTTCTTCATGCATAAGTTCAGAAATCTTAAGGAGGGAGGCTTCCTGTTTTTCTGACAGGAAAATGACTTCTGATATGGAACGATCTCGGATGAGAGATTGTTGCATTTAGTTGTGGGGACTTTTGTTTCAGAATGTTTGTTTGGCAGAAAAGGAGAATATATGCGTTGTTTGAGAAAATGTAAAGGCAACGTTCCTAAGAAATCCAGCAATAATAAAGTGCTGGATTTTCTTTACAGAACGGAAAGCGGAAGAAGGGTTTTAAAGGTGCTGGTACACCCGGCTGTATCGAATATTGGCAGAGTATTTCTTAATACAAGGCTGTCCTGTGTGTTCATAAATCCATTTATCAGGGCAAATAACATCGACCTGTCGGGCTGCGAGAAGTTCGGCTTTAATTCATATAACGATTTCTTCCACAGAAGATACAGAAAGGGATATCTGGATATCGATATGAACAGGGATGATTTCATCAGCCCTTGTGATGCCAGATTGTCAGTTTATGAGATAGGGGAGGACTCGGTGTTCAACATTAAGAATACGGAGTATGATCTCCATGACCTTCTTAAGGATAAGAAGCTTGCGGAGAGATACAAGGGCGGACATCTGTGGCTGTACAGACTGTGTGTGGACGATTATCACAGATATATTTACCCGGTAAACGGCATTAAGTCAGGAAATCGCAGGATAAATGGTGTGTATCACACTGTTCAGCCTATTGCAAATGATTACTATCCTATCTATAAGGAGAATACAAGAGAATACTGTCTTATTAAGACAAAGGACGCCGGCACTGTGCTCATGATGGAAGTGGGGGCACTGCTTGTGGGCAGGATTGCAAATGATGAAATCTGTGCTGCCAGAGTGTCAAGAGGCGGAGAGAAGGGGCACTTCGAGTTCGGGGGATCTACAATAATCGTTATGACCCAGAAGGACAAGGTTGTTCCTGACAAGGTATACACCGAAAGCACTGCCTGTGGAATTGAGACAGTGGTGAAGCTTGGACAGAAGGTTGGTGTCATGAAAAACTAATCGATATAAAAATAAGACGGAGAGAAAATCAGCATGTTGGATAAAATAGAAGCAATAAACGGAGTCGTTAATAACTTTATCTGGGGAGTGCCTGCCATGATATGTATCGTGGGTGTAGGCTTGTTCTTAAGCTTCAGGACAAAGTTTATTCAGATAAGAAAGTTCCCATATGCCATGAAGGTGACATTTGGACGTATGTTCAAGAAAAGAGAGGCGTCAGATGGTGCCCTCACGCCATTTCAGGCTGTGTGTACGGCACTGGCGGCAACAGTAGGAACCGGAAATGTTGCAGGTGTGGCCGGAGCCATAGCCATTGGAGGACCGGGAGCGGTATTCTGGATGTGGATGTCAGCTCTTCTTGGTATGTGTACCAAGTTCTCCGAGGTTACTCTTGCAGTTCATTTCCGTGAAAAGAACAAGGACGGGGATTATGTGGGCGGTCCTATGTACTACATTAAGAACGGTCTTAAGAAGCACTGGCTCTGGCTGGCATATCTGTTTTCCGCCTTTGGTGTTCTTACAGTATTCGGAACAGGAAATGCCACTCAGGTAAACACAATAACTACAGCCATAGACTCAGCTTTATTTAACTACAATATTATTTCAGAAGACACAGCTCCTACCTTAAACCTTATCATAGGTATAGTACTTGCTGTTCTTATCGGGCTTATCCTTTTAGGAGGTGTCAAGAGAATTGGCCAGGTGGCAGAGAAGCTGGTTCCATTCATGGCTGTGTTCTATATTATTTTGGCAATTGGTGTAGTAGTGATAAATATAAATCATGTACCGGAAGTATTTTCAGACATATTCAAGGGAGCATTTAATCCTGCGTCCGTAACGGGCGGTGTTGTGGGAAGCTTCTTTATGAGTATGAAGAAGGGTGTATCCAGAGGAATATTCTCCAATGAGGCAGGTCTTGGAACAGGATCCATAGCCCATGCCTGTGCGGATACAAGAAAGCCTGTAAAGCAGGGATTCTTCGGAATATTTGAAGTATTTGTGGATACTATTGTTATCTGTACCCTTACAGCTCTTGTAATTCTCTGCAGCGGAGTTCCTGTAGGATACGGACAGGCGGCAGGTGCGGAGCTTACCATCAGCGGATTTACTTCAACCTACGGAGGCTGGGTATCAATATTCACTGCTGTGGCAATGTGTTGTTTCGCATTCTCCACCATCATCGGTTGGGGACTTTACGGTACCCGTTGTATAGAGTTTTTATTTAATTCCCGTGTAAATAAGCCGTTTATGCTGGTGTATTCCCTTGTGGCAATAGTCGGTGCTACATTAAATCTTGACCTCCTGTGGAGCGTTGCGGAGACCTTTAACGGACTTATGATAATCCCGAACCTTATTGCGGTATTCATGCTGTCCGGAGTTGTGGTGAAGATGGTGAAGGAATATTTCGCCGGAAAGGAACAATAGATTTTTTGAAAATATTGTTGACAGCAGGGGTACGCTGATGTAACATAACAGTGTTATTTAGGGGTTTTAGGAGACAAATCATGAATAATGAACATGAAACCAAGGAGCGTCTGCTTGAATGTGCCAGAGCGGAATTTCTGGAAAAGGGTTATCAGGGGGCTTCCCTGAGAAGTATATGTAAAAAAGCAGGAGTTACTACCGGTGCATTGTATTTTTTCTTCAAAGATAAGGAAGATCTGTTTGATGCTATTGTGGAGCCCACACTTGAAAAGGTGAAGGCCATGTCTATGCAGCACGTAAATCAGGAGCTGATGGCATTGCAAAATCTTCCGGGAGCAGAGGAAGATGACATGCATGACGACAGGAATGCAACGGAGCAGATACTTCATGTTCTGTATAGTGACTATGACATATGTCAGCTTTTGCTGACCAAGAGTCAGGGATCAAAGTATGAGAACTGTCTTGACACATTTGTAGATATATTCGAGACAGGGCAGAAGGCTCTGGCAGTGGAGCAGGCTAAGCAGCTTGGAGTTCCGGTTCCGGATGATTACACGCTGCACTGGGTCATACATATCCAGCTTGACGCATATGTACATGTCCTGCTACATGAACCAGATGAACAGAAGGCACTCAGCCACATGGATAACGTATTAACTTATCTGTTGTCCGGATGGATGGCACTATTCAGAAAGAAATCCGAGTAAGATGATTTAATTAAAAATGATTTTAATAAAATCAATTTGTATCAAGTTGAACAAAATGCGTCTGAATGAAATTAGTTGCAAGAGCAAAAATGCTAATTAAATAATTTTAAAATAGGCTATGCCTTAAGTTAGGCATAGCTAATATTTAAACATCAACATAACACTGTTATGTTGATTTGCACATAATGATGACAATTTGATGAAAAAGTTTATCAAATAGATCAAATATTAAAATGTCTATGGGAGGAATAAGACACATGTATGTACAGGTATCAGATGTGAAGAAAAGCTATGGAGAAGGCGGAAGCTACATTCAGGTATTGAAGGGCGTGACTGTGGGGATCGAGAAGGGAAGCATGTGTGTAATACAGGGAACCAGTGGTTCCGGTAAGTCCACATTGCTTAACTGTATCGGAGGACTTGATATAGTCGACTCAGGTTCTATCCAGGTGGACGGCAGGGAAATGGTAGGCTTAAAGCCTGATGAGCTGTCGGACTACAGAAGGGATTATCTGGGATTTATCTTCCAGTTCTACAATCTGGTGCCGAACCTTACAGTGAGGGAGAACATACAGGTATGTGAATACCTTACAGACAATCCACTGGATATAGATGAGCTGTTGGATGTTCTTGGACTTGTGGAGCACCAGAACAAATTCCCGTCCCAGTTATCGGGCGGACAGCAGCAGAGATGTGCCATTGCCAGAGCACTTATAAAAAATCCAAAGCTTCTCTTGTGTGACGAGCCTACAGGTGCTCTTGATTCCAAGACCTCAAGAGATATCCTGGTGCTTCTTGAGAAGGTAAATGCCCAGTACGGAACCACAATGGTGATCGTAACTCACAACAATGCCATTAAGGACATGGTTGATCAGGTAATAATCCTTAAGGATGGACTTATCAAGAAGGATTACAAGAACGAGGTTAAGATACCGGCAGCAGAATTGGAGGACTTATAACATGCAGAAGGTTTTGAGAAAAAGGATACTTAGGGATCTTAAGAAAAATGCTCCCAGATATATCGCCATTGGATTTCTTATAGTACTTAGCATGTATCTTGTAGTAAGCATGTTAGGTGCTGCGGAGACAATAATTAGGGGAAGTGAAGCGGCTGACGAAAAGGCATGCGTAGAGGATGGCGAGTTCTCGCTATTTGTCCCTATGAAGAAGAGTGAGTGGAACAGGCTTAAGGATAAGGGGGTTACCCTTGAGAAAATGTTCTATCTTGATTACACAGACAAGGACGAGAAGGTAATACGTTTATTCAAGAACAGGGAAAATATTGACAAGATAACTATAAAAGACGGCAGATTGGCCGAGAATGACACAGAGGCGGTCATAGAGAGAAGGTATGCGGAGGTCAACCATATCAATGTTGGGGATAAGGTGGAGATCGGCGGCAGAGAATTTACCGTATCCGGAATAGGAACGGTTCCTGATTATGACTGTACCTTAAAGGGTATTGGAGACACAGGCTGTGACAGTAAGAACTTTGGGCTTGCATTTGTCACTGAGGATACATATGAGTCAATGAAGGCGGAAGGTAAGAATTCAAAGTCTGAGGAATACTATTATGCGTACATTTTAAATGACAGCATGACAGATGAGGAGCTTAAGGATGAACTTAAGAACCTTGAGTTCTCCGCAGATGATGTGGATGATGAGTTCTTCCGTGACTATTGGGACAGGACTATCGGGGCAAAGGATGATCTTGAAAATGGTATACATGAGCTCCTTGATGGCTCAAAGGAATTAAAGGACGGTCTTAAGGAGCTTACGGACAACAATGCCGGTATGAAGCTTGGTGCCCGGACAGTGCTTGAGTCCTATATCTCCGAGGCAAATGAGAGTCTTTCCTCATACGGTTTTGAAACGCTCACAACAGATAACTTTGAAGATGTCCTTAAGAACCATATAGATAACGAAAGTAACGCAATAATGAAGCTCACACTTCAGAATCTCCTTTCTGATCTCAAGGAGCTTAAAACCTATGCTGATGGTGTGAGGGAATATACCGACGGTGTGAAAACTGCCGAAGAAGGTGCAGGAGAATTATATGATGGTATAGATGAGTTAAAGACAGAGACAGATGACATTATAGATGAGATATTCAATGCTGACGCAGGAAATCTCCTTTCATTTGTCAAGGCGGGAGATAACCCAAGGATACAGGCAGCCTCAGGTGACCAGGAGCTGTACAGAAGTGTAGGTGTTATAGCCGGTTGTATAATCCTTGTGCTTATATCCTATGTGCTGTCAGTATTTGTAGTACATTCAATAGATGAAGAGGGTGCGGTGATCGGTGCACTGTATGCCCTTGGTGTCAGGAAGAAGGATCTGATGAACCATTACATAATGCTTCCTACAGTTGTTGCCACCATATCCGGCATCGTCGGAACCCTGATCGGCTACAGCAGTCTGGGTGTAAGGGTGCAAATGCAGGACTGCTACAGCTATTATTCTCTTCCGGAGCTTGATGTAATGATAATGCCATACCTTATTGTGTACGGAGTTATCGTTCCGCCGGTTATCTGCTATATCGTTACAAGACTTGTCATCAACAAGAGATTGTCAAGACCTGTGCTTACGCTCATAAGGAATGAGCAGAAGGCAGGCAGGAGCAAAAATGTCAAGCTCAAGGACATGAAGTTTATGAAACTGTTCCGTTTAAGACAGATAATAAGAGAGAGCAGAACAGCATTTACAGTAGTATTTGGAATGTTTGTAAGTATGCTTATCGGCATCATGGCAGTTGAGATATATGTGTATTGTGCACATGTCAGAAGCCAGTACCCAGAGGACACCAAGTATGAATACATGTACACTTACAAATATCCTACAGAGAACGTCCCTAAGGGTGGCTATGAGGCGTATGCCAAGACCATGAAGAAGTCCATATATGGCTACAGCTTTGATGTTACTGTAATGGGAATTACCGACGACAACCCATTCTTTGATGTGGATCTTGAGGATACAGCAGAGAGTGTTACCATAAGCTCATCAATATCCTACAAATTCGGCTTGAAGGTGGGAGATGTACTCACACTTAAGGACGAGGAAAATAACAGATTATATGCATTTGAAATAAAGGCCATAACCCAGTATTCTCCAAGCTTCATGGTGTTTATGCCATACGACAGGGCATTGGAGCTTTTTGGTGAGCAGGATGATTTCTACAATGTGGTATTCTCCGATCACGAGCTTGACATAGAGAAGGGAAGACTGTATTCAACTACCACAAAGGCCGATGTGGAGAAGGCGGCAGGTATCTTCTCCGATCAGATGAGAGGGATGATAGTTACTTTAGGCGGAGTGTCTGCGGTTATATTTGCAATAGTGCTCTACCTCATGATGAAGGTAATGATAGACAGATCATCCTTCAGCATAGCACTTATAAAGATATTCGGTTACAGGAACAAGGAGCTTAAGAGGATGTACCTGGACGGCAACTTCTACGTGGTAATGTTAGGTGCGGTAATATCCGTGCCGCTGTCAAAGCTAATAATGGATCTGGCCTATGAGCCGGCATTTACACCTAATGTTGCCTGCGGCGTAGACAAATCCTTCCCTGCATGGTTCTATATTGGAATATTTGCAATAGTTGTTGTGCTGTACTTCATCATAAATCACCTGCTGGTGGGACGTATCAAGAAGATGACACCGGTGGAAGTGCTTAAGAACAGAGAGTAAGGCATTTGCTTTACAGAGAAGACCCTGGTTCGGGAATTGCCCCGGATCAGGGTCTTTTTTTTCTTGTAATCAGGTGACGATATGCTATAATGTATTGGAGTTAGACAAAACTAACCTGAAAACATTTTTAGATAAGAGGGAGGATGAAATTCAAATGGCGGTAACAATAGTTGCGATTTTAATGATCATGTTAGGATATTTCCTTATTTTGTACGGAGTGGTTGCATTTATCCAGGATAAGAGATTTTTCTCCTCGGCACCAAAAGAAAATCTTGAGGCTATCCCAGATAAAAAGCAGAGATTTCCTGGTGCAAGCATAGTCGGTTGGATCATAGAAGTGATCGCACTTGCATTATTTGCAGGGGCAGTGATCCTTGCAGCCTGGGATGGAGTCAAGAATAATTTTGGCTTCGGGCTGTTCTTCGCAAGATTTATAGCAATGCTTTATTGCATGGAAATCTACGATATATGCTTTTTCGACTGGGTTCTTCTGTGCCACTCCAACTTCTTCCCGCACTTCTACCCTGAGCTTAAGGGCGTGGTGGGACCACATATGTTTGGCTACAACAAGAAAACTCATATAATGCATTTCATTATCTACATCCCGATCTGCCTTGTGGTTGCATGGGTATGCACACTGTTTTAAGGATAGCGGAGTATGTAGGTGATTGATCATGTGTGCTGTTGGATTATGCGTGCAGGCATGTTGTTTTGGTCGGCAGATCATATGGAGTGATGCAGTATGTATGCAGGTTGGTCAGTGGATTTGCATAAAAATACATAATTGATATTTGCGGAGGTAAATGTGACAATGAACATCCATGAATTTGGAAAAGAAAATAAAGAGACAATTTTGCTGATACATCCATCAGTTGTGAAGTGGGATTATTTTGAAAATGTAATTCCGCTGCTACAGAAGAAATACCATTTGCTTGTGCCGGCTCTTCCAGGATATGACTTTGAGAATAACAGCGATTTCACCAGCGTGGAGCAGATCGCTTCGGAATTAAATGACTGGCTCAAGGCAGAAGGTTACACCGAATTGTATGCGGTGTATGGCTGCTCAATGGGCGGCTCTATTTCACTTCTGGTGGCATTGGGACAGAAAATTCCAATAAGACATTGCATTATGGATGGCGGAATTACGCCTTATCAGCTGCCATGGATCGTGACACGTTTTATCGCCCTTAAGGATTATCTTATGATGATGATTGGAAGGACAGGCGGAGTGGGACTGCTGGAAAAGGCATTTGCAACTGATGAATACACCAAGGAAGACCTGCAGTATGTGGCGGATGTCTTGAGACATTGTAGCAGCAAGACCTTGTGGCGTACATTTGAGTCGTGCAACAACTATAAAGTTCCTGCAAATATTCCAAAGCTTGACACAGAGCTCCATTACTGGTATTCAGAAGGTGAGGAAAAGGAGCGAAAGCAGGATATAGCATATATAAGAAATAAATTCCCTCAGACAAAATTTGAAGTTTTGCCTAAGTTAGGGCATGCGGGGCTGGTGCTCCTGAGACCGGAATTATTTGTGGAAATGATCGACAAGCTGGGATAGGAAAATCCCGGTCATGCTATTCCGAAAAAATAGGACTATAATTTTATGCGGTAAAATTCTAAACAAGAAAGAGGAGTAAAGCATGAAAGACAGTAGACTTATACTTAGAGGAGAGGCGGCACTCTTACTTGCGATCATCATAAACAGCATAGGAGTTTTACTTATGCTCCAGTCCGGTTCGGGAATATCTGCAATATCAAGTGTGCCTTATGCATTCAGTGAGGTATTTCCTAAGTTGACCCTTGGAACATGGACATATATCTTCCAGGGGCTTCTTGTGATCACACTTATGGTTCTCAAGAAAAGATTTGTTCCATCATATCTGTTCAGTTTTGTGGCAGGTTTTATGTTTGGCAAATTAATGGACGTAAATGAATTGTGGATAACAAAATTACCAATGTCAATTCCACTCAGAATAACCTATTTCGTAGTGAGCTATGTGGTTCTTTGCTTCGGCATAGCATTGTCAAATAGATGTAAGCTGCCGATAATACCAACAGATCTGTTCCCAAGAGATCTGGCAGAGATCATCAACAAGCCGTATTCAAGAGTGAAGATCACCTTTGATGTGACCTGCCTGCTTGTTACAGCCTGCCTTACATACTTTGCTCTCGGAAAGATACTGGGACTTGGAATAGGTACCATTGTGGCTGCATTTACAATGGGTAAAGGTGTTGCCATTGCAGGAAAGCTCATTGACAAAAAGATGACTTTCGTATCGTTTCTTCACAAAGAGCCGGATAATGAAGACTTAGTAAAGATAAAGTCAGACAAGATCCTTGCGGCAAAAAATTAGTAAATAGAATATATCTTCTAAAAAGCAGTCAGTCTAAGAAATTAGATTGGCTGCTTTGGTTTTTTTGTAAATATGCGAATAAAATATAAAAAATATTCGCAAAAGCACTTGACATATCAGTTAGTTAGAACTAACATATATGCGAATGAAATAAATAAAATATTCGCATATAACAGGGAGGACGCAGAATGTTCATCGAAGGAAAAGGTTTAGTAAAGAAATATGGAAAAGGAGAAGCAACGGTATATGCCTTAGACCATACAGATTTCGGTATGGAGAAGGGAGAGGTTGTTGTAATCCTTGGTCCCAGCGGAAGTGGTAAGAGTACACTCTTAAATATACTTGGCGGTCTTGACAAGCTGACAGAGGGAAGCATGATAGTGGACGGAGTTGATCTTGAGAAAATGTCTGCCAGAGAGCTTGAAGCATACAGAAGAAATAAGCTTGGATTTGTATTCCAGTCATACAATCTTACACCGGATCTTACTGTAAGAGAGAACATTGAAATGACTGCAGAGCTTGTAAATGATCCCCTCAGCGTAGACACACTTATGGAAAGCCTCGGACTTACCAGGTATGAGAAGCATTTCCCTAAAGAGCTTTCAGGTGGACAGCAGCAGAGGTGTGCCATTGCCAGAGCCATGGTGAAGAAGCCTGACATACTTCTCTGTGATGAGCTTACGGGTGCATTGGATACCAAGTCATCAAAGGATGTTTTAAAGAGAATCCAGAGCATGAATGATACATACAAAACAACAGTTGTTATCATCACCCATAACCTGAACATTGCCGGTATGGCAGATCGTATCATCAAGATCACAGATGGTAAGGTAGTGTCAAATACAAAGAACACAGACAAGAAAAGAGTAGAGGAGATGGAATTGTAATATGACTATCAACAAGAGAGCAGGACGTAGCGTAAAGAAAAATATATCCTTTTATATTATAAGTATCATCCTCACTGCAATTACATCCATGATTATAGTGGCTGCTGTGTCAACAGGCCGTACCCTTACCAAGGTTGTGAGAGACTTCGTGGATGAATATAAGGCAGAGGACGCAGAATTTGTTACATATAAGCCTCTGACAGACGATGATATAGAGAAACTTGAAAATGAATATGATGTGATCCTTGAGCATAGCAGCTATAAGGATGTCAGTGTAAAGTGCGGAGATCTGGATGGAGCCACCATCAGAGTATTTGCCAAGCCGGAGAAGCTTAACCTGTATGACGTGAGAGATGGTCATGAACCGGGAGCCGGAGAGACACTCCTTACCCAGGACTTCGCAGATACCCACAATATAAAGGTTGGGGATGAGATTTCCCTTGGAGATCATTCCTATAAGGTATCAGCATATACAACAAAGGCTGATTACATTTATATGCTCCAGACATTTACAGGATTTATCGACAATGAGAAATTTGCAGTGATGATTGTAGATCGTCAGGAATATGACAAGATCGACGCTGAGGAGACAGCGTACTATTCCATAAAGTACAACAAGGACAACTCAAAGGAAGTCCGCAAGAGATTAAACAAGGATTACGTGATCGCAAGCTATATGGCAGCCACAACCAACACCAGGATATCAATGCCTGTAAATGAAGGTGACGCCGTTTCAAATATGGCTACCATGTTTGCACCTGTTATGTTTATAATTGTCCTTACACTTATTGTCATGGTGCTTGGAAGAAATATAAAGAGTGAGCAGTATCTTCTTGGAACATTTATCTCACTGGGATTTTCAAGAAAGCAGATCATAGGTCATTATGTAAGATATGGCCTGATGCCGGGCGCCATCGGAAGTGTGATAGGAGTACTGACCTCCATACCGCTTACCGGATTACTATGCACATTCTACATTGAATATGATTTTGAGACACTTCAAAAGAGACTCAGAGAGCAGGCATTTTTAAATGCCGGACTTTCAATCTCGCTCACGGACAAGCGTGATGAGGACAACATATTAAGCGAGGTATACTGCTATGAGGGCGGTATTCGCAGCTTTGTGGATTACATCAACAAAAGCCGCGGGCTTACCCCTCTTCACGAAGATATAATGCATTTCTCGGTTGTTGACGGCGACCGCAGCGCGGAAGTCGCAATGTCTTACAACGACGGCTACAACGAGATAATATTAAGCTTTGCAAACGATGTCCGCACAATAGACGGCGGTACTCACGAAATGGGCTTTAAAACGGCTCTTACGAGAGTGTTCAACGACTACGGCAAAAAGTTTAATCTCATAAAGGACAGCGACAAAAAGCTCTCCGGCGACGACGTAAGAGAGGGTCTTACCGCGGTCATAAGCGTAAAGCTTACCGAGGCACAGTTTGAGGGTCAGACAAAGGGCAAGCTCGGAAACACCGAGATAACCGGTCTTGTTTCAAAAATGCTCTATGACAAGCTTATGACCTATCTCGAAGAAAATCCCTCTACGGCAAGAACCATACTTAATAAGTCGCTCGACGCTTCAAGGGCGCGCGAGGCGGCAAGAAAGGCGAGGGACAATGCGCGCAGAAAATCTGCGCTTGAGAGCAACTCTCTCCCCGGCAAGCTTGCCGACTGCACCGATAAAAATCCCGAAAATACCGAGCTTTACATCGTCGAGGGAGATTCCGCAGGCGGCTCCGCAAAGGGAGGAAGAGACAGAAACACCCAGGCAATTCTCCCTCTTTGGGGCAAGATGCTCAATGTTGAAAAGACGAGAGTTGACAAGGTAATAGGCAATGAAAAATTAACGCCCGTAATTTTGGCTCTCGGCACCGGCATAGGCGATGACTTCGACATCACAAAGCTGCGTTATCACAAGATAGTTTTAATGGCGGATGCCGATGTTGACGGCGCGCACATCAGAACTCTTCTTTTGACATTCTTTTTCAGATATATGCGTCCGCTTATAGAGCACGGCTATGTCTATATAGCTCAGCCGCCGCTCTTTAAGGTGTCAAAGGGCAAAAAGCACTTCTACGCTTTCTCCGACGAGGAGCGCGACGAAAAAATAGCGGAGCTCGGCGGCAGCTGCGACGTTCAGAGATATAAGGGTCTCGGTGAGATGGATTCGCAGCAGCTTTGGGAGACCACAATGGACCCGAAATACAGGACTATGCTCAGGGTAAATCTTGAGGACGCCATGGAGGCGGACGAGACCTTCTCCGTTTTAATGGGCGACAAGGTTGAGCCGAGACGTGAATTCATTGAGAAAAACGCGAAATTCGTTCAGAATCTTGATATATAAAAGAGGTAGAATATGAGCACAAACAAAGATACCGGGCATCATTCGGAATACGTGCCGCTTGAGGACCAGAAAATCATAAATGTCGAGATAAACAAGGAAATGAGAAAATCCTTCCTCGATTACTCAATGTCGGTAATAGTATCACGTGCGCTCCCCGATGTACGCGACGGCTTAAAGCCCGTTCACAGAAGAATTTTATATACTATGTATGAAAACGGTCTGTATCCCGAAAAGGCATACAGAAAGTGCGCCGACACGGTAGGCTCCGTGCTCGGTCGCTATCATCCGCACGGCGACGCGTCGGTATACGACGCCATGGTTCGTCTCGCACAGGATTTCTCAATGAGGTATCCTCTTGTTGACGGTCACGGAAACTTCGGTTCGGTGGACGGTGACCCGCCTGCCGCTTACCGTTATACGGAGTCGAGAATGAGCAAAATTTCCATGGAAATGCTCACAAATCTCGACAAGGACACCGTGGATATGATGCGAAACTACGACGATCGCTTGAATGAGCCGGTGGTTTTGCCGTCACGCTTCCCGAACCTTCTTGTAAACGGCTCTACGGGTATCGCCGTAGGTATGGCCACAAATATTCCGCCGCACAATATGCGCGAGGTAATAGACGGCATTTGCTGTCTTATAGATAATCCCGACGCCACGCTTGAGGATATTATGGAGCACATAAAGGGCCCCGATTTTCCGACGGCCGGCATCATAATGGGCAGAGCAGGCATACGCGCCGCTTATGCAACGGGCAGAGGCAAGGTAACACTCAGAGCGCGCGCCGAAATTGTCGAAAACGAAAAGAACGGCAGATTTAAAATTGTCGTTACGGAGCTGCCGTATCAGGTAAACAAGGCACGGCTTATCGAGAGCATCGCGGAGCTTGTCAAGGATAAGAGAATAGAGGGCATTTCCGACATCAACGACTATTCCTCCGACCGCGCGGGCATGAGAATGGAAATAGACCTTAAAAGGGACGCAAATCCGCAGGTCATTTTAAATCAGCTCTATTCGTATACTCAGCTTCAGATTTCCTACGGTATAATTCAGCTTGCCATAGTTGACGGCGAGCCGAAAATCCTCACGTTAAAGCAGATTCTCGAAAAGTATATAGATTTCCAGAAGGAAGTCATCATAAGAAGAACCAAATTCGACCTCAAAAAAGCACTCGAAAGAGAGCATATTTTGGAGGGTCTTGCGCGCGCAATCGATATAGTTGATGAGATTATAGCAACAATTCGCGCTTGTAAGGGCGGTCAGGCAGAGGCAAAGGCCGCGATTATGGAGAAGTTCGATTTCGACGACGTTCAGGCAGCCGCCATTGTCGCTTTCAGACTCGGACAGCTCGCAGGACTCGAAATTCAGAAGATCCACAACGAGATGGAGGAGCTTCAGTCAAAAATTAACTATTTCAATGAGATACTCTCCTCCGATGAAAAGGTGCTCTCGATTGTAAAGGACGAATTGTCGGCAATCGGCAACAAATTCGGCGATGACAGAAGAACCGAAATCGTAAATGTCAGCGGCGAGGTCGATATAGAGGACCTTATCCCCAATGAAAATTGTGTGTTTACTCTTACCACTCTCGGCTATATCAAGCGTCAGAGCGTCGATACATATCAGACGCAGCACCGCGGCGGCAGAGGCGTAAAGGGTATGACAAGGCGCGAGGAGGACGTTGCCGAGACTATGTTCACCTGCTCCACGCACGACTATATAATGTTCTTTACGTCGGAGGGCAAGGTTTACAGGCTGAAGGGCTACGAAATCCCCGAGGGCAGCCGTAATTCAAAGGGAATGAACATTGTCAATATTCTTCCCCTCGGCGCGGATGAAAAGGTCACCGCCATGATAAGAGTTCCCGAATTCGGTACGGAAAAGCTCTATCTCTGTATGCTCACCAAAAACGGCGTTATCAAGCGTACCGAGCTTGACGCATATAAGAACGTCCGCAAAAACGGTATATTCGCGATAAATCTCGACGAGGGCGACGAATTGAGATTTGTAAAGCTCACCGACGGCGAAAAGCAGATACTCATAGCTACAAGAAAGGGTATGTGCATAAGCTTTAACGAAAATGACGCACGTTGCATAGGCAGAACCGCAAGAGGCGTTAAGGCTATAACTCTCTCCGAGGGCGACGAGATTGCCGGTATGTGTGTTCCCGAGGAAAACAAAAAGGTACTCACCGTTTCCGAAACCGGCTTCGGCAGACGCTCCGAATTTGACAATTACCGTGTTCAGTCGCGCGGCGGCAAGGGCCTTATCAACTATCACACCGAGACCTACGGTGATGTTGCGGCAGTTGCAATGGTCGGTGAGGATGAGGACGTAATTATGATTTCGTCCGACGGTATCATAATAAGAATCCCGGCTAAGGATATCAGCGTTTTTGCACGTCCGTCAAAGGGCGTCCGCGTTATGAAGACAAACGAGGGTGAAAAGGTTGCCACGCTTTCAATAACCGAGCATGAAACCGAGGATGAAAGCTCCGAGTCCGACGCGGAGAACGACGGCGAAGTCCCCGTGACGAACGAAAATGCCGAGGGCGAAAAGGCGGCAGAAGCAGACGAAAGCAAAGAAAATCCGACGGAAATCGGGTAATTCCGCAAAAAGTTATAATTTTATTAACATTTCATTTACTTTTACAATATATAATTACAGAGTAATTCGGTAGGTGCTTTTTATCTGCCGAAAACCTCTGTTATGAAAAAAGGAAATTGCTATGAACTATAACAACAACGGATATTACGGCGGCAATTATCCACCGCCCGGCGGAAATTATCCGCCTCCACCGCCGTATAATTGGCAGTATGACCCACTCGCACAGGAGAAAAAGAGGGAAAAGAAAAATATTTCCCGCATAAGCATTACCGTGGGACTTGCGGTTATCGGCTTTACGCTTTTAAGTATGGTTTTAGGCGTGCTTTTGCGCGCAATACCGGGCTTTTTGTCGGAATATAAGGGCAACGCGTCCTTCAGCATATATTTTGATATGGTATATTCCGTTTTTATAATAGGCGTGCCGTTTTTCGCGGCAATGTCATATTTAAAATCCAAGGGCGCTCTGCCCGCGGTTTTGCCGCTCGGAACAGCCAAAAACACACCCGTGTTTTTCCTGCTTGTTTTTTCGGGCCTTATGGCGTGCATAGCCGGCAGCTATGCGTCGAGCATTTTCGGAAGTATCTTTCAAAACCTCTTCGGCATAGAATTTACCATGGCGGAGGACGGCATAAAGCTGACAACGGCGTCCGTTATATTGCCGTATATCGTAAAAACCGCTGTTTTGCCGGCTCTCATAGAGGAGTTCGCAATGCGCGGCGTAGTTATGCAGTCGCTTCGCAAATACGGCGATTGGTTCGCGATTATTATGTCGTCGCTTGTCTTTGCGCTTTTGCACGGCAATATGGTTCAAATTCCGTTCGCCTTTATCGCAGGTATTGCCATAGGCTATGCCGTTACGGTAACGGGCAGTATGTGGACGGGCGTTTTGATACATTTTCTCAACAATCTTGCGTCGATAGTTATGCAGATAGGCATTGATAACTGCTCCGAAACCGTGTCGTCTGTAATTACGATGTCCGTTGTCTTTGTGATAATGATAATCGGCATCATATGCGCCGCGATATATTTCAAAAATTATTCGCACGCTTATCCGCTGAAAAACGGCGAGAGTCTTGTCCTCTCATGGAATGAAAAGACGAGAGCCTTTGTGGTGACGGCACCCATGATAATAGCGATTTGTCTGCTCTTGTGGGAAACTGCCATGTATATTGAGTTCTGATATGGATAAAAATGATTTTATGCGTCTTGCCCTGCTCGAAGCCGAAAAGGCGTTTCTTGACGGCGAGGTGCCCGTCGGCGCGGTCATAGTAAGAGACGGCGAGGTTGTTTCAACGGGCAGAAACCGCCGCGAAAAGGGAAAAAACGCCCTGTGCCACGCAGAAATCGAGGCGATTGACGGTGCCTGCCGTGCGCTTTCGGGCTGGAGACTTCCGAGATGTGAAATGTATGTCACACTTGAGCCGTGTCCCATGTGCGCCGGTGCGATTATAAATTCAAGAATCGAAAAAGTGACCTTCGGTGCATACGATGAAAAAAACGGCGCCGCAGGGTCAAAAATAAATTTGTTTGAGGTTCCGTTCACGTTCCGTACCGAATATGAGGGCGGTGTTATGGAGGAAGCTTGCAGGAGAATACTCTCGGACTTCTTTTTGAAGCTTCGGGAAAAAAGAAAAGAGGAAAAACAATGAGCGAAGGTTGCACACATGACTGTTCTACCTGCGGTGAGAGCTGCAGCGAGAGAAAAGCAGAGGATATGAAGCTTCGTCAAAACGATTACAGCAATATAAAAAAGGTTATAGCGGTAGTCAGCGGCAAGGGCGGCGTAGGCAAGAGCCTTGTGACATCACTTCTTGCCTCGGCTTCACAGGCGAGGGGCTTTGAGACGGCGGTTATGGATGCCGACGTCACAGGTCCGTCAATTCCCAAGGCATTCGGTATACACGAGCGCGCCATGGGCAGCGACGAGGGAATGTTCCCGGTCGAGAGCAAGACGGGAATAAAGATAATGAGCATAAATCTGCTGCTCGAAAAGGAGGACGCTCCCGTAGTATGGCGCGGACCCGTCATTTCGGGCGTTATAAATCAGTTCTGGCAGGAGGTTCTCTGGGGCGACGTTGACTATATGTTCGTCGATATGCCCCCCGGCACGGGCGACGTTCCGTTGACGGTATTCCAAAGCCTTCCGGTTGACGGTATTATAATTGTCACCACTCCGCAGGACCTTGTCACAATGATAGTAAAAAAGGCATACAATATGGCAAAAATGATGAATGTTCCGATAATCGGTCTTGTCGAAAATATGAGCTATTTTGAGTGCCCCGACTGCAAAAAGAAATACAATATATTCGGCGAGAGCAAAATAGACGAGGTGGCAAAGGAACTCGGCGTTCCGGTGCTTGCCCGTCTGCCGATAGACCCCAAAACCGCTTCACTTGTGGATAAGGGCGCGGTGGAGCTCTGCGACGACAAGGCGATAGCTCCCATAATCGACAAGCTTCCGAAATAAACGGCAAAATACTGTATTCTTTGCCGAAATGCGACGCTTTGTCCGGACATAAGACAACATCTACAAAAACACCCGTACTCTTTGCGGGTGTTTTTTCAATATTAAGTATTGAACTATGATTGTATTAGATGTTATAATAATACTAACTATAATGGGAGGTAATATCAGTATGGCAACAGATGAGAAATTTGCAAAAGAGGGCCTGACCTTTGATGACGTTTTGCTTATCCCGGCCGAGAGCGACGTGCTCCCCAAGGATATTGACGTTTCAACCCGCCTTTCAAAGAACATAACGCTCAACACGCCGGTATTAACGGCGGCCATGGACACCGTAACCGAAACGAGAATGGCAATAGCCATAGCGCGTGAGGGCGGCATAGGCATAATTCACAAGAATATGTCCATTGAGGCTCAAAAGAGTGAGGTGGACAAGGTTAAGAGAAGTGAGAACGGAGTTATAGTAAATCCGTTTTTCCTGCATCCGCAGAACACGGTAAAGGAAGCGGACGAGCTTATGCACCGTTACAGAATTTCGGGTGTTCCCATCTGTGACGACAGCGGCAAGCTTGTAGGCATACTCACAAACCGCGATATGCGTTTTATGTCCGACTATAATGTGGAGATTGCAGGCGTTATGACGAAAGACCATCTCGTCACCTCTCACATCGGAACAACGCTTGACGAGGCAAAGCAGATTTTGATGCGCCACAAGATAGAAAAGCTCCCGCTTGTAGACGAAAACGGCTACTTAAAGGGACTTATCACCATTAAGGATATTGAAAAGAGCGTTCAGTACCCGAATTCCGCAAGGGATTCTCGCGGCAGACTTCTCTGCGGTGCGGCTCTCGGTGCCACAAGCGACGTTCTTGACCGCGCTGCGGCTCTCGCCGAAGCCGGCGTTGACGTTCTCACGCTTGACTCGGCTCACGGCCACAGCCATAACATATTGAAATCCGTCGCCAAGGTAAAGGCGGCTTTCCCGAATATCACGCTTATTGCCGGTAACGTAGCTACGGCAGAGGGCACAAAGGCACTTATCGACGCCGGCGCAGACTGCGTCAAAGTAGGTATAGGCCCCGGCTCAATATGCACAACGCGTGTAGTCGCCGGTATCGGCGTTCCGCAGATAACGGCAATCTATGACAGCGCAAACGAGGCTTCAAAGCACGGCGTTTCAATAATTGCCGACGGCGGCATCAAGTATTCGGGCGAAATAGTCAAGGCTATCGCCGCAGGTGCTTCGGCGGTTATGGTAGGCTCGCTTGTCGCAGGCTGTGAGGAGTCCCCCGGAGACAGCGAAATTTATCAGGGCAGACGATTCAAGGTTTACCGCGGAATGGGCAGTATAGCCGCCATGAACAACGGCTCTAAGGACAGATATTTCCAGGAGGACAACAAGAAGCTTGTTCCCGAGGGAATTGAGGGCAGAGTTCCTTATAAGGGAACACTCTCCGACACAATCTTCCAGATGATGGGCGGTCTTAAATCCGGTATGGGCTACTGCGGCTGCAAAAATATAACCGAGCTTCAGACTAAGACGAAGTTCATAAGAATAACCAACGCAGGTCTTAAAGAGAGCCATCCGCACGATGTATTCATAACAAAAGAGGCTCCCAACTATTCCGTTAATTTATAATTCGCAAGCAGCGTGAAATAAAAAAATAAGGAGAAAAAAATGTACGCAGATATGATGGATACGATAGGCTTCGTATCAAAGTATGATGAAGAAGTGGGCAAGGCTATGAATTTGGAGCTTGCCCGTCAGCAGAGGAACATAGAGCTTATAGCGAGCGAAAACATCGTTTCGCCGGCAGTTATGGCGGCTATGGGCAGCGTTCTTACAAACAAGTACGCCGAGGGCTATCCCGGCAAGCGCTACTACGGCGGCTGCGAGGACGTTGATATAGTGGAAAACATCGCGCGCGACAGAGCTAAGAAGCTTTTCGGTGCCAAATTCGCAAATGTTCAGCCTCATTCGGGTGCTCAGGCGAATATAGCTGTATATTTTGCTCTTCTTAATCCCGGCGATACCGTAATGGGTATGAATCTTGCCGAGGGCGGCCATCTCACACACGGCTCACCCGTAAATCTGTCCGGTAAATATTTCAACTTCGTCCCCTACGGAATTAACGAAGAGGGCTATATCGATTACGACGAGCTTGAGCAGAAGGCTCTTTCCTGCAAGCCGAAGATGATCGTTGCCGGAGCTTCCGCTTATCCGCGCATCATCGACTTCAAGAGAATTTCCGAAATAGCCAAAAAGGTCGGCGCATATCTTATGGTGGATATGGCTCACATAGCGGGACTTGTTGCCGCCGGACTTCATCCGTCACCCGTACCGTATGCTGATGTTGTTACGACTACAACCCACAAAACTCTCCGCGGCCCGCGCTGCGGTATGATTCTCTGCAACGACGAGGAGATAGCAAAGGCCGTAAACAAGGCAATATTCCCCGGCACGCAGGGCGGCCCGCTCATGCACATAATCGCAGGCAAGGCTGTTTGCTTCGGCGAGGCATTAAAGCCTGAGTTCAAGGAGTACGGCAAAAAGATTGTTTCTAACTGTAAGGCTCTTGCAGACGGACTTCTCAAAAGAGGCAACAAGCTTGTTTCAGGCGGTACGGACAACCATGTTCTTCTTATGGATCTCCGTGATACAGATGTAACCGGCAAGGAGCTTGAGGCTCGTCTTGACGATTGCTACATCACAGTAAATAAGAACACAATTCCGGGCGAACCCCGTTCACCGTTCGTAACAAGCGGTGTAAGAATCGGTACTGCTGCTGTTACTACAAGAGGTCTTAACGAGGAAGATATGGACAAAATTGCCGAGTACATCACCCTCGTTCTTAACGACTATGAGAACAGTAAGGAAAAGGTTAGAGCAGGTGTTGAAGAAATCTGCAAAAAATATCCGCTTTATGAGTAATTGAGAGTAATAAATTACTCGGGTAGAAAGTAAAAATGAAA
>OIAK01000378.1_pt1 | contig 22941 bp, 17 predicted proteins | sample 1580741 | NCBI WGS metagenome assembly OIAK01 (sample SAMEA3882521, study PRJEB24775) | human gut metagenome | biome: human-associated habitat; feature: intestine environment; material: feces | place: Netherlands | collected 2009/2010
TCGGCTACGGCGGCTACTGCCTGCCCAAGGATACCAAGCAGCTGCTGGCCAACTATGCCGATGTGCCCGAAAAGCTGATCGAGGCCATTGTTGACAGCAACCGCACCCGCAAGGACTTTATCGCGGATCGTGTGCTGAAGCTGGCCGGGTACTACGGCTACGCCGACGAGAATGAGTATGACGTCGGCAGGGAAAAGCCCGTGACCATCGGCGTCTACCGCCTGACGATGAAGAGCAACAGCGATAACTTCCGCCAGAGCTCGATTCAGGGTGTCATGAAGCGCATCAAGGCCAAGGGGGCGACGGTCATCATCTATGAACCGACGTTGAAAGATGGCGAGACCTTCTTTGGCAGTGTTGTTGTCAACGATTTGGACAGGTTCAAGGCACAGTCGCAGGCCATTCTGGCAAACCGCTATGACAAATGCCTGGACGACGTAAAGGAAAAGGTCTACACGCGCGACATCTTCCGCCGCGATTGACCGCGTTTGCCATGCTGTTTATGCAGCTGCGCCGCGCCCCGATGACCCGGGGCACGGCAGCAGCTGCTTTATTTTTTTGAAATTCAGGCAAAATCCGGCAGAAAATTGTAAAAACGCGCTTGACAGATGTCCCTCCTTCGTGTATAATCATACCTGTTGTTTGCCTCTGTAGCTCAGTCGGTAGAGCAGGGGACTGAAAATCCCCGTGTCATTGGTTCGATTCCGATCGGAGGCACCATTTCTTGTGTATTCTTCGCAAAGAATACACATCCTGCGGCCGTAGCTCATCTGGTAGAGCGCCACCTTGCCAAGGTGGAGGTAGCGAGTTCGAGCCTCGTCGGCCGCTCCACTTTTGACCACCCTTCGGGGTGGTTTTTTTGTGCCGAAATCTCACCAAAATAGTGCATACCTCGACTTTTGCCCATTGACAGCGGTACTTTTATAACAGTATACTTAAACTGTTCTTTTGCGAAAGCGGAAGAACGATTTGCGGTATAGTATTAAAAGGAGTGCGGAATCATGAAAAACTCGAACAGTAAAACCTTCGTTGCCGTCGGTATCGGCGCAGCCCTGTTCTTTGTTCTGGGGCGCTTTGTCGCTATCCCCAGCCCGGTGCCCAACACCAACATCAGCCTGCAGTACGCGGTGCTCGGTCTGCTGGCCGCCATGTACGGCCCTGTGGCCGGCGCCCTGATCGGCTTCATCGGCCATGCCCTCATCGACCTGTCCTGGGGCGGCATCCCGTGGTGGAGCTGGGTCATCGCCTCCGCCTTCACCGGCGTGGTCGTCGGCCTGTTTGCCAAGAAGCTGAATGTGCAGGAGGGCGATTTCAACAAGCGTAAGGTCGCCACCTTCGCCATCGCCAATGTCGTGGCCCATGCCATTGCCTGGATCGTCGTTGCGCCTGTGCTGGACATCCTGATCTACGCCGAGCCCGTCAAAAAGGTCTTTGCGCAGGGTGCGTTTGCCGCTGTGTCCAACATCATCACGGCTGTCGTCGTCGGCGGCCTGCTGATTCTGGCCTACACCAAGACCATCGCCAAGAAGGGCTCTCTGGACAAAGAGTAATCCGCTGTAAACCCGTATGCCTTCCCACAAACGCGGGAAGGCATTTTGCTGTTCCACCACAATTTCCCCTGCGAGGTGCCGTATGGCTGAAACGAGAACCCCGATCATATCCTTCAAAAATTTTTCCTTTCAATATCGTGCCCAGAAGCAGCCCACGCTGCATGACATCAATCTGGACATCTACCCCGGGGAGCGCGTGCTGATCGCCGGGCCGTCCGGCAGCGGCAAGTCCACGCTGGCGGCCTGCATCAACGGCCTGAACCCGTTCTCCTATCCCGGCGAGTGCACGGGCACGCTGACCGTGGATGGCGTGGACGCGCCCCACAGCAGTATTTTTGAGCTGGCGGGCCACGTCGGCACGGTGCTGCAGGACCCGGACGGCCAGTTCATCGGCCTGACGGTGGGGGAGGACATCGCCTTTGCGCTGGAAAACAGCTGCACCCCGCAGGACGAAATGCACGAGATCACCCGCCGCGCCGCCGCGCTGGTCGGCATCGAGAACCACCTCGACTACGCTCCGCACGAGCTTTCCGGCGGCCAGAAGCAGCGCGTCAGCCTTGCGGGCGTCATGGTCGACGAGGTGAAGATTTTACTGTTCGATGAGCCGCTGGCAAACCTTGACCCGGCCACGGGCAAGCAGGCCATTGAGCTGATCGACACGATCCAGCAAAAGACCGACACGACGGTCCTCATCATTGAGCACCGCCTTGAGGACGTGCTCTGGCGCAGCGTGGATCGCATTGTGCTGGTCAACGAGGGCCGCATCCTGGCCGACCTGCGCCCCGACGAGTTGCTGTCCGGCGCACTGCTGGCAGAAAACGGCATCCGTGAGCCGCTTTATGTCACGGCCATGCGGTATGCGGGCATTGACATCACGCCCGCCAAGCACCCCGCCCACGTTGACTCCGTCGTACTGGATGACGCCGATACCGAGAAGCTGCGCGCCTGGTTCCGTGCCGAGCCGCTGCCCGCGGCCAAGCCTGCCCCGACCCCGCTGCTGGAGGTCAAGGGCCTGTCCTTCGGCTACAGCAAGGACCAGCACACCCTGTCCGACGTGAGCTTCACGATTGGAAAAGGGGAGATGGTCAGCATCGTGGGCCGCAACGGCGCGGGCAAGTCAACGCTCTCCAAGCTGATCTGCGGCTTTGAGACGCCCGACAGCGGTGAAATTTTCTTTGACGGAAAAGACCTGAAAGACGAAAACATCCGCCGCCGCGCCAGGCATATCGGCTATGTCATGCAGAACCCGAACCAGATGATCTCCAAGACGATGATCTTTGACGAGGTCGCGCTGGGCCTGCAGGGCAGCGGTCTGACCGATGCTGAGATTCGCGCTAGGGTCGAGGACACGCTGAAGGTCTGCGGTTTGTACCCGTTCCGCAACTGGCCCATCTCGGCGCTGAGCTTCGGCCAGAAAAAGCGCGTGACCATCGCCAGCGTGCTGGTGCAGGACCCCGAGCTTATCATTCTGGACGAGCCGACGGCGGGCCAGGATTTCCGACATTACACCGACATTATGGAGTTCCTGCGCGGGCTGAACGCCAAGGGTGTGACTGTGGTCATGATCACCCACGACATGCACCTGATGCTGGAATACACGCCGCGGGCGCTGGCCTTTTGCGACGGGCGGCTCATTGCGGACCGAAGCGCGGCGGCCATCCTCTGTGACCCGGCGCTGATCGAGCAGGCGGCCTTGAAGGAGACGAGCCTTTACACGCTGGCCAACCGCTGCGGCATTACGCCCGCCGAGAAATTTGTGGAGCGCTTTATCGCGGCAGACAGGGAGGTGCGCGCCGATGGCTGCTAATACCGTTTTGAACTATATACCGCGCAAAAGCGTGGTACACGACCTGACCGGCACGACAAAGCTGGCGTTCTTTCTGCTGTTTACCTTCGCCAGCATGATCACCTACAACACCTGGGTGCTGCTGGGGCTGATGGCCGTCAGTCTTGCGGTGTTCAGGCTCAGCCACATCAAGCTGCGCGAGGTTCGTTTCATGCTGGTCTTTATGCTGGTGTTCCTCGTGCTGAACGACCTGTTCATCTTTCTGTTCGACCCGAACCAGGGCACGGCGCTCTACGGCACCCGCACGGTGCTTTGCCATCTGTTCTGGCGGTACGACCTGACCGCCGAGCAGCTGTTTTACATGTTCAACATCTCGCTGAAATATTTTGTCGCGCTGCCGGTGGCCATTCTGTTCATCTCGGCCACGAACCCCAGTGAGTTCGCCGCCAGCCTGAACAGCATCGGCATCTCATACAAGGTCGGCTATTCCGTCGCCATTGCGTTGCGGTACATTCCGGATATTCAGCGCGATTACCACAGCATCAGCCAGGCACAGCAGGCCCGCGGCGTCGAACTGGGCCGCAGCGAGCCGTTCTTCAAGCGCCTGAAGAATTCGGTCAGCATCCTGCTGCCGCTGATTCTGACGAGCTTGAACCGCATCGACACGATCTCCAACGCCATGGAGCTGCGCGGCTTCGGCAAGCATGACAAGCGCACCTGGTACACCCGCCGCCCCTTTGCCCGCCGCGATTTTATCGCGCTGGCAGTCGGCGTCGTGCTGCTGCTCATCAGCCTGACCGTGACGATCAGGTTTGGACGGTTTTATAATCCGTTTGTGTAAAAACGAAAATTGCGCCCCTGCGGAAAACAGATTCCGCAGGGGCGCATTCTATATGAGCCCGTGCCCGTTTGCGGTGGCGGAAGCTTTCCCGGGCGGATATGGAATCCGCCCCTACACATAGGGACGGTGCCTGCATCGACTCGGAAAGTCCGTGTTGCCGTAGTCGAACAATGCCCGCCCCTGCAACCACATCAAAAAAACAGCCGCCCGCTCAGGCATCGTACCTGGGCGGGCGGCTGTTATTCTGATTTTACTGCATCAGCCCACACACCAGCTGTGCATAGGCAACGGGGTCCTCAATGGGCAGACCGGCGATCAGCAGGGCCTGGTCATAGAGCAGCTCGGCGTACTTGGCGACCTTGTCGGTGTCGCCCGCGGCGTGGGCAGCCTTCAGGGCGGCAAAGACAGTGTGGTTCGGGTTCAGCTCCAGCACCTTCGTGCTCTCGACGCCCTCTGCGTTGGGCATGCGGCGCAGTACCTTCTCCATCTCCATCGAGATACCGCCCTCGGCAGACAGGGTGACGGGGTGTTCCTGCAGGGTCGGATTGACCTTGACCTCCTTGACCTTGCCGTTCAGGTCCTTCTTGATTTCCTCGAACAGGTCCTTGTTCTCGGTCTCGGCAGCCTCGGCGGCCTTCTTCTCGTCCTCGGTCTCCAGACCCAGGTCACCGGAGTTGATGTTCTTAAACTCCTTCTCCTTGTAGTCGCGCATCATCTGCAGGCAGAACTCATCCACATCCTCGGTGCAGAGCAGCAGGTCGTAGCCCTTGCTCAGCACCAGCTGGGCGTTGGGCAGCTTGCCCAGACGGTCCGTGTCGTCACCGGCGGCAAAGTAGATGCACTTCTGACCCTCGGGCATCTTCTCGACGTACTCGTCCAGCGTGACGAGCTTTTTCTCCTTGGCGGAGTAGAACATCAGCAGGTCGCCCAGCAGATCCTTGTGCATGCCGTAGTCGCCGTAGATGCCGAACTTGATCTGGCGGCCAAAGTTCTTCCAGAAGGTCTCATACTTCTCGCGGTCATTGACGAGCATCGCGTGCAGCTCGTTCTTGATCTTCTTTTCCAGAGAATTGCGCATCAGCTTGAGCTGGTTGTCCTTCTGCAGCGTCTCACGGCTGATGTTCAGACTCAGATCCTCGCTGTCCACAACACCCTTCACAAAGCTGAAATAATCCGGCAGCAGGTCGGCACACTTCTCCATGATCATAACGCCGGAGGCATACAGCGCCAGACCCTTCTCGTACTCCTTGGTGTAGTAGTCGTACGGGGTCGAGCCGGGGATGAACAGCAGCGCGGTGTAGGTCGCCGTACCCTCGGTGCGGCTGGTGATGACGCGCAGCGGGTCGGTGTAGTCCATGAACTTGTTCTTGTAGAACTCGTTGTAGTCCTCGTCCTTGACCTCGTTCTTCGGACGCTTCCAGATGGGCACCATGCTGTTCAGCGTTTCCAGCTCGGTGTAGGTCTCGTACTCGGGCTTGTAGTCGTCGCCCGCGTCCTCTGGCTTCGGCTTCTGGCGGGATTTCTCGCGGTACATCGTGATGGGAAAGCGGATATAGTCGCTATACTTCTTAACGAGGTTTGCAAGCTCGTAATCCTCGAGGTACTCGCTGTACTTGTCGGTATCGGTGTCGTCCTTCAGCACCAGAATGATCTCGGTGCCGACGTCCTCCTTGTCAGCCTCGGTCAGGGTGTAGCCCTCGACGCCGGTGGACTCCCACTTCCAGGCCGTGTCAGCGCCCTGTGCGCGGGAGATGACGGTGACCTTTTTGGCCACCATGAACGCGGAATAGAAGCCGACGCCGAACTGACCGATGATGTCGATGTTATCGCTCTGGTTCTCGGTCTTGAAGTCAAGGGAGCCGGACCTGGCAATCGTGCCGAGGTTCTTCTCCAGTTCTTCCTTCGTCATGCCGATGCCGTTATCGGTGATGGTCAGCGTGCGGCTGTCCTTGTCGGGCTGGATGTGGATTTTCAGGTCGTCCTTCGTGATGCCGACGGACGTGTCGGTCAGGCTCTTGAAGTAGCGCTTGTCGCAGGCGTCCGATGCGTTGGAGATCAGCTCACGCAGGAAGATCTCGCGGTTTGTATAGATAGAATTGATCATCAGGTCAAGCAGCTTTTTGCTCTCGGCCTTAAACTGACGCATAGCCATGGTAGAAAACCTCACTTTATACAAATGAAATTAGCACTCGTTTATTTCAACTGCTAAAGCTAGTTTAGCACTCTTTTTAATAAAGTGCAACCCTTGTGCAGCATTTTAACAAAAAATTTAAATTCAGGGCTTTTCAAACGTGGGAATTTGCGGTATGCTAACAATGTATAAGGTATTCTGTTAAACAGCGCGGCAGGGGCCGGGCATGCCCGGCCCGCGGGCTTGCCCGTGAATGTCTGCCTGCGTACAGCTGCGGGCCGCATATAGGCGGCCCCTACGCCCTGCCGACAAAAAACGATCCCTTACCATAGAAATACAGTAGAAAGAAGAATCCATCATGCAAATATACACCCACACTCTCCCCGGCGGCGCACAGCTCATCGGGTATCTGCGCGATAGGACCGTCGAGATGCCTGCCTTCAACACCCGTCCGGCCATTCTCATCCTGCCGGGCGGCGGCTACGCCTGGTGCAGCAGGCGCGAGGCCGACCCCGTTGCCGTGCAGTTTCTGCAGGCTGGCTACAACGTCTTTACCCTCTATTACACCTGCAGAAGTGACGAGACCGTGCCCGCGCTGCGTTGGCAGCCGCTGATCGATGCTGCCGGGGCGATCCTGCATATCCGCCGCAATGCAGAGCAGTTCGGCACCGACCCGGCGAAAATCGCCATCTGCGGCTTCTCGGCGGGCGGCCATCTGGCGGCGTCCACGGCCATCCTGTGGGACGCCGAGCCTGTGCAGACCGCCCTTGGCATCCACGGCACCGAGGCCCGCCCCGATGCCGTTGTGCTGGGCTATCCGGTCATCACGGCGGGGGAATACCGCCACGACGGCTCCATTGTCAACCTCTGCGGCGATGACGCCGACCTGCGCGCCACAATGAGCCTGGAAAACCAGGTCCGCGACGGTCTGCCGCCCTTCTTCGTCTGGCATACGGTGGAGGACCCGGCCGTCCCCGTGCAGAACTCTTTGATGCTTGCCGGTGCGCTGACAGCCCATAAGGTCCCGCTGGAGCTGCATCTTTTCGCCCACGACGGCCACGGCACAAGCACCTGCACGCGGGAGGTCAACACCCCCAACAAGCACAACAGCGCCTGGGTGGCCCTCTGCACGGACTGGCTGGCCGAAACCTTTGATTTTCACCTGTAACAGGAGATGACAAAGCATGAAAATCATGTTTTACGCGCTGCGCCCCTTTGATGAGCAGCAATACTGCGAGCCCTACAAAGCCCGCTACGGCATCGACTACACCGGCACACCCGACGTGCCGCGCCCGGATAACCTGCATCTGGCCGAGGGCTGCGACGCCGTCAGCACGAACCCCTGCGAGATACGCCCTGAATATTTGCAGACATGGGCTGAAATGGGCGTCAAATATCTGCCCTGCCGCAGCATAGGCTATGATCATATCCCGCTGGACACCGCCAAAAAGTTGGGGCTGCACATCAGCCACAGCCATTACCCGCCGGACGGCGTGGCCAACTATACAATCATGCTCATGCTGATGTGTACCCGCCGCATGAACGAAATCATGCTGCGCGCCAATGTGCAGGACTACTCGCTGCCCGGCAAGATGGGCCGCGATATTTCCGGCTGCACGGTGGGTGTCATCGGTACGGGCAAGATCGGCCAGACGGTCATCCGCCACCTGAGCGGCTTCGGCTGCAAGATTTTGGCCTACGACCTCTACCCGAACGACGCGGTCAGGCAGTACGCCGACTACGTCACACTGGACGAGCTTTACGCGCAAAGTGACATTATCACGCTGCACACGAACGCCACGGCGGAAAACCACCACCTCATCAACGCCGGCGCCCTTGCAAAAATGAAGGACGGCGTGCTGCTCGTCAACACGGCGCGGGGCACGCTCATTGACCCCGACGCGCTGATCGCCGGGCTGGAAAGCGGCAAGATCGGCGGTGCGGGCCTCGACGTCATTGAGGATGAGACCGGTATTTACTATTACAACCGCATGGGGCAGGCCATCCCGAACCGCGAACTGAACCTGCTGCGCAGCTATCCCAATGTCATCGTCAGCCCGCACACGGCGTTTTACACCGACGTCAATGTCGCCAGCATGGTGCAGAGCCCGTTTGAGGCGCTGGACGCCTACGCCCACGGCCAGCCCTACGCCGGTGAGGTGCAGCTGTGATGCCAGCCGTTGAGCCGGGCCGCTGCGGCGAACACTGGGATGACTGCCCGCGGCTGGCGGCAGGGGACTGCTTTGACTTTGCCTGTGCGGGCTGCGGCGACTGCTGCCGCCAGAGGCGCGATCTGGTGCTGTCGGGGTATGACCTCTACCGCATTGCGCGGCGGCTTAGCTTGCCGCCCCGTATCGTGGCGGCGGCGTTCTGCAAAAGCTACCTTGCGCCTGAAAGCTGCCTGCCCGCCCTGCGCCTGACGCCGGACCCCAAAACCGGCAACTGTCGCTTTTTTGAGGGCAGCGCCTGCACCATCCACGCCGCGCGCCCGCTGGCCTGTGCGCTCTACCCGCTGGGGCAGAGCATCGACACGGTGACAGCGCAGACGGAATATTACGTCCAGACGCCGCTTTGCGGTGCACGGGCAGGGGAGGCACGGACGCTGCAGGACTATCTGCAGGATTCCGCCGTGCTGGACCGCGCGGGGGTGGATGCCCGTTGGGCCATCGTCTGCACGCAGCTTTCCCAGCGGTTACAGGCCGCGGGCGGCGCGGATAACCCCCGCTTCTCCGCCGCTGTCAGGCGTATGGAGCGTGCCCTCTACTACGACTACGAGCTCGGCGACGACTTCTACCCGCAGTTTTGTCAAAACATAGAAATTTTAATGCCGCTTTTGGACAGGATGCTGTAAAAAACAGCTTTGTAGGGAGCGGTCTTGACCGCTCCGTGCAGTTCTGCGGCAGAAACCAACGCCCCGGGAGAGACAAATCCCTCCCCTACAAAACAACAACAAAAGCGCTGTGACCTTTTCAAAAAGTCACAGCGCTTTTCCTATATTGCTTTGTAGGGGCCGCATATATGCGGCCCGCAGCCTGAAGATAACCGCGCATCTGCGGGGAAGCCGCGGGCCGGGCATGCCCGGCCCCTACGTGTAAATCAGCAGATAAAGAATCCGCCTCTGCCGCCGCAGCAGCACCAGCTCAAAATATTGCACACCAATAAATACATCCAGAACGACAGACAGAAAGACCCCGGGCTGCCGCTGGGCTGGGCGTAGGGCTGCTGGTAGCTTGTGTAGCTGCGGCCCGGGCTTTGCAGCTGATCCAGCAGGTTTTGATAAGCGTAGTTGTTCGGCTCCATCGAGACCGCCGTCCGGGCCTCCTCCTGCGCGCGGATATTGTTGCCAAGCCCCTGATTGGCCAGCGCGGCGTAGTAGTGCCACTGGGCCGTGCGGTTGGCAGCGGGGATGCCGTTCAGCGTGTTCATGGCCTCCTCATAGAAGCCGCTGCGGATGTAGTTTGCCGCGGCACGCAGCTCTGGGTCACCGGCAGCGCTGCCGTAGCTCTGCCGCCCGGACGAGCCGCTTGTGCTGTAATACCCAAACCCGAACGGTCCAAAGCCAAACCCGGCCCCGCTGAACGGGTCCTGATACTGCTGGCTGTAGCCGCTCTGGCTGCTGCCATAGCGCTGCCCGCCAGCACTGTAGGACGCCCCGCCGCCCTGCTTGATGCGCATGATCTCACTGTAAGCGGCCTGTACTTCTTTAAAGTGCTCCTCCGCCGACGGGTCATCGGGGTGCAGGTCGGGGTGGTACTCCTTGCATTTTTTGCGGTAGGCTTTTTTAATCGTTTCGTCGTCGGCACTGGGGGTGATGCCCAATACACTGTATGGATCAGTCATGGCGCTTTGCCTCCCTGTGCTTGCGTACCAGCGCGTATTTGCTCCACACGCCGGAATAGATCGTGTTGTACAATAGCTTCCCCTCCGGGGTGTCCTTTAAAATCGGCAGCATCTCAAACTGCTGTGCGCAGCGGCCCATCTGCTGGGTCAAAAGCTCGTGGCAGCGCTGCTCATAGGCGGCGGGCGGCAGCTCGTCCGCCAGCTGCCGCAGGGCGTTGAACTGCCCGCGGCGGCTGTCCTTTTCCAAATCGTCGTAGGCGTCCATCAGGTAGATGAACGCCCCCAGCCCATTGCCCATGCCGCGCAGCGCTGGGGCCCAGATGTCGTCGCGGCAGGCGAACACCTCGCCCAGCAGTGCGCCAAAGGCGTTGCACAGCGCGTCCAAATCGTGGCTGCCGGCGCTTTCCAGCGTGTTCAGCCTGTCCAGCTGCGCGGCCATGGTCTGCAGCTGGCGCGGCCAGCGCTCCCGCAGGGCGGGCAGGCTTGGCTCCAGCTTTTGCGCCTGCGTCAGACTGGCGCGGCGGTGATCGTCCTGCCAGTCATCGAGAAAGTTGTAGTACGCCAGCGCGGCGGTCATGTCGGCGGCGTAGTCCAGCAGCTCGTTGTCCGCGCGGGGGCGTTTTTTCAGTGGGTGGGGCACGCAGCGGCCCTCGGAAAAGGCTGTGGGCGTGTCATACAGTGCTGTCAGCAGAATGGCGACAAACGCCATGTCATAGCTTAATGCCAGCTGTCCGGTGCGTCCGTAGCGGCGGCCCAGCGTCCGGCACAGCCCGCAGTAGTAAGCCTGGTAGCGGTCCATCTCGGCGTCTGCCAGACCCTTACGGTAAAGCGTAACATATCCGAACATCGCGCGTCAACTCTTTTTGATGAACTGATGGCCGCACTTCGGGCAGGTGATGCTGATCTTGCCGCGCCCACGGGGCACGCGCAGCTGCTGGCCGCAATGGGGGCAGCGGTAATAGTGATAGTCCTTGCGCTGCTTGAACCGCACCTGCTGCTTGCCAAACCACGTGGTAACGCGGTTCTGGTAGGAGAGATATTTGAGGTTTTCACTGTACCGCTTGCGGGTGTTGCGGCTCAAAATGCGGAAATAGCTGTAGCCGATGGCCGCCAGCCCCAGCCAGTACAGCACCGGCGACACCCACGCGCCGATGACAATAAGGATAAGCGACGAAATACACAGGAAACCGCCGAACTGGTCGAACCCATATCGGCCCGCCATAAACCGCTGAAACCAGCCTTTCATGTAAAAACCACCTTTTTGCGGCAAAGCCGCATTGTTTTCATCGTACTATTATGGCACACAAATATGGGCAAATCGTGAACAAGCGGGGAATAGAGTTTGAACAAAACGGGTTTAAAGTGAATCAGAGAAATAATCACTGTCAATGCGCTTGATTTGGTACACCTTCTGCACAGACACGCCCAAGCCGCACTCAATCATCAAGGAAGTGAGCTTTTGCCCGTCGACTAGAATAATATGCTGTGCATCGGCGTACTCTTTGGCTCCCTTGGAAAATTTAGCAGTTGTAATGAAAAGTCCTTTTTCCACACGGGGCGGGCCCATCATAGCACCGAAAAATTTTTGAATCTCCGGCTTGCCGATGGTAACATCGGGGTTCCAACGTTTAGCCTGGATGTAAATCAGATTGAAGCCGAGTTTGTCCTCATGTATAACACCGTCAATGCCGTCGTCACCACTGGATTTTGTCTTAAAGCCATCGCCATAATCCATGGCTTTCATCAAGTCAACGACCAGTTGCTCAAAAAATACAGGCGTCTGCTGCATGATTTCGGCAAGCAGGTCATCAGCCAGAGTATCATTGATTGTTTTGTGAAGGGCATCCATCTGCTCTTCGGGAGTTTGCGTATCAGATGGTGTGATGCTTGCAGTGTCGTTTGCGGTATCTACATCGTCAGTCCTGTTTACGAACGCAGCGAAAGATGGATAATTGCTCTCCAAAAATTCGTTTGTGATGGCGACGTCACTGTGAAGAAGTGTGCTCCCGGCTGTAGTGATGATGTAGGTGCCTCGTTTGGGTGAATCCACAAGTCCGGCCTTTTTTAGATAGGTCTTTGCCCAATTCAACCGATTGACAAACGTAGTCTGCCGCTGGCTCGGCAGCTGCTCAGCTAAATCTTCCGGGGAAAGCTGAAGAATATTTGCTACAGTAGAGGCAACTTCTTTAGCAGTATGAATTTTTCCATCGCTGATTGCGGTAAGGAAGGGGTCATATAGTTCGTTGTACTTAGGTATCGCCATTTTACATCTCCACTTCTTTTATCCGCGCACCATCTTCACCACGCACTCCACATGCTTCGTCCGCGGGAACAGATCCACCGGCTGGACCTCCACGGCTTTATACCCGTGTTCGGTCAGCCACTTGGCATCCCTTGCCGCTGTTGCGGCGTTGCAGCTGACCATGACCACGGTCCGCGGGGCCATCTCGGCAATGGCGGTCAGGGTCGCCTCGTCGCAGCCCTTGCGGGGCGGGTCTACGACGATCACGTCGGGACACGCACCCTCGGCGGCGAGCTGGGCGGCGGCTGCACCGGCATCCTGGCAGCGGAAGTCCGCTCTGTCCGCGTCCAGTCCCAGCCGCGCGGCGGTCTCCTTCGCGCCCTCGACAGCCTGCGGCACGACCTCAACGCCGACTAAGCGCTTGCAGTCCGCCAGCATCGAAAGCCCGATCGTGCCCATGCCGCAGTACAGGTCCAGCAAAAAATCGTCCGGCTTCAGCCCGGCGTACTCCCGCGCCTTGGCGTAGAGCACCTCGGCGGCGGAGGTGTTGACCTGGTAAAATTCATGCACACCCATCCGCAGCGGCACACCGGCCAGCGTGTCCTCAATGACGCCGGGGCCCAGCACAGTGCGGGTCCTGCGGCCCAAAATCACGTTCGTCCGCTCACTGTTGCGGTTGACCAAAATTGTCGTTAAGGCAAACTCTTTTTGCAGTGTGGCGCAAATCTCCGCCTCGTTCGGCAGGCCGTTGCCGTTTACCACAAAGCACAAAAGCCGCTGCCCGCTGTGCCAGCCCTGACGCATGTACAAATGGCGCACGCGGCCCGTGTGGGTTTCCTCGTTGTAGGCAGTGATGCCGTTCTCCTCCAGCAGCGCACAGGCGCGGGCGGCCAGCTCGTTCATCCACGCGGGCTGCAGCTTGCAGTCGGTGCAGGCCACAATGCGGTGGCTGCGCCCGGCAAAAAAGCCGGTCACAATATGCCCGTTCTCGTCGGTGCCCACGGGCAGCTGGACCTTGTTGCGGTAGCGATCCGTGTCGGGTGCGCCCAGCACGTCCGGCACCGGTACGTCCAGCTTGCCTAGCCGCGCAAAGGCGTCACGTACAAACTGGGTCTTGGCGGCGCACTCGGCCTCATAGCTGATATGCCGCAGCCCGCAGCCGCCGCAGGGGCCGGCCACCGGGCAGTCCTGCCTGACGCGGCCCGGCCCGGCGGTCAGCAGCTTTTCCACGCGGCCAAAGGCATAGGTTTTCATCGGCTTGACAATGCGCACCTCGGCCACGTCGCCGGGGGCTGTCAGCGGCACAAAAACGGCCTGACCGTCCTTGTGGGCCACGCCGTTTCCGTCATTGGAGAGCGCTTCGATCTCCAGAGTAATGATCTGATTTTTCGTAAAAGGCATGTCTGCTCCTTATAAATAGTGCGGGAAATGTTACGGGTTGATGGCCTGCGGTGCGGCAGGACCTTCCTTCTCCAGCGTGGCCAGGTACTTGCTCGGCGGCACGCCCTTGACCTTCTTGAACACGCGGGAAAAATAAAACTGGTCAAAAAAGCCCACAGATACGGCGATTTCCGCAATCGACAGGCTGGAATTCTTCAGCAGGCTGCACGCCTCGCTGATGCGGTAGCTTGTCAGGTAGTCAATGGGGCTCTGCCCGACGTTCGACATGAACACGCGGTACAGGTGGCTGCGGCTGACGCCGACGGCCTTGGCAATATCGTCCACCGAAATATCGTGTGAGTAGTTGAACTGGATATACTTGATGGCGGCCAGTACGTACTGGCTGCTGGACGAGCCCACGTTGGGCATCGCCTCGCGGGCCTCCTTCATCAGGTGCGCCATAAAGATATACAGATAGCCCGTCATCAGGGCCTCGCACTGCGGCTCCGGCCCGCGGGAGAGGTAGATGTTGTACAGCGCCTCCCGTACGGTCTGCGGGTCCTTGCAGTGGTGTACGGGGTGCGCGTCGGAGAACGGCGTCTGCTGCACCAGCTTGTTGGCACACGCGCCGTTGAAGCCGACCCAGTAGTACTCCCACGGGTCAGTCTCGTCGGCGGCGTAGGTGATGAGCTGGTTCGGCTTGGCCAGGAACAGATCGCCCTCCTGCAGCGTGTGCGAGGCCCCGTTGACCTGATACACACCCTTGCCCGCCACCACCAGATGGATCAGGTAGTGGTCGCGCACGCCGGGGCCCCAGGTGTGGCCCGGCTGGCAGTATTCATGCCCGCAGTTAAAAATCGAGAGCTCGACGTTGTCGGTGTAGCTCTGCTTGTAGGATTGCTTCATCTCATTGATGGTCATGGCGGCACCTCGCTCGTGTGATATTTTCATTATACCAAGCTATTCATCAAAAGTCCATAAAAGAGGCGGAAAAAATGTTTGCTTTTTTTGCAGGATTTGCTATACTGAAAACAAGAAACCCGCAGAGAGCCGCTCCTTTGGCTGTCTGCCTAAAAACATAAGGCTCAATTTGTGCATATCTACGAAAAGAGCCGTCCGACAGGAAAGGTGAGTGGAATCATGGCAAATACCATAGAACTCAAACAGCAGATCGCACAGGGTGAATACGACGCCGCCTTTGCCAAGCTGTACGGTGCAGACGCCGTGCAGGAGCAGCGCAAGCGCTATACCGACCTGATCGATGAATTTGAAAAGAAATACGGCACCAACCGCACGGTGCGCCTCTATTCCGCCCCGGGCCGCACCGAGATCGGCGGCAACCACACCGACCACAACAACGGCGTGGTGCTGGCAGGCTCTGTCAACCTGGATATGGTGGCCGTCGTCTCCCCGAATGAGGAAAATGTCATCCGCGTCAAGTCCCTGGGCTTTGACAAAATTGACGATGTCGATGTCACCAACCTCGTCCCGCAGCCGCGCGAGGCCGAGCACTCCGCGTCCCTGATCCGCGGCGTCGCCAAGGGCATCGTGGATGCGGACGGCAAGGTGGGCGGCTTTGACTGCTACACCACCAGCAACGTGCTGCGCGGCTCCGGTCTGTCCAGCTCCGCAGCCTTTGAGGTCTGCATCGGTGCCATCCTGCGCGGCGAGTACAACAACAATGACATGGAGAAGTTCAACCAGGTCAAGATCGCCCAGATCGGCCAGTATGCCGAGAATGTGTTCTTCGGCAAGCCCTGCGGCCTGATGGACCAGACCGCCTGCGCCGTCGGCGGCGTTATCACCATCGATTTCAAGGACCCGGCCCACCCGGTGGTCGGCCAGACGGCCATTGACCTGGCGAAGCACGGCTTTGTCATGTGCATCAGCGACACGAAGGGCAGCCACGCCGACCTGACCGACGACTATGCCGCCATCCGCCGTGAGATGGAGAGCGTGGCCGAGCAGTTCGGCAAAAAGGTCCTGCGCGAGGTCGATGAGGACGAGTTCTACAAGGCTCTGCCCAAGCTGCGCAAGGCCGTGGGGGACCGCGCCGTCGTGCGTGCGATGCACTTCTACAACGACTGCCGCCGCGCCGCCCAGCTCTGCGACGCCGTGCGCGAGGACGATTTTGAAACGTTCCTGCGCCTGATTATCGAGGGCGGTCACTCCAGCTTTGAGTTCAACCAGAACGCCTACAGCATCAAGAGCCCGAAGGAGCAGGGCGTGCCTGTGGCCCTGGCCCTGAGCCAGCGCGTGCTGAATGGCCGCGGCGCGTGGCGTCTGCAGGGCGGCGGCTTTGCCGGCACCATTCAGGCGTTTGTGCCCGTTGACCTGCTGGACGCCTACAAGGCCGCCATCGACGGCTGCTTCGGCGAAGGCAGCTGCCATGTCCTGAACATCCGCAACTACGGTGCCGTGCCCGTGACGCCGGATATGTGAGCGCCTAAAAGAGTATAAATAAAGCCGCAGCTGTGCAGAAAACGCATAGCTGCGGCTTTTTGTGCTTTTTTAATATCATCGTGCGGTAGGGGCCGGGCATGCCCGGCCCGGAGGCTGCCCGCAAACGAGCGCCTCCGTACAGCCGCGGGCCGCACATGTGCGGCCCCTACAAACCAGTGGATAGGCAGGCAGCAACTCCGCAGAGGTCGGCGTCCCCCGACAACCCATGGCCGTTTCCGTCGCAGCAAGCGCCCATGGGATGTATAAAGGCATCCCACAGCCCGTAGGGGCGGATTCCATATCCGCCCGGGCACCCTCCGCAACCGCAGACCTTGCGGGAGGAATAAATCCCTCCCCTGAACCGCAGCCTCATTTCCCGTTCCTCTCCCAGATCAGTGCCAGCCCCTTGAACAGCAAATCAGCGTCATAGATGATCTTCCTCTTGCAGCAGGGCATAATGTACGGCGCTAACCCGCCGGTGGCGACCACGGTCAGTGGCTGGCCCAGCTCGGCCTCAACGCGGTCCGCTAACCCGTCCAGCATGGCGGCGGTGCCGAACATGGCCCCGTTGTTCAGCGCGGCGACGGTGTTCGCGCCAATCAAATGCTCTGGCGGCTCGGGCGCGATGGGCGGCAGCTGCGCCGTGCCCGCGCTGACGGCCCGCAGACTCGTCTGCACGCCGGGCACGATGAACCCGCCCAGAAACACCTTTTTGTCTGATATAACGTTGAATGTCGTCGCCGTACCCAGATCCACGGTCATGCAGGGCAGGGGATAGTGCTCCGTTGCCGCAGCGGCATCGGCGATGCGGTCCCGGCCCACCTTGGCGGGCTCGTCCACGGCGAAGGTCAGCCCGGTGTCCAGCGTGTAATTCACGACCAGCGCCTCGCGCCCGGTCAGCCGCCTGCAGGCGGCGGCCAGTACGCCGGTCAGGCGCGGCACGACGCTGCACACAATAACGTCCTCACAGGCGGTGGGGTCCACAGGCAGGCGCTGCAGCAGAAATTTCATCTCGGCGGCGTACTCGTCCTCGGTGCAGCGGGGGCGGGTGACCATGCGGGTCGTGAACGCAATGGTGCGGTGGCCCGCCCCGTCCAGCCCGCCAATGCAGATGTTGGAGTTGCCAATGTCAACTGCTAAAACCATAGTGAAGTCCTTTTTATAGATAAAAGATAAGAGATAATAGATAAAAAATAAGGTGGATCGCGGCGCTTTGCACCGCTCAAAAATATTATACGCATTTGCATAGAAAGCGTCAATCTGCTATAATGACTACAGCGTAATTTTGTTTTCGCCAAAGGCAAAAACTCCACTCTACTAATAAGGTGTTGATTTTTTATGCTGCTTTCCAACAAAACCGTTGTCCTCGGCATCACCGGGGGCATTGCCGCCTACAAAATGCCCAACGTGGCGCATGCACTCGTCAAGCTGGGCGCGAATGTACACGTTCTTATGACGAAAAACGCCACCGAGTTTATCTCGCCGCTGGTGTTTGAGACGCTGACCCGCCGCCGCTGCCAGGTCGATACGTTTGACCGCAACTTCCAGTACGACGTGGCCCATATCAGCCTTGCCAACGCGGCAGATTTGATGCTCATCGCCCCGGCCACGGCCAACGTTATCGCCAAGCTGGCCCACGGTCAGGCCGACGACATGCTGACCACCGTCACGCTGGCCGCGACCTGCCCCAAGCTCGTCGCGCCCGCCATGAACACCCACATGCTCGAAAACCCCATCACCCAGGATAACCTAAAAACGCTGGAACACTACGGCTTCACGGTCATCCCGTCCGGCTCCGGTATGCTGGCCTGCGGCGACGTCGGCTCGGGCCGTCTGCCCGAGGAGGGTGTGCTGGTCGACTACGTCCTGCGGGAACTGGCCTGCGCGAAAGACCTTAAAGGCAAAAAGGTCGTCGTCTCCGCCGGTGCCACGCAGGAACCGATGGACCCCGTGCGCTACCTGACGAACCACTCCACCGGCAAGATGGGCTACGCCGTGGCCCGCGCCTGTATGCTGCGCGGCGCAGACGTCACGCTGCTGGCGTCCACCGGCTGCACGCTGCCGCCCGTGCCGTTTGTAAAGACCGTTCCGTTCACCACCGCCGCCGACCTGTTTGAGGCCGTCAAGGCAAACGCCATGGACGCTGACGCCCTCGTCATGGCCGCCGCCGTGGCCGACTACCGCCCGGCCACTGTCGCCGCGGACAAGGTCAAAAAGCACGACGGCGAGATGAGTATTGCCCTGGAACGCACCGACGATATTTTAGCCTGGGTCGGTGCGCATAAGCCGGAAAAGCTGTTTGTCTGCGGCTTCTCGATGGAGACCCGCGACTTGATTGAAAACAGCACGGCCAAGCTGCACAAGAAGAACATGGACATGATCGTGGCCAACAACCTGAAGGTGCCCGGCGCAGGCTTCGGCGTGGACACGAACGTTGTGACCATCATCACCGCCCAAGGCGTCACCGAGCTGCCCCTCCAGAGCAAGGATGCCGTCGCCGGTCACATCGCAGACGCGATTGCGGGAAAGTAAGAAACAGACCGCAAACGGCCAAAGCCCTTTCCCGAAACCAAAAAAATCATACCCCCGCCCCCACCTGCATATTCATTTGTGAATCATGCAAAGGGGGCGTTTTTATGTGCGGAATTGCGGGGCAGGTCGGGCGCGACCCCCGGACCATCCAGCGGCGGTACGCGGCCTACTGCGCTATGCAGCAAACGCTGGCGCGGCGCGGGCCGGACCAGCGAGGTATGTACATCTGCGGCGCGGCGGCGCTCATCCACGCGCGGCTGGCGGTTGTGGATCTCGAAAACGGCCTGCAGCCCATGCAGCTGGACTGGCAGGGTGAAACCTACGTGCTGGTTTATAACGGCGAGCTCTACAACACGCCCGAGCTGCGCGCCGCACTGGCCGCCCGCGGGCACAGCTTCAACGGGCACTCCGACACCGAGGTACTGCTCCACGCTTTTGCCGAGTGGGGCGCAAACTGCGTGCCCAGGTGCAACGGCATTTTTGCGTTTGCTGTCTGGAAGCAGAACGCAGGTGCGCTGTTTTTAGCGCGGGACCGCTGCGGCGTCAAGCCGCTGTTCTACACGCAGGCGGAGGACTCGCTGATATTTGGCAGTGAGCTGAAGACCCTGCTGGCGCACCCGGCTGTGCCGCCCCGCGTCGATGCCAACGGCCTGGCCGAGGTGCTGCTGCTTGGCCCCGGGCGCACGCCGGGCTGCGGCGTATTTCAAAATGTGCGGGAGCTGCTGCCCGGCCAGTACGCTGTCTATGAGACCCAAACCGCCCGCCTGACCCTGCACACCTACTGGCGGCTCGAGGACCACGACCACCCCGACGACTTCGCCGCCACGGCCCGCAGGGTACGCGACCTCGTCACCGATGCTATCGAGCGGCAGCTTGTGTCCGACGTGCCCGTGGCAACGTTTTTGTCCGGCGGGCTGGATTCCAGCCTGATCTCGGCCATTGCCGATGCGCATTTTACGGCGCAGGGCAACCAGCTGCAAACGTTCTCGGTGGGCTACCGGGACAACAAAAAGTACTTCCACGCGACAAAATTTCAGCCCGGCGCGGATGCGCCCTACATCCACAAAATGAACGACTTTCTCCATGCCAGGCACCACTGGGTCACGCTGGACACGCCGGAGCTTGTGCCCGCGCTGTACGCCGCGGTGGACGCCCGCGACCTGCCCGGCATGGCGGATGTGGATGCGTCGCTGCTCGTGTTCTGCCGGCATATCAAGCCCCACGCCACGGTGGCGCTGTCGGGGGAGTGCGCGGACGAAATTTTTGGCGGCTACCCGTGGTACCGCGACCCCACGGTGCGCGAGCGGTACGGCTTCCCATGGGCGCAGTCCACGGCTTACCGCGCTTCGTTCATCAAGCCCGGCGTGTTGAGCGGCATCGACCCGGCAGTGTTCGTGGATGAACGCTATCGCGCCACGCTGGCACAGACATCCGTCCGCCCCGGCCTGCCCGCCGCAGAACAGCGGATGCGCCAGATGATGAACCTGAATTTCAAATGGTTCATGCAGACGCTGCTGGACCGCAAGGACCGCATGAGCATGTACAGCGGCCTCGAGGTCCGCGTGCCGTTCTGCGATTACCGCATTGCGGAGTATCTCTACTCGGTCCCATGGGAGTTCAAGGACTATCACGGGCAGGAAAAGGGCCTCCTGCGCGAGGCCATGCGCGGCGTGCTGCCCGACGAGGTTTTGTGGCGGCGCAAAAGCCCGTACCCCAAAACGTGGAACCCCAGCTATCTGGCTGCCGTCTCGGCGGAGCTGCGCACCGTCCTGAACGACCCCGCCGCGCCGCTCCTGCGCATCATTCGGGCGGACGCACTGGAAACGCTGCTGGCCTCCGGCGCGGATAACCCCATCCCGTGGTACGGTCAGCTGATGACCACGCCCCAGACTATCGCGTGGTTTTTGCAGCTGAACTATTGGCTGGCAAAGTATAAGGTGGAGCTGGTGTGAACTTGCGGCGGGGTGGGGGCACCCCGCCCTACGTGTATCATTTATGCGGGGACGTAGGGCGGCATGCCCTCATGCCGCCGTGCCCGTTCCCGCCACCGCAAGCCTCCCGCCACCACCGTAGGGGCGGATTCCCAATCCGCCCGCGAACCTAACGCAGCCGCACACGGCCCGGGCACATATACAAGGCACCCCTGCGTCACGCTGTACGCCACACAAACGCAAAAATAATTTATTTTCCCTCCCCATCTGTTCAAACCCGTCAAAACGTGCTATAATAACCCAATAGGACTATAAATAGAGAAGGGAGTCTCCTCATGCAGCAGGAAACTGTCATCGTTCTGGATTTCGGCGGCCAGTATAATCAGCTGATCGCCCGCCGCGTCCGCGAATGCAACGTATATTGCGAGATTTATTCGTACCGCACCGACCTTGCCAAAATCAAGGCCAAAAACCCGAAGGGCATCATCTTCACCGGCGGCCCCAACAGCGCCTATCTGCCGGATTCGCCCACGATCGACCCCGAAATTTATAACTGGGGCGTGCCCATCCTCGGCATCTGCTACGGCAGCCAGCTGATGATGCACATGCTGGGCGGCAAGGTCTGCAAGGCACCCGAGCGCGAGTACGGCAAGACGCTGGTCGACTTGGACACCGCCAGCCCGCTGTTTGACACGCTGCCCGCGCAGAATGTCTGCTGGATGAGCCATAACGACTACATTGAGAAGGCCGCCCCCGGCTTTGAGATCGTGGCCCACACGCCCAACTGTCCGGTGGCTGCCGCGCAGGATAAGGCACGCGGCCTCTACGCCGTGCAGTTCCACCCCGAGGTCCTGCACACCGAGAACGGCACGAAAATTCTGCATAACTTCGTCTATAATGTCTGCCGCTGCGCCGGTGACTGGAAGATGGACTCCTTCGTGGAAAACTCCGTCAAGGCCCTGCGCGAAAAGATCGGCGGCGGCAAGGTGCTCTGCGCCCTGTCCGGCGGCGTGGATTCCAGCGTCTGCGCGGCCGTGCTGGCCAAGGCCATCGGCAAGCAGCTGACCTGCGTGTTCGTGGACCACGGTCTGCTGCGCAAGAATGAGCGCGAACAGGTCTGCGAGGTCTTTGGCGAGGGCGGCCAGTTCGACATCAACTTTGTCTGCGTCGATGCCCGTGACCGCTTCTACAAGAAGCTGGCTGGTCAGGACGCCCCCGAGCGCAAGCGCAAGATCATCGGCGAGGAGTTCATCCGGGTCTTTGAGGAAGAGGCCAAGAAGATCGGCGCGGTGGACTTCTTGGCTCAGGGTACCATCTATCCCGATGTGGTGGAGTCCGGCCTGGGCGGAGAGAGCGTGGTCATCAAGAGCCACCATAACGTGGGTGGCCTGCCGGACTGCGTGGATTTCAAGGAGATCGTGGAGCCGCTGCGGCGGCTGTTCAAGGATGAGGTGCGGAAGCTGGGCACCGAGCTGGGTCTGCCGGACGAGCTGGTGTGGCGGCAGCCCTTCCCTGGTCCCGGTCTGGCCATCCGCGTTATCGGCGATATCACCGAGGAAAAGCTGACCATTCTGCGGGAGGCGGACGCCATCTTCCGGGAGGAGATGAAGCTGGCCGGTCTGGACCGCACCACCAGCCAGTTCTTCGCCGTATTGACCGACCTGCGCAGCGTGGGTGTCATGGGCGACGAGCGCACGTATGACTATACGCTGGCTCTCCGCGCCGTGCAGTCTCAGGACTTCATGACCGCCACGTGGTCGCGCCTGCCCTACGATCTGCTGGACAAGGTGTCCAACCGCATCGTAGGCGAGGTGAAGCACATCAACCGTATCTGCTACGATATCACCTCCAAACCCCCCGCCACCGTGGAGTGGGAATAATTTCAGAAATCATAGAAGAGAGCTATCTGATTTCACAATGAAGTCAGATAGCTTTTTTTTGGCATTCTGGTAGGGACATCAAGGAACATACTTGCCGGATCACCAGATAGATAAGGTACAATAAGTTGCGCAAATTAAAAAAAGCATAAAAGAAGACATAGCTTGCAGGCTCTGGTAGAATGAAGTTACCACACAAACATTCGAAAGGAGACAGCAAACTATGTCCGAGAAAATTGTACAGCTGAACGAGGAAATTATCAAGGGGCAGCTCAAAGAATTAGTTCGAGGAAGTGTAGAAGAAACCCTGAACGAGCTGCTGGAGAAGGAGGCAGAGTCGCTGACGCAGGCGGCCCGCTATGAGCGCAGCGAGGCCCGTCAGGGCTACC
>OIAK01000389.1_pt1 | contig 22522 bp, 14 predicted proteins | sample 1580741 | NCBI WGS metagenome assembly OIAK01 (sample SAMEA3882521, study PRJEB24775) | human gut metagenome | biome: human-associated habitat; feature: intestine environment; material: feces | place: Netherlands | collected 2009/2010
CATATAAATACACATTAGTTGTATGGACAAGATATAACAAATTGCTGAAAATATGCCGTATATTCTTTATTCTTTTATATAAAATGCTTGCGGTAAATGATAAAATTATATATAATTATAGAGTATGTATGCAAAATGCGGGATTGTGTACCGCGCCTTGCATGTTCGCAGTGCGATAGGAGGAATATTTGATGAGGAAAGTGAATTTCAAGGTAAGAAATATTGGCTCTGAGAAGTACTTATCATATGTATTGGATGACGATTGCGATTTCGATGAAGAGCTTTTGGATTACCTCGAAGACAATAAGATTGGGGAACTTATAGATATTATATATGAGGAGGACGATGAGAACGATTACTTCACATATAACATTACTGATAGAGTCACTGTAGATACCCTTTTTAAGGATAAGGTTAATGCAGAGAAATTATTAGGAGTTATAAGAGGTATTGCAACCAGTATCGTGAACCTCAGAGATCTGGGTATACCAATATCATACATTATACTTCACAGAGGCTTTACATATGTGAACCCTGTTACATATGACGTTAAGCTCATATGTCTGCCGGTTGAGTCGGGTGCCAGCATGAATGCGGAGTTCAGACATTTTGCCAAGAACCTTATAGTGAATGCCCAGTATGATACAACAGAGGACTGTAATTACATTGCGAAGGTTCTTAATCTGTTAAATGTGGAGAAGTTCACCATAAGAGCATTCGCCGGTGAACTTACAGAGCTTATGGAATCCGCAGGAATGGATGTTGAGGAAGCGTATGTGGATCTTGACGGCGGGATAGAAGTTTCACAGTCAGCGAATGCGGTTGCCGATGAAGGAAACGGAATCGATGATCTTCCGGAATTTGAGGACGTTGCATTTGATGAGGAAGATGATGATGGGCTCGATATGTATGAGGAAGAGCCGACGGAGGCGAATACCATATTCAAGGATCTTGATCTTGACGCTGAGGAGCCTTACGACGGCGAGACAGAGACCCTTACATCAGGGGAGTCTGTGGCAGCCGGTGTGGGTTCGGTCAACATGGATGCCTTTGACGACAGTGCCCTTGAGGAGCTTAAGATAGATGATACCCTTGAGGAATATCCGGATGATGAAGTGGCATCGGAGGAAGAGGCGGCAGCAGAGCCTGAGCTTGATCTTGAGGATATAATACCTGAGATTAAACCGGTTAAGATACAGCCTAAGGTTGAGGAGATTGCCCATACAGCAGAGGGTGTTACAGAGGTTGCACCTGTAGCGGAAACGGAGGACAAACCGGTTCTCATTGATACAACAGAGATAGATGCTCTTATAGATCATCCTCCTGTTATGAAGAGTATCAAGATAAACAGAGCTAAGATCATTCAGAGAGCAGTAAACGAGCTTGAGGATGATAAGATAGAAAATCCTACAGAGAACATTATTGCTTCAGGACTTGATGCGGATGCCGAGCCTGAGACTAATATGGATCCTGCAACAATTCCGGAAGCAGGAAATGATGATGAGACAGGTTCTACTGTTGAGCTTACAGCGGGAATGAACGTTGTGCCGGATACAGATGAGGATAATAAGGCGTCAAATGCACCAAAGGCTATGCCGTATATAGTGAGGGTTAATACCGGAGAAAGAGTTATGATCAATAAGGCGGTATTTAAGATTGGCAAGGCAAACCGAGGGGTTGATTTTACCATCAGCGGTAATGGTGCGGTAAGCAGAGTGCATGCCATAATATATCAGAGAGAGGATGGATGTTATCTGAAAGACAACAAGACCACCAACTCAACATATGTAAATGGACAGAAGCTTGCGGAGAACCAGGAGGTACTTCTTAAGAACGACTCAGAAATAGTTCTTGGAGATGAAGATTTTATTTTTAAATTAAGTTAATAACCAAGACCCTCTGATATGGAGGGAAGGAGCAGGTAGCAATACCTGCTTTTGGTTATGTAGTGATGTCCGTGACATCGTTACGCTGCAGCAACCCTTGTCGTAGGAAGCGTCAAGTGTCGAAGACATATTTATAATGGTTGCTGCTCGATGGTGTTATTATACTGCACGCTGATTTGATGTTCTTTTTTAACATAAATCGGCTGATGATCAATAAGGGGAGGATTACGGAATGAAAAAAGACAGACTTGTTTCAAGAGTTGAAGACGGAAAGCATAGCCTTAAGTATAATCTTGATGTAGAGGATGCGGTTGATACCAGAGTATACGATATGAGTACAACAGGAAAGCTGCCTCATATGTTCCCATGCCACATGGAAGAGGATGGGGGAGCAAGGATATTCACATATAAGATAGGTGATAAGGTGCCTGTTCAGGAGTTCTTGAAAAAAGAGGTGAATAAGCCACAGATGCTGACACTTCTCTATAACCTTCTGGCGGGACTGGAAGATTTCGGACTGAACATGGTATCTCTCAGTTATGTGGCAAAGGATGTACAATACATATATGTCACACCTGAAAATCAGGAGGTTTCGTTCGTGGTGGTGCCTGTAAATAAGGAAACTACGGATCTCAATGAAGTCAGACAACTGATAAAGGACATTGTTGCAGGTGCAAGATACTTCGAGATGGACAGGGACAACTATGTTGCAAAGCTCATAAGCTTTTTAAACAGACCGGGAACATTTTCTCTTGGAGACATGAAGAAGTATGTTGAACAGATGCTTCTTGAGATAGGAATAGATATAGCTGCTATAAATAAAAATAAGCAGGAACAGATCAAGGCTGCAGAAAAGGCAAACGCAGATGCAGGCAAAGTAAGCAGGCTTGGCGTAATGATGAACAATGCGAGGATGAATGAAAATGTTCAGGCACCGATGCCGCAGGGACAGCCGGGCTTCGGTCAGGCACCAATGCCGGGCTTCGGCCAGTTCGGTCAGCCGGCACCAATGCCACAGAACCAGAACAGACCGGTACAGAATGGACAGGCGAATTTTGGACAGCCGGCACCGATGCCACAGGGACAGCCGGGCTTCGGCCAGGCACCAATGCCGGGCTTCGGACAGTTCAGTCAGCCGGCACCAATGCCACAGAACCAGAACAGACCGGCAAACTTTGGACAGCCGGCACCGATGCCACAGGGACAGCCGGGCTTTGGCCAGGCACCAATGCCGGGCTTCGGCCAGTTCGGTCAGGCACCAATGCCGGATTTCAGTCATTTTGGACAGCCAGCTCCGGGATTTAATAACTTCGGCCAGGCACCAGAAGAACCATCAATGCCGGCCGCACCAAAAGCACCTGAGGTACCGCCGATACCTGAAGTACCGCCGATACCTGAAGCACCTCAGACACCGGAAATATCATCAATGCCGGAATTTGATGATGACCAGAAGACAATATCAGCAGATGATCTTGAAGATCTGATAAATATACCGACACCAAAGAGCCCTGAAGTGCCACCAGTGCCGGAAGCACCAAAGGCACCTGAAGTACCACCGATGCCGGAAGCACCAAAGGCACCTGAAGTACCGCCGATGCCGGCCGCACCAAAGGCACCTGAAGTACCACCGATGCCGGAAGCACCAAAGGCACCTGATGTGCCACCTATGCAGAATAACGGCTTCCCACCATTTGGCGGATTTATGCAGGGAAACAACGGATTTGCATCTGGTATGGCATCAAATATGCCGCCTGTATCAGAAGCACCGGTGCCACCGATGCCACCTATGCCATCGATGCCGGCTGCACCACAGACACCGGCCATGCCGGCTATGCCGGAGCCACCACAGGTTACGGAAATGCCACAGGAACCACAGATGCCTCATGCAGAGGGACTTCCTAAGAGACCTCAGATGAATGAAGAAGAGATCTCCGTAAGTGATATTCCATCAATGCCGGAGAGACCTGTTCCATATCTTGTAAGAAAGAAAACAGGTGAGAAGATATATATTGATAAGGATGAATTTGTGATTGGCAAGTCTGCTAACCATGCAGATTATACAATAAGAGACAATACAGCAGTAAGCCGTGCTCACTGCATAATATCCAGAAGAAACGGAGTGTGCTATATAAGGGATAATAACTCCACAAATGGTACATTTATAAATGATCAGGAGCTTGACCGTGGCGGTGAGAGATTCCTTACAAATAATGTAACGGTGAAACTTGGAGATGAAGAATTTGTATTCTTTATCAGATAGATTTTTTGGAGTCGGGCCTTTGTCATAGGAGGTACCCGTGCATCGCAGATGCATATTGTAATTGTGATGCCGGATGAATAGGGGGGGAGCAATCCCCAAAAGACAAATTTTAATAGGCTGATGTTCAAGAATGCGGGAGGAGAAAATATGAGATATAAGGCTGCCTACCATACAGATGTGGGCATAAGGAAAAAGACTAATCAGGATTCCCTTGCAATAAAAATAGCGGATACACCTTATGGTATGGCTGCATTTGCAGTTATATGTGACGGCATGGGCGGACTTGCCAAGGGTGAGGTGGCAAGTAAGGAAGTGATATGTGCTTTCTCGGACTGGTTTCAGGAGAGCTTCGCTGAGATGATAGACAATGATTCGTTTGATGAAGAGTTGATGAGGAAACAGTGGCATAGTATTGCAGTGAATGAAAACGAGATCCTGAAAGCCTACGGAGAGGACAACGGCATAATGATAGGTACAACCCTTACAGCGATGCTGATGTTCAGGGATAGCTACTATATCATACATGTGGGAGACAGCCGGGCGTATGAGATAACCGGCACGGAAGCCAGGCAGCTGACAAATGATCAGACCTTCGTTGCCAGGGAGGTCGCTGCCGGAAGAATGACTCCTGAGCAGGCGGAGGTGGACAGTCGTAGAAGCGTCCTTCTCCAGTGTATCGGTGCTTCACCGGTTGTTGAGCCTGACTTTATAAAAGGGGAAGTTGTGGGAGATGCAGTATATATGTTGTGCTCAGACGGCTTCAGACATAAGATAAGCAATGAGGAAATGATAGAGAGGATAGGTCCTGCAGCAGATGTGGATGATGATGCGCTGACTACGGGCTGCCAGTTTCTTACAGAGCTTGATAAGTACAGGAAAGAGACTGATAATATTACAGTGTTATGCATTAGAACTACACCATAGATATAAACGGGTGTAGCGGGGAGATAATATGACAGAATTAGGAACAGTATTAGACGGAAAATACGAGATCCTGAAGCAGGTAAAGGCGGAATGTCTATAGTTTATCTTGCTATGGATAACCGTCTGAATAAACAGTGGGCGGTAAAGGAGATAAAGAATGACGGCTCCAAGAGCACTGAGACATTGCTTAAAGGTCTTGAGAGAGAGGCAAATATATTAAAGAACGTAGATCATCCGGTACTTCCACGAATAGTGGATATTATTAATGAGAATGGTACCATCTACGTAATAATGGATTTTGTAGAAGGAAAGCCTCTCAGTGATGTATTAAAGACAGAGGGAGCCCAGAGCCAGAGAGATGTTATTGAGTGGGGGCGTGCTCTTGCCAGTGCCCTTGATTACCTTCATTCCATGAACCCGCCTATAATCTACAGAGATATGAAGCCTTCCAATGTAATGCTTAAGCCGGATGGCTCGGTAAAGCTCATAGATTTCGGTACTGCAAAGGAATATATAATAGAGAATAACGCAGATACAACAGCTCTTGGAACAAGAGGTTACGCTGCACCGGAGCAGTTCGGTGATGCCCAGGGACATGGTATCTACAACACAGACGCAAGAACGGATATATATAATCTGGGTGCTACACTGTACCATCTGGTTACAGGTAAGAACCCATGTGAGCCACCTTATGAGATCAAGCCTATAAGACAGTGGAATCCGGCTTTATCATCAGGACTTGAGCAGATCATAATAAAATGCTGTCAGCCAAATCCTAATGACAGATATCAGTCCTGTTCAGAGCTTTTATATGCCCTTGACCATTACAATGAGCTTGACAATACATATAAGGCAAAGGCGAAAAGGAAGATCATTGCATTTGCAGTGACCGTAGGATTATCCCTTGTTTCTGTAGGTGTTGCCGTAACGGGTGGACTCCAGAAGAGAGCACTTAAATATAAGAATTACGACAATCTTATTAAACAGGCTGCGAATACAACAGATGTAAATGAGGCCATAGATTACTACAAGCAGGCGGTTGATATTGATGATTCCAAGTCTGAAGCATATATTGGTCTTCTGGATGAATACAATATTTATTATAAGCCGGCTGAGGATGAGAATGAGAATGCAGGATCAGAGCTTGGAGCTAAGTATGTGCTTAGCCACATTGATGCCGTTGATGATGAGGTTAAATATGAGCTTGCTCTTACCTATTATAATTATCTGGAGGATTACAAGACGGCATCAACATACTTCAAGGAGGTTAAGAACTCCGATGGTGATGATGCGGAGGTTGCAGGCTATTATGCGGCTATCTGTGATAACAAGCTTAAGACCAATGCCAGCTATGATGACGAGGCAGACAGCATAGCTGCATTTGAGAAATACAATTATAATCAGGTGGACAGAGGCAACAAGAACAGGTATATTAACTACTATAATATAGCTTCTATATATGTAGATAACATGACAGATAACACCGAACTGGCGAATAAAGTTATCCAGATGCTTGCAGGTAACGCCGGCGAGAACATTGACGGAGCAATAAGTGAGCTGAATGATAATCCAAAGGCGTTTGATGAGGTTAATAAGAAATATTACCTGTGTCAGTATTACAGATTTCTTGCAGATGCATATGAGGTCCTTGAGGATTATACAAATGAAGCTATAATGTGTGAGAATTACATTTATGCTATAGAGGACTCCATTATTGACGGAAGTGCAAAGGATTCTGACAAGAAGGCCTATGCAAGCTACAGCAACAAGGAGGCTTCTGCTTATACCAAGGTAGGAAATGATTCCAAGGCGGCTGATGTATATTCCAAGGCAGAACAGACCCTTGGAAGCGACGGATATGCAGCTTCAGTATATGTGGCACATCTTAATTTCCTCTGTACAAAGTATAAGTCGGAGTATGGTACAAATCCTGCTACATGGAAGGGCAGGGATGGTGAGAAGGCTGTCAAGGCAGTATACGAAGCAGGAAATAAGATAGAGTCTCTCAGAAGTAAGAGTAATACACAGTGGAACTCGTTGATAAATGATTCTGTTATAGCAGAGATCATAGCAAATTAAAAAGGGAGTGATGTCATGGAAACTTTATACACTATAATGTTATATGGCGGCATTGCTCTTGCGGTAATATGTGCAGTGGTCGCGGTTATATTATTTGTGAAGCTTGATATACCTAAGGCAATCGGTATAGTTACAGGTTCCACAGCCAGAAAACAGATCGAGGAGATTCGTGAGAAAGGATATGAAAGTGTCCAGGGTGGAGGAGCATCAAAGAAGGAGGCTATTAAATCCAAGGACAAAAAGGAACATATTGAGGTTCGTTCCGTAAGCGCTTCTGCGGGGAAGCAGGCCGACAACGGCAGTAAGCAGGAGAGCAGAGGTGATCACGTCAGTGCAAGCGCAAAGCATCAGGCGGCTGTAAGAAATGCTGTCAGAGAGAATGTGAACACTGTAAGATATGAAGAAGATGAGGCAACTGATGTGCTTGGTGAGAACTACAATGAGGAAGCTACCGATGTCCTTACAGAGAGCTATGAAGAGGGAGCCACCGATGTCCTTACAGAGAGCTATGAAGAGGGAGAAACTGACGTCCTTACAGAAAGCTACGAAGAAGGAGCCACAGATATCCTTACAGAGGATTATGAAGAGAATGAGGGCGAAACCAATGTACTTACAGCAGGGCTTGAGGATGGAGAGCGGACTGATGTAAGAAAAGATACGAAGTTAAAGATGATAGTAGATGTGATTGTAGTACATACAGATGAAGTGGTATAGGAGGGGTGAGAATATGAAGAGAATTTCAAATCTACATCGCCTGATAGCACTGACAATGGCGGTAGTTATGATTATTACCCTGGCAGTGTTCGATAACAGATTCAGGACAAATGCGGCAAATGCACAGGAAAATATTGATATTTCCAAGCTTGAATCAGAATTTGATACTAATATCCAGGTGAGCGAAACAGGCGGTACGGTTATCACAGATCAGCTTAAGAAGGCTATGGTGGCAACCGGTAAGGCTACAGACTTTGAGTTCTATGGCAATTATTACATAAGAGTTAATGACGGTGCAACATATGTTAATCTTGCTACAGATACAGACGCGGCCAAGAGACCTGTTGCTGCATCATCATTACCTGCAGTTAAGGTTGATAAGGATAATAAGCAGGAATTTGTAGAGGTTTATACTCTTGAAGACAAGGGTACAGATCTCGAAAAGTATGTGTTCAAGGGAATGATAAGACTCCTCTATGATGATGTTAAACCATCTATTGACAGGAAAGAGCTTGTATCAACCGACGGCATAAAGGATAAGGGCGGTTACCTTCTTGTGCAGGAGGGAAAGACCGTGAAATATCACATATATGCCGGAGATGCCGATTCCGGTGTTGATAAGGTCTATATGAAGAACGGAGATGCTTCGGAAGAGCTTTCTTATAACAGCGAAGGCGGTTATTATGAGACGGCTATCACATCAACCGGAACATATTCATTTGTATCAGTTGATAAAGCCGGAAATGAGTCTGATCCATCAAGCGTAACACTTAAGTACGCCGAGGGGATAAAGGTTACTTCAATAGAGGCAGCAGGACGCACAGATCTTCCAAGTAATTATGGCAATAGATTTGCAGATACAGAGTTCTTCCAGATAACAGTAAAGGCAAGTGAGAAGGCTGATGGAGTTGATGTTCCTCTTAAGCTGGTTTATACATTTAATCTGAACGGAAGGCTTAGCGAGAACAACCAGATTGATTTCGAGAATGGCACAGCCAAGATCACTGTTCCTTCAAGTCTTGTGAACGGAGAGGACTGCAGAGGTAATCTCACAATGTACGTTGAAGATGAGGTGGGCGGCAAGTCATATGCATTTGACGCAGCCGGATATCTTATATTCGTAGACAGAACTGCTCCGGATGTTTCTATCAAGAATATCCGCATAAACGGAAAGACCTACGGAACCCTTGATGATTATCAGGCGGCAGGTGTTGTATACGGAAATGAAGTTACATTTGACTATGATGTAACAGAGGTTAACTCCGATCTTGCAGATATAACAATAGAGATAACAGACGCCCAGGGAAATAATGTTGTAACCAGTATTCCGAATGTCAACGGAGTAAGCTACAGCGCAACAGACAACACTCTCTCAGGAAAGGGTAGTGCCACATTTCCTGTAAGCGGGGATGGGGCATACAACATAAAGATCAAAGCTAAGAATGATGTCGGTCTTACAGGCGAAGCTTCAGCGGATTTCAATATTGATTCTAAGAAGCCTGTGCTCAGATGGTGGAGCTCAACTGTTGGAAGAGAGATTACTGATACAGACGAGAGCTATACAGTATATGTAAGTGACAATGAGACTATCACAGTGTCTGCCAGTGATGATGCCAGTGGAATCGAAAGCGTTGAGATGACACTTGACGGCACACCGGTAACTCTTACAGATAATGCTTATATGTTTGATACACCGGGTGTATATAATGTAAAGGCTACAGCTCTTGATAAGGCGGGCAACATTACAGAGAAGACCATAAAGGTTACAGTTGCTACCAGCTACAGTAATGCTGCTATCTCTGTTGTGGCAGACGGAACAACATTAGCTTCAGACAGCAGCTCAAGCTTCATATATACAGGAGCAGACAGAGTAGAGGTTGTATATACATACGAGGCATTCAAGGTCAGTGAGGATAATATAAAGAATAACTCAACATACCTTGCAGGAGCATTTGGCGCACCGGGAACACCGGCTGAGTATAAAGATTGCAGTGTTACTGTGGGACCTGAGGATCCGTCTACAGGACTTCGTAAGGTTACCGTTAAATATGTTATTGATAAGAAGGCTGACGCTTCAACAGACGGAACATACAGCTTCAACTTCTCAGGAACAAAGTACACCAACAAGGATACTGTTGTGGAAGGTACAAATAAGAGCCTTAAGATCTACTTTGATACAGAGGCACCTAATACAGTAAGATATGCTCTTGAGGGCGGTGTAGGAACGGGTGATCCTACAACAATAAGCGGAGTTTCATATTACAGACAGAAGGCAACACCTAAGCTTGTGGTTGAAGCCTTCGATAATCTGGAGCTTGGCAATATAGATGTAATACTGGTAAATGCTGAGACAAATGAAATACTCGGTACCAAGACTCAGGCTTTTAAGAACCAGTCAACAACAACAGAGGGCGGTAAGCAGGCTGTTGCAACAATAGATCTTACAGATGATGTGCTTAAGAATGTAGAGTATTCTGTAAATATCAATTTAAACGATAACCTTTCAGGTAAGAGTGACGGCGAGAGTGGTAACAATATCACAACCCTTAATGACATTTTAAGGGTTTACTGGGATACTGTACTTCCGGAGATGACTGCCAACGATATAGGTACATGGTTTAATTCAGATGTAACAATCAGGAAGACAGATGTAACAGCAAAAGATAATTGTGATATAGATCATTTTAACTACCAGTTAAAGAAGAATTCAGAGAAGGTTGGTTACTGGAATGTATCAAAGGGCGCTGTAGATGGAAATGGAAGATACAATATGGCAAGAGATCTTCATGTACAGAGAACAAATGGCGAGGGCGAGTACATTCTTACGGTATATGCTTCTGATAAGGCAGGTAATTTCTCAAGCAAGGAATTCTGCTTTGTAATCGATTACTCAAAGCCTGATATCACAATAACAAGAACACCTTCACAGAAGCTTATCACATCAGGCAAGACAGATATCACCGTAGATGATACATATGGTGTGAACTTAAATGATAAGAACAAGGTTAAGGTCATCAAGCATTATGTTGTCCAGGGTGGTTCAGAGAAGACTGTACAATTAAGCCTGGCAAGCAGTGGATCAAGAAAATACTTTGAGGACAGCGGATCAGGTGCAGGCTTCAAGGAAAGTATCCAGGGAGTTGCTTCAACAACAAATAATGTTATAAACAAGAATGCTACCAAGTATTACTATGAAGTAAGTGTGACAGACGAGGCAGGAAACAAAGCATATAAGAAGACTGACTGGTTCTATGTTGATAATATTGCTCCTGCAGTGGCTGTTAAGCCGCAGAACAATGATTATGTATATTCCAACAAGGAGATACCTTTCCAGGTAACATATAAGGATCAGTACAGCAGAAATGAGATCGGTGCATATCATAAGATCGAGATAATCAACAATGCAACAGAGCATGCTGCAGATGTGAGCTATCTCAATAAGGACACTGATTTAAGTGCTGCCAGCGGAACAAAGAATTACAGAATCAACAGAGAGGGTGTGTATAACCTCCAGATAAAGATCACTGACGCATTTGGCAATAATACAAGCAGATATACAAAGTATGTATATGATGTTACAGCTCCTGTTATAAGACTTACAGCACCTGCCGAGACAAATACAAGAGGAACATCAATAGGATATACTCTTTCGGATAACATCATGGGTGACAAGATTGTGGCTCATGTAACAAGAAGAGGCCCTTCGGGAAATGTTGAATATGACCAGGATATGTCAGAGACAGCATGGTCAGGCACAGGCGCAACAGGTTCAATACCGTTTGACGCAGAAGGAAATTACACTGTATATCTTGTTGCATACGATAAGGCAGGAAACAAGTCACAGTCAGAGCCTGTTACATTTGTAATTGATAAGACTGCTCCTGTGCTTTCAATCTCAGGAATGAACGATATGCAGAATACAGACGTAAACGCAACATTTACAATGAATGAGGCATTTGGTGTTGTGAATGGCAAGAGCCCTGAGGCAACAGTTACTATTACGAAAAAGGTTGACGGCAGTGCCGCAACAACAGTAGCAACACTTAATTACGGAAGCTTCACCAGCGGTAATCCTCACACGGCAGGATACAGATTTACCGAGGACGGCGATTACAGCATTACCTTCTCAGGCAAGGACGCTTCAGGAAATGTTGCAAATACAGTTACAAGAAATTTCAAGATAGATAAGGTTGCTCCTGAGCTTACCATTAAGGCAACAAAGAACGATACTACAGAGCCTGTTGCAAATTACGGTTCAGTAGGTAATGTTCAGAATCCTGAAAAGGTTAAGCTTACTATCGGAGTAAAAGAAACCTTCTATACAGGCGACGAGGTTACAGTTTCTGTTAAGAAGAACGGTGCAAATGAGCCGGCTAAGACCTATAAGGGAATTACAGGTCAGGTTATCGACTTTGCCGAGGATGGAGTATATGTTGTAACTATCGGAGCAAAGGATGCAGCAGGAAATGTATCAGAGGAGCAGACCATTACATTTACAGTTGATAATACTGCACCTGTTATAAAGGATACAGACGCTCTGGCAGGCTTCAAGAAGAAGGAAAACAACGGAGAGATTGTTCTTAACAAGGCAGACTTTGATGCAATAAGAGATAAGGGCTATGATGGTTTATGGGGTGTTGACGATACATCGCCATTTACACCTGAGGCCAAGCTTGATGGTGTTGATCTTATAGACTTCACAGATCTTAAGGATGGAAAGCATAAGATCACACTTACAGTAACGGATGCCCTTGGCAATGTTACAACAGATGAATTTGAGTTCGTTTATGATGGTACTCTTCCTGAGATAATTACTTCAGTGGAGGATAACCAGAAGTTAAACGATCCGTTCACACTTAAGATAAGCCTTAAGGATCCAAGTGATAAGATCACATCCATTAAGATAAACGATACAGAGATCCCGGCAGCGGATTATGCAGATAATGTATATGAGTACAAGGTTGACAAATACGATACATACAAATTATATGTTACAGCAGAGGACGCAGCAGGAAATGTAAGTGCAACATTTGCAGCAGATGAAGAGGGAAATATCACCAGCGTATTTACATTTACTCTTGCAAAGAAGGTATCTGTAGTGGTATGGGTGATCATCGGAGTTGCAGTTCTACTTCTCCTTGGAATAATAATCTTCCTTATAATGAGAAGAAAGAACAACAAGCAGGCTGCATAGATAAGAAATGCGGAACTTACAAAATGAGGAAATCCACAGATAATGATTGATGGATTTTCGGATATAATATAAAATGATGAAACGGGCATATGGGGGATAAGATTTATTCTTTGTATGCCCGTTTTAATATATGATGATCGTGGCAAGTTTTCATATAAACCTGACACGCAGTGTCAGCCCTTTGCCTTCGGGAAATTTCAAATGGGCTGATGTTAAGTAAAGGAGGAAAAAGACAGTGAACAATATGAATCCCCCATATAATGCGGTGGTTTTTGATATGGATGGTGTACTGACCGATACAGAGAAGGTGTACAGACAGTGCTGGACCATGAATGGAATGAGCGAGGGACTTACCGCCCAGCAGATGAAGGCAGTATGCGACAGGCTTGCAGGTGGAACAAGAGCTACAAATGCCCTGGTAGTGAAGGAATATCTTGGAGAGGATTTCGACTATATCCCATTCAGGAAGAAGACCATGGATATGTTCCAGGAATATATAGATGAGCATGGCATAGACCTTAAGTCGAATGTGGTATCAACCCTCACTGAGCTTAAGAGGCGTGGAGTGAAAATGGCACTTGCCACATCTACCGACAGACAGAAGGCGGTGGACAGGCTTACCAGAACAGGACTCATCGACTTCTTTGACGAGACTGTGTGTGGTGACGAGATAGAGAAGGGTAAGCCTCACCCGGACATTTACCTTAAGGCATGTGAGAAGCTTAAGGTGTCTCCTGACAGGGCAGTGGCAGTGGAGGACTCTGTAAATGGTGTTATCTCTGCCAGCGACGCCGGACTCTGCACAGTTATGGTGGTTGACCTTATAATGCCAAACGATACCACAAATGAGAGAACCGACAAGACCTGTTACAACATTAAAGAGATTCTGGAACTGTTTTAAGACGGGACTTCCCGGAAATATATACAGATAACAGAAAAACACAACAGAAAGACACAACAGGGCACAGAGTACAGATATATAATAAAAAAGATCTGACATATCATGAACACCGGGGATGCCGCATATACTTAATTAACAATGTTCCCTTCCGGATATATGGAATAGAAAGGAATTGGTGATCGTGAAGAAGGTCTCGTACATAATGATATCCTGTGGTGTGGCACTGGCCGCCAGCCTGCTGCTGTTACTTATATCGGCATTTGTCGTGTATAAGTTTAACTGCTCATCCGGGATCATTGATCTGTTTGTCATACTTATATATGTGCTGTCAGCATTTGCAGGTGGCATCACCGGAGGAAAGCTCATAAAGGAGAGGAAGTTCCTGTGGGGGCTGATAATAGGTACGATATATGCCTGCATTATAATTATCGTATCAATTGCAAATCACGGAGGAGTGAGTCTGTTTTCGGTAAACGGCATTACATCCCTGCTGCTTTGCATGGCGGGAGGAACTCTGGGTGGCATGCTGGGATAAAGAAAACCGAATGACACATGCTGGGCTGAAGAAAGCTGAATATCAGGGAAGACGGCTATAATATTTGATACATGATAAAAAAACACTTTTACTTTCATAAAGTATGTGTTAGAATACAAACAATATGAATTAAAAAGGAGAGGTATACTCATGCAGAGAATAAAGACACTCACAAATAAGACAATGAAGAATACAATGGTTAAGGGCGGATGTGGCGAATGCCAGACATCATGCCAGTCAGCTTGTAAGACATCATGCACAGTTGGAAACCAGAGCTGTGAGAATGTTGAGAACAAGTAATTATACTAATAAGACTGACCAGGTACAGCTAAAGGGGACCGTCTGATGACAGTCCTTTTTGGCGTGTATGGGATAAAAAACGATTAAGGAGAACAATATTGGTTCATCAGTACAAAAATAATGGTTATAATATAGTACTTGATGTATGCAGTGGTTCTGTACATGTAGTGGACGACCTTGTGTATGATATCATCGCAGAGTACGAGGGACATACAAAGGAAGAGGTCCTTGACAAGTTAAGCAGCTACGACAGAGCTGAGGTAAGTGAGGCTTATGATGAGGTTACAGGTCTTGTGGAAGACGGCACATTATTTGCCCCTGATGAATACAAAGATTATATTATAGATTTTAAGAAGAGAAAGACAGTTGTAAAGGCATTGTGCCTTCATATAGCCCATGACTGTAATCTTGCCTGCAGATATTGCTTCGCAGGTGAGGGCGAATATCATGGAGACAGGGCACTCATGTCCCTTGAGGTAGCAAAGAAATCTCTTGATTTCCTGGTTGCCAATTCAGGTTTCAGAAGAAATCTCGAGGTGGACTTCTTCGGAGGTGAGCCTCTCATGAACTGGGACGTGGTGAAGAAGACCGTTGAGTACGGCAGAAGCCTTGAAGAGAAATACGACAAGAAGTTCCGTTTCACACTTACTACCAACGGAATACTTTTAAATGACGAGATAGTGGAATTTGCAAATAAAGAAATGGCAAATGTAGTCTTAAGTATCGATGGAAGAAAAGAGGTACATGATTACATGAGACCTACCAGAAACGGTAAGGGAAGCTATGATATACTGCTTCCTAAGTTTCAGGAATTTGCCAAGAAGCGTGGAAACAGAAGTTATTATGTGAGAGGTACATACACTCATAATAATCTGGACTTCGCTAAGGATGTGCTTCATATGGCAGATCTTGGATTTGATCAGATATCCATTGAGCCGGTGGTATCACTTCCGGATGAGCCGTATGCGATAAAGGAAGAGGATATCCCATTCCTTAAGGAGCAGTATGACTTGCTTGCAAAGGAAATGATCAAGAGAAATAAAGAGGGCAGGGGATTCAACTTCTTCCACTTTATGATTGATCTTACCGGCGGCCCTTGTGTTGCCAAGAGACTTTCAGGATGCGGTTCGGGAACGGAATATATGGCTGTTACGCCATGGGGGGATCTCTATCCGTGTCATCAGTTCGTAGGTGAAGACGATTTCTGCATTGGAAATGTATTTGAGGGCATTAAGAAGCAGGAGATCGTTGATGAGTTCAAGCTGTGTAATGTCTATGCAAAGGACAAGTGTAAGGACTGCTTTGCAAGATTTTACTGCAGTGGCGGATGTGCGGCCAACTCATACAAATTCCATGGAAATATCCTTGACGCATACGATATCGGATGTGAGCTTCAGAAGAAGCGTATCGAATGTGCTATTATGATCAAGGCTGCCATGGCGGACTACGAGGCTGAGAAGGAAGATAATTAAGAATAAAGGAGAACAAAGATGAAGAAAGCAAAGCGTAATGCGGTACTTGTTATAATTGCATTTATACTGTTGCTGGGTCTGGCGGTATTCACCGGATTCTTCGGTATAGGTGACAGGGGACTTATCAAGTACATTAATCTTGGACTTGACCTTAAGGGTGGTCTGAGTGTTACCTACGAAATTCAGGATGAAAAATATTCTGATGCAGATGTTGATGATACCAAGTTCAAGCTTGAGAAGCGTATTGACGCATACTCAAATGAGTACTCAGTTTATCAAGAGGGAAACGGTAATATCACCTGTGAGATTCCCGGTGTTACAAATGCTGAGGAGATCCTTGAGAAGTTAAGCGTAGAAGGTAAGCTTGAGTTCCTTGATCCTGACAACTACACACTGTGGTCACAGGGCAAGGATTATGAGGCTGCTCTTGACGGAAATGATATCAAGGGTGCTGAGGCAAAGATCGTTGATACAGAGACCGGTAGTGACAATGAGGTTGCTCTTACATTTACAACAGAGGGAGCCAAGAAGTTCGGCGACGTTACAAGTGCGAATGTAGGAAAGGTCGTATACATTGTTTATGATAACGAGGTTGTAAGTGCTCCTACAGTTCAGTCAGCAATCACTGACGGAAATGCGGTTATCAACAAGATCGGATCTTATGACGAGGCTGAGAGCCTTGCCACAACTATCCGTATCGGTGCACTTCCTCTTACACTTAAGCAGGTTCGTTCCAATATAGTAGGTGCTACACTTGGTACAGATGCTATAGCAACATCTGTCAAGGCAGGAATAATCGGTATATTCCTTGTATTCATCATTATGATAGTAATATACAGACTTCCTGGTGTGGTTGCTTCACTGGCACTTGTACTTTATACATTACTTGTAATGCTTACACTTAACTACTTTAATATAACTCTTACCCTTCCGGGTATTGCGGGTATCATACTTTCAATAGGTATGGCGGTTGACGCGAATGTCGTAATCTTCACCCGAATAAAGGAGGAGCTTGGGGCAGGTGCAACAGTTAAGCAGGCAGTAGACAAGGGCTTCCATAAGGCTCTTTCAGCTATTATAGATGGTAACGTAACAACACTTATTGCGGCAGTTGTACTTCTTATATTTGGTACAGGTACTATCAAGGGATTTGCCAAGACTCTTGCAATAGGTATCATACTTTCGGTAATCACAGCCCTTGTGGTTACACAGTATCTTCTTAATGCCCTTATTGCTCTCGGCTTAGACAATCCTAAGCTGTTCGGTAAGGCAAAGCAGGCAGGAAAGACCAATTATGTTAAGGCTGGCAAGTTCTGCGGAATTATATCTTTGGTTATTATTATTGCAGGCTTCTGCATGATGCCTGTATTTGCAAAGACTAAGGGAAGTGCCCTTAACCTTAGCACAGACTTCGCAGGTGGTACAAGTATCACAGCAGAGTTTGACAAGAACTATACTCTTTCAGAGGCAGAGCACACCATCGTTCCTGTAATTGCAGAGGCAGCAGGAATAAGCGAGGCTGATATTTCAGTACAGACTGTAGCAGGTACAAATGAGATCGTGTTCAAGACGGTTGAGCTTACAGACAATGGCGATGATTCACAGATGCCTAAGGTTGAGAAAGCCCTTGCCGGTGTAAATGGTACTATCAAGCAGGCAGATAACATCAGTGGTTCTGTCAGTGGTGCCATGACCAAGAACGCTATCATGTCAGTTGTTCTTGCAACAATCCTTATGCTCATCTACATTGCTATAAGATTTAAGGATGTTAAGTTCGGTGCCAGTGCGGTTATGGCACTTGTCCACGATGTTGCAATGGTATTCGTGGTATATATCCTTCTGAGACTTTCAGTTGGTAACACATGTATCGCATGTATGCTTACAATAGTAGGTTACTCAATAAATGCAACCATCATCATATTCGACCGTATAAGAGAGAATATCTCACTTATGGGTACAAAGCAGTATAGCTATAAGGAAATTGTAAATGCTTCAATAAACCAGACATTTACAAGATCCATATACACATCCCTTACAACGTTTGTAATGGTATTCGTGCTTTATATTATGGGTGTTGCTTCAATTAAGGAATTTGCCCTTACTCTTATGGCTGGTATCGTAATAGGTGCTTATTCATCAGTATGTATCACAGGTCCATTGTGGTATTTCATGAAGACAAAGCTTGGTAAGAAGAAGGCTGCAAATGAATAAAGATCATCACTTGGATGTGACCGGAGCCTGGAGATAAAACATTCCGGCAGTCACTGACTTGTTGATACCGGAAAAGGCTTGGGAATATTATTCCTGAGCCTTTTTCTGAAGAAGGATGAGAATCGGCACGCTTGTTATTGGGAATTTGACCTGAAAGGGCATATCAGTAAGATGAGAAGGGCAGAGAAGGGCAGAGAAAGATATGCTTGTATTGGGAAAGTGACCTGAAAATCAATTTTGATGATGTAGGTCAAGGAAAACCGGGTTGAAAAATGACCTGAAAATGCAAATTTTGAAAACAGGTCAAGGAAAACTGGGTCGAAAAATGACTTGAAAATCAATATTGATGATGTAGGTCAAGGAAAACCGGGTTAAAAATTGACCTGAAAATCAATATTGATGATGTAGGTCAAGGAAAACCGGGTTGAAAAATGACCTGAAAATCAATATTGATGATGTAGGTCAAGGAAAACCAGGTTGAAAAATGACCTGAAAATCAATATTGATGATGTGGGTCAAGGAAAACCGTGTTGAAAAATGACTTGAAAATCAATATTGATGATGTAGGTCAAGGAAAACCAGGTTGAAAAATGACTTGAAAATCAATATTGATGATGTAGGTCAAGGGAAACCGGGTTGAAAATTGACTTGAAAATGCAAATTTTGAAAACAGGTCAAGAAAAGTCAAAGAAAAAAGTGACTTAAAAATGCAAATCTTGAAAACAGGTCATAAAAACATGCAAAAAATAGTGACCTGAAAACAGGAAATCAAAAATAAAGTCACGGGAAATAGGCATAGAAAGTGACCTAAAATTGACAAACTAGAAAATAAGTCATGGAACCAGCCGTGGAGATGGCGTGCATAGATTTGAAGTGCATAGATTTGAAGTGCATAGTAAGGCCCCCTTCACAATGTCCTCCCTTTTTCCTTCACAGAGCCCATCCTTTTTTCTAGTGACTTTACCACCAAGTCATGTTACAATCAAAAATAGCATTCTCTACGCCAAGGGCAAATATCACCGGAGAATGATGGATGTATGGAGAGGATTATGAGTACACATAAAAATAATAGAAGCACATTCTCAGGTAAGCTGGGATATGTCCTGTCAGCAGCAGGAGCATCGGTAGGTCTGGGAAATATCTGGAGATTTCCATATCTGGCAGCTAAGTACGGCGGAGGAATATTCCTGCTTGTATATATCCTGCTGGCAGTGACATTTGGATATACAATGATAGTTGCAGAGTCTGCACTTGGACGAATGACCAGAAAAAGTCCGGTGGGGGCATTTCAGTCATTTGGCAATAAAAAATGGATGAAATTCGGCGGCTGGATAAATGCCATAATACCAATCCTGATAGTGCCTTATTACTCAGTAATCGGTGGCTGGGTTATCAAATATTTGATAGAATATATAAAGGGAAACGGAACAGCGTTGGCAGAGGAAGGATATTTCTCAGGTTTCATATCAAATGGCGTATCCACAGAGACCTGCTTTATAATATTCTGCCTGTTCACCCTGGCAATCATATATGCAGGAGTTCAGAATGGAATAGAAAGAGTGTCAAAGATCATGATGCCGGTGCTTATAGTGCTGTCTGTCATAGTGGCAGTATATTCAGTTACGAGACCCGGAGCCATGGAGGGCGTCAAGTATTTCCTTGTGCCAAATTTTAAAAACTTCTCGTGGATGACGGTTGTGGCAGCCATGGGGCAGATGTTCTACTCACTGTCCATTGCCATGGGCATTCTCATTACTTTCGGTTCATATATGAAGAAGGACACCGCTATTGAAGACTCCACAAGAAATGTTGAGATATTCGATACTGCCATAGCAATGATGGCGGGACTTATGATAATCCCGGCAGTATTTGCATTTTCAGGGGGCAATCCCGATACACTTAAGGCAGGTCCGTCACTTATGTTCATTACCATTCCTAAGGTTTTTGCAAATATGGGATTTGGTACAGCCATAGGAATACTTTTCTTTGTGCTGGTTTTATTCGCAGCGGTAACAAGCGCGATAGCACTGACAGAAAGTGCAGTTTCAACCTTCGAGGATGAGCTTGGATGGGGCAGGAAGAAATCCACAGTCATCACAGGTATCATAATGCTGGTGCTTGGAAGTCTGTCATCCCTTGGATATGGACCACTGGCATTTGTGAAGATCATAGGTATGCAGTTCCTTGATTTCTTTGACTTCATGACCAACTCAGTAATGATGCCTATTGCAGCTCTTATGATCAGCCTGCTTGTATCAAAGGTTGTAGGTATTGACCGCATAGAAGAAGAGATCAGACATGGGGAGAGCAAGTTCCGCAGAAAGAAGGTATTTGTGGTTATGATCAAGTACCTGTGCCCTGTGTTCGTATTGATAATATTAATTAGCTCCGTAGCAAATGCATTTGGATGGATCTCCATGTAAATGTCCGGAGAAAACTTGGCATGCCGCCGAGTGTAAAAGAGTTGGCACTACATTACGAGGTGGCGATACCGAACAGGCAAATTTTAAGAGGCTGATGTTCAAAGGGGAGAGATACAGCATGAAAAATCTTGAGACAAATGACTGGCTTATGTTAAACAGCATAATTTACAAGATATACACTGTTGAGGACGTGGATGATATGAGGAAGCAGCTTCTGGAACAGCTTAAAATGCTTCTGGATTTTGACAGTGCGGACTTTTATATGGCGGCAGCAGGTGGAGAAAATCACCTGACCAGACCGGTGTATTTTAATTGCGAGGATGATCACTCTGACATATATGACGAGCTTGATTACAGTAGAGGCATACTATACAGTGGCAAGACCCTGGTATACCGGGAGACAGATATAATCTCTGATGACGCAAGGGTGGAGACCGAGTATTATAAGAAGGTATACAAGCCAAATAACTGGCATTATTCTCTTCAGATGGTACTTGCCATGAAGAAAAAATTCGTAGGAGTTGTGACCTTCTACAGAACCATAGGAAAAGAAAATTTCGAGTATGAGGATATCTTCATGCTGGATCAGCTTAAGGAGCATTTGTCATACAGGCTTTATAAGGAGCTAGAGAAGACTGACAATGCAGGAGACAAGATGACCATAGCAGAAGTGGTGGAGAAATATGATCTGACCAGACGAGAGCACACCATATTAAGGCTTCTTCTTGGTGGAAAGACCAACGCCGATATCTGCGACGAGCTTACAATAACAGATAACACTTTGAAGAAGCATATACTCAATATCTATAGAAAGCTTGGTATAAATAACAGGGTTCAGATGTTCAAACTTATTAAAGAAAAAGAGTAGCAAATGCGGACAAATTCAAGTACATATGCAAATTGCAAGGATGAGCCATGCCGGATCATTATTGATAAAGATACTTAAAAAGTAGTATAAAAATGGTAAAAAATCTGCATTGATAATAACAGTGAATGGAATTATTATTCATATAACAATTTAATTAATGAAAAAAACAAGCAACGGAGCTGTCGGATAGATAGCTCCGTTTTGTTATGGTAAGGCGTGTTTTATCGCTGGCATGGTAACGAAGACAAAGAATAATCCGAAGGAAAGGAAGATGCAGTATGAAGGAAATAATCATGATAATCAGACCGGAGAAGCTTGAAGCCATGAAGAAGATATTAGATGAGATTAACTGTGGTGGTATGACACTTTCAACAGTAATGGGCTGTGGTACTCAGAAGGGTGCAACAGAGGATAAGGGTGTCAATGAGATAAAGGGTCTGAAGACAACCATTAATCTTCTACCTAAGATAAGAGTTGAGGTGGTTGTAAATGATAAGGATGTTGAACCTATCATCATGAAAACCAGAGAGGCCTGTGCCACAGACCATGTAGGTGATGGTAAGATATTTGTCAGAAATATTGAAGAGGCTGTGAGAATACGAACAGGTGAGAGAGGACTCAAGGCATTATAGATTAATGTTAAGATGTTTGTTCAATGGTCGTGTCAAGTTTTGTATAAAACATGACATGTAGCGTCAGTCCTTTGCCGAGAGGAGGTACCCATGCATCGTAGATGCATATAAAATGGTACCGAC
>OIAK01000410.1_pt1 | contig 21440 bp, 19 predicted proteins | sample 1580741 | NCBI WGS metagenome assembly OIAK01 (sample SAMEA3882521, study PRJEB24775) | human gut metagenome | biome: human-associated habitat; feature: intestine environment; material: feces | place: Netherlands | collected 2009/2010
CCGACGGCTCCGCCGTCTAAACCGCCTGCGGCGGTTTGCCCTGCGGGCCGTCCCACCCCATCAAACCCTCCAAAGGAGCCTCCCATGTCCAAAGACCGAGATTTTCTCCGAGCATTTTCCGGCGAAGACCGCATGACTGCCGCCCAGGTGGCGGATAAGCTGGAACAGTGTGCCCGTCAGAACCGCCTGACCCATACCATGTTTCTTACCACACACCAGCGCTGCATTGCCCAGCAGGTGGTAGTCTGCTGCGGCACGCCCCCGCATAGGATAATGGGGGGCCACCCCGATGCCGAGCGCTGCCTGTTTCTCTTTCTACCGGACTATATGGATGCGGATAACATCCCGGAGGAGGAGCTGCCCTTTGGAGCTATCCGGGTTAGCTGGGGCCATGGCGCGGCGCTTACCCATCGGGACATCCTGGGCAGCTTGATGGCACAGGGTGTCCGCAGGGAGGTGCTGGGCGACCTTTTAGTGGGAGAAAACGGCTGCGATGTCATTGCCCTGCGGGAGTGCATTCCCTTCCTGCGGGATAACTGGCTGAGCGCCGGCCGCACCGGTCTGCACCCGGTGGAGATCCCCCTTTCGGAGCTGCGCATTCCAGCTGCCGATGGAAAGACCATCCGGGATACCGTCGCTTCACTGCGGTTGGATGCCGTTCTTGGCAGCGGTTTTTCCCTCAGCCGGGGGAGAGCCGCGGAGCTCATCGCCGCCGGGCGGGTCAGCCTGAATGGCTGCGAGTGCCTAAAGCCTGACCGACAGCTTGCCGAAAGAGATATCCTTTCGGTGCGCGGGCAGGGCAGGCTTATTCTAAGGGAGATCGGAGGCCTTTCCAAGAAGGGCCGTTTCTATATCACCGTGGAACGCTTTGGCGGATAGAACAAAAAGCAAAATGAATACGAAAGAAAAGGACGCACACCATACATGACTCGATAGGGGGCGTCCTTTTTTATGATGAAGCGGAAAGAGAGTGCACTGCGGCTGGGCTTTACCTTTGCGGGCTGTTACCTGGGGGCGGGCTATGTCTCCGGCCAGGAGCTGTGGCAGTTTTTTGGCTGCTTTGGTTGGCAGGGGATAGCGGGCCTGCTGCTGGCGGTGGCACTCTCCTTTTTCTTTGGGGTATTGCTGCTGCGGCTGGTGCAGCGCACCGGCTGTGACCAAACCGATGCCCTTGTGATTCGCCGCCCTATCCCGCTCCTGCGGGATGCCGTTGGGCTACTGCAGCTATTTTTCCTCTTCGGGATATTGGTCATCATGGCGGCCGGGGTGGGGGCGCTTTTCGCGCAGATACTGGGTGCCTCCGCCTTTTGGTGCAGTGCGGCGTTCTGCCTTTTGGTTTCGCTGCTTTCCCTTACCGGCACCTCCGGCATGGTAAATGTCTTTTCCACCGTGGTGCCGCTGCTGGTTATCTGCTCGGTGCTGGTCAGCGCGCTTACCCTGCGCCGCTGCGGCTGGCAGCTTACCATTGCTGCAGTCCCATCCGTCAGCCCACTGCTTTCCCACTGGGCTATTGCCGCCTGCTCTTTTGTCAGTTATAATCTTTTTTCCTCCATCGGTATTTTGGCCCCCGTCGGGAAAGAGTTGCGCTCCCGCCGCACAGTTTGGTGGGGAGTACTGCTTGGCTGCATTATTCTCATTTCCATCGCGCTGGGCATATTCCTCACCATGGAGACGCTTCCCACCGTGGTAGAGGCGCCGCTGCCCATGCTGGCCGCTGCCGGTGCGCTGGGCGGGGGCTGGTACTACCTCTATGGGGTGCTGCTGCTCTGTGCCATGCTCGGTACCGCGCTTTCCTGCGCCGTTGCTCTCCGCCATTACTGCATGGTTCGCTTTTCCACCATGGCGAACCGCCGCTTCAGCTTTGTCCTTCTGTTGGCTATCCCCGCATGGCTGTGCAGCCTTTTCGGCTTCGGGAAGCTCATCGGCACTGTTTACCCTATTTGCGGAGCACTGGGTGCACTGGCCCTGCTGGGGTTGCTGCACCATCGCTTCACCCTTCGCGCGCCAAAGTAGCTGCCACCGCCTTTTCCTGGGCCAAATTTATGCCATTTACTGGATACGGCCGCAGGCCCGGCGGCGCTCCTCACCGCCGCCACAGGCTTTGCCCGTGTGTTTCGCCCCAAGGGGCGAAACGGCCTGCGGCCGCACCTTCCTTCTGCGCCTCGCCCGTCTATTTCCCGCCATCCACCCATAAGATAAAAGGAGATACCGCAAAATGGGAGGGGAGAGCCGCATATGCGCCGTGCCAAACAGCTCCTTTTGCATACCTCCGCCATGACTGCTACCAGCCTGCTGATGCGCACCATCGCCCTGGTGTTCCAGGTCTATGTCGCCGGCAAGATCGGTGCTGCGGGCATTGGGCTTTTTCAGCTGGTGATGTCGGTCTATACCCTTGCCACTACCGTGGCGGTCTCCGGTGTGCGGCTGGCCGCCACCCGGCTCATTGCCCAGCAGACCGGTCGCGGCGATGACGCCGCCATCCGCCGGGCCACCGGCTGCGCCATGGGATATGCCGCTTTTTTCGGCATGGCTGCCTTACTGCTGCTCTTTTATCTGGCGCCCGCGGCGGCCGCCTGGGTTGGGGATGACCGCATTATCCTCTCCCTGCGTGTGCTGGCATTCGCCCTGCCCTTTGTTGCTGCGTCCGGTGCCATGGGCGGCTACTTCATTGCCATGCATCAGTCGGTCAAAATGTCCCTCGTTCAGCTTTCGGAGCAGTTCATCCGCATCGGCTGCACCGTTTTGGCGCTGCTGCGGCTGGGCGGCTACGGCCTGGAGTACGCCTGCGGCGCCCTTACTCTCGGTATGCTCGCCTCGGAGGTCTTTTCCTTCCTGGCGCTGCTGCTTTTGCTGCTTGCCTCCCTCCCTCGCCGGGAGGGCCGCTGCCGCACCCCTATGCTGCCGTCTCTTTTGCGCATTACGGTGCCGCTTTCCCTCAGCAGCTACGCACGGTCGGCACTCAGTACCGCCCAGCACCTGCTTGTCCCGCGGGGGCTTCGACTTTTTGGCGGCGGGGCTCAGGCGGCGCTGGCCGCCTATGGCGTGATCCAAGGCATGTCCCTGCCCATTTTGCTGTTCCCGGCAGCGCTCATCGCCGTCATTGCGGATCTCATCGTTCCCGAGCTGACCGAAGCCCAGGTACAGGGCCGGCTGCGGGGTCTTGGCTACATGCTGGAGCGCCTTTACCGGTTGGGGCTTTTCTTTTCGATGGCCGTCGCTGGGGCCTGCTTTTTCTTCGCCCATCCCCTGGGCGAGCTCATCTATTCCGAGCCCGCCGCCGGGCAGTACATACGCCTTTTGGCGCCGCTGGTGCCTATCATGTATATGGATACCCTCGTGGATGGCATGTTGAAGGGGGTAGGGGAGTACCGCGCCAATATGCGGTACAATATCATCGATGCCGCCACCGGCCTGCTGCTCGTTTGGCTGCTGCTGCCCCGGTATGGGGTGGCCGGCTATCTTTTCTCCATCTCCGCCACCGAGCTCCTCAATTTCGCCCTCAGTGCCGCGCGGCTTACCCGGTTCCGGCTCCAGCCGCTCTGCTGGCTGCTTACGGCGGCAGCGGCAGTCGGGGGCTGGTGGCTGCTGCGCCTGATCTTTGGTAGGCTGTTGTCCCGGACCGGGCAGCCGCTTATTCTCCTGTTGCTGGTGTTCCTCTACCTGGCCTGCTACGGGGCGGCGCTGCTGCTTTGCGGGGCACTGCGGCGGGAGGAGCTTTCCTGGCTTTTTTCGCTGCTGCGGGGAGAAAAATCCCCCAAAACATGAATTTAAGATATTTTGAGAAAAACGGAGAAATCAGGAGTATTTCAAAGTTCATCATAAGCTCTGCCCAAAAGACGCAGAAATTTTCTGAAAAACTCTAATAAATCTTGAAATTTAGCATTGACATTACGACAAAATATGATATATTGATATCTGTCATTTTGACCATTCAATTCAATAAAAAGGCGGCTCGTATATGCCCATCTGAAAGAACCCCAATCTTCGGGGTATCCTAAAAACCTTTTGCGGGGACGGTGCAATAGCGGCTGCGGCAGGTGTGAGGGCCTGCAGATTTACCGCAAAAGGAGGATGTTGAAATGAACAAAAATGCTTTGATCAGCCTGCGCGGCATCAGAGTCGATTTTGATGACGAGCCGGTCCTCAAGGGGATCGACCTTGACATCATGGACAAGGAATTCATTACTTTTCTTGGGCCGTCCGGTTGTGGCAAGACAACTACCTTGCGCATCATCGGCGGATTTATCCAACCCAAGGAGGGTGATGTTTTTTTTGGTGGTGTCCGCATCAATGACCTGCCCCCCTACAAGCGTGAGGTGAATACGGTATTCCAGCGGTATGCGCTGTTCCCGCACCTCAATGTGTACGAAAATGTCGAATTCGGCCTGAAGATCGCCAAGGTGCCGGAAAAGGAACGCCGCCAGAGCGTCAAGGAAATGCTCAAGCTGGTCGGTCTTTCCGGCTACGACAGGCGTCATGTCAATCAGCTTTCCGGCGGTCAGCAGCAGCGTGTGGCCATCGCCCGCGCGCTGGTCAATCGTCCCAAGGTCCTGCTTTTGGATGAACCCCTCGGCGCTTTGGATCTCAAGCTCCGCAAGGAAATGCAGATCGAGCTAAAGCGCATCCAGCAGGCATTGGAGATCACCTTCATCTATGTCACCCACGATCAGGAAGAAGCGCTCACCATGTCCGACCGCGTCGTCGTCATGCGGGATGGCAACATCCTTCAGATCGGTACCCCGCAGGATATCTACAATGAGCCCTGCAATGCCTTCGTGGCCGATTTCATCGGTGAAAGCAATATCATCGATGGCATCATGCATAAGGATTTCCTCGTGGAATTTGCGAATGACTATTTCGACTGTGTCGATAAGGGCTTCGAGCCCAAGGAGCGGGTACAGGTCGTTGTCCGTCCGGAGTACTTCAAGATCGTTCCCGCCGATAAGGGCAAAATTTCCGGCATTGTGGAATCCATCATCTTTAAGGGCGTCCACTACGAGATCATGGTAGACGCCATGGGTTATAAGTGGAAGATCCACACCACCCAGTATGTGGAGCCGGGTACCCTCATCGGTATGGATGTAGCGCCTATGGATATTCATATCATGAAGCGCACGGAGGAATAAAGCCATGAAATTTCGCTTTTCTTCCGTCCCCTATATTGTTTGGTCGGTGATTTTTGTCGTCGTACCGCTCATTCTGGTGGCGGTGTTCGGCCTTTCCACCAGTGATGGCCAGTTCACCTTCGCCAATGTCGCCAAGGTCTCGGATTACACCGCGGTGTTTGTCCGTTCCATCTGGCTTTCTCTGGTGGCTACCGCCATCTGCCTTGTCATCGCCTATCCTCTCGGCTTTATCATGAGCCGCTACAATGCCAATAATCAGCGCACGCTGGTTATGCTGGTCATGCTGCCCATGTGGACCAACTTCCTGCTGCGCACCTATGCGTGGATGACACTGCTTGAAAATAACGGCATCATCAACAGCATTCTGGAGGTCTTTGGCATGGGACCCTTCAAGATGATCTACACGCAGGGTGCTGTGGTGCTTGGCATGGTGTATAATTATCTGCCATTCATGGTCATTCCGCTCTATTCCATCATGACCAAAATTGAACCCTACACGCTGGAGGCGGCGGGAGATCTCGGCGCCAACCCGTGGAATACCTTTACCCGAGTGGTGCTGCCCCTTTCGGTACCCGGCATCACTACCGGCATCACCATGGTATTTGTGCCGTCTGTTTCCACCTTCATCATTTCCCGTATGCTGGGCGGCGGCTCCAATATGATGGTCGGTGACCTCATCGAGACCCAGTTCCTCGGCAACGCCTACAATCCCAATCTCGGCTCCGCCATCTCGCTGGTGCTCATGGTGTTCATTCTGCTTGTTATGAGCCTAATGAACCAGTTTGAGGATAACGATGACAGAGGAGGTATGCTGATATGAAATGGTATGCCAAGCTCTATACCCGTTTGGTTTTCATCTTCCTGTATCTTCCCATCATTGTCCTTATTGTGTGCAGCTTCAATGAGTCAAAATCCCGCTCCAACTGGACAGGCTTTTCGTTCCATTGGTACAAGGAGCTGTTCCATAACGAATTGATCCTCTCCTCGCTGCGCAATACGCTTATCATCGCACTGGCAGCGTCGGTCATTGCGTTGCTGCTGGGCACCATGGCGGCGGTCGGCATCTATGCCATGCGCCGTAAGTGGTTCAAATCACTGGTGATGAACATCACCTATCTGCCCATTCTCAATCCGGAGATCGTTACCGGTGTTTCCATGCTGCTTTTGTTCGTTTCTTTCGGCAATGGCATCCAGGAGTTCAATAACTGGATCGGCGGCACCGCGCTTTCGTTCCTTCAGCTGCCGGAAATGCAGCTCGGCTTCGTGACGCTCATCATCGCGCATGTCACCTTCTGCACGCCCTATGTCATCCTCAATGTCCTCCCGAAGCTCCGTCAGATGGATCGCTTCACCTTCGAGGCTGCGCAGGATCTGGGCTGCAGCCCCAAGCTGGCCTTCTATAAGGTCGTCATCCCGGAGATCATGCCCGGCATGGTATCCGGCTTCCTCATGGCGTTCACCTACTCGCTGGATGACTTCGTCATCAGCTACTTTGTGTCCAGCGCCTCCTCGCAGACTCTGCCCGTCACCATCTTCTCGATGGTCCGCAAGCGCGTCAGCCCGGAGATCAATGCCCTTACCGCCATCATATTTGTGGTGGTGCTGGCGCTGCTGCTTCTCAGCAACTATTACTCTGCCCGCAAGGAAAAGCAGATGATGCGAAAGGAGGAACCTGCGGCATGAAAAAGCGTATCCTTTCCCTCCTTTTGGCACTGATGATGGTTGTCCTTCTGCTTCCCGTTACCGCTTTGGCAGCGGAAACCGGCATTGATACCTCAGCTCTAGATATGGAGTACTACGGCCGCTACAGGGATAAGGGCTATTCCATCAGCGTCTACAATTGCGGCGAGTATATCTCCGATGGCGCCGACGGCTCGCTGGATGTCAACAAGGCCTTTGAGGAGGTCACCGGCATCCGGGTCATCTATTCCAATTACGATACCAATGAATCGATGTACGCCAAGCTGAAAACCGGCGGCGCCGTCTATGATATCGTCGTTCCCTCCGACTACATGATCTCTCGTATGATCGCCGAGGGGATGCTGCAAAAGCTGGATATGTCCAATATCCCCAACCTGAAAAACATCGATGAAAAGTACCTTTACCAGTCCTACGACCCCACCAATGAGTATTCGGTGCCCTATACCTGGGGCGTGCTGGGGCTCATCTACAATACCAAAATGGTAGAGGACGAAGCGGTGGTGGCCAGCTGGGGCGCCCTGTGGAGCGAAGCCTATATGGATAATATCCTGATGATCAATAACTCCAAGGACGCCTTCGGCATCACCTTTGCCTATTTGGGGCTGCCCATTAATGCCGAAAGCACTGAGCAGGTGGATAAGGCTGTGGTGCTGCTGAAGGAGCAGAAAAAGGTCATTCAGGCCTATGTCGCCGATGAGGTGTTCGATAAAATGATCGGCGGGGAAGCGGCCATGGCGCCCTATTATAACGGCGATGCCGTCACCATGATAGCGGACAACCCTGATCTTGCCTTCTCCATTCCCATGGAGGGCAGCAATCTTTTCACCGATTGCCTGTGCATCCCCAAGGAGAGCCAGAAGCGGGAGCTGGCGGAAATGTATATCAACTTTATGCTGGAGCCGGAGGTCGGCCTTGCCAATACCGAGGCCATCGGCTATTCCACCCCCAATACGAAGGTGTACGAGCTGCTGGATGAGGAGACAAAATCCGACCCCACCGCCTACCCCGATGAGGAGTCCCTGGCCCACTGCGGCTACTACACCTATATCGGCCCGGAGCTGTCCCTTTACATCGACAGCAAGTGGGCCGAGGTGCTGACCGCCGATGAAAAATACAGCGCCATGATCATGCCCATGTTCCTCGGCGCATGCGTGGCGGGCATCATTGCCCTCAATATCGTCCGTGCCACCCGCAAAAAGCGGGAGGAATGATTTTCCCAGCAGGGGTCCCTCACCGGGCCTCTGCTTTTTTGCATAAATTTCCCTCTTCGCTTTTGGCAACTCCTACAAAGATGAAAAAACTTCCACTGTTTTCTTGACTTTATTCGCTTGAATTGCTAAAATAACATTACCGGCATCCCCCATATGGGGGATTTCATGTTTGCGGGCAAACATGATTCATTTACTCGCGGGCATGATTCACCTGCCGGAAATAAAGAGGGGAAACCCCAAAAAGAAAGAGGTAATGTCTTATGAAAAAGCTCCTTAGCCTGGCGCTGGCTATCCTTATGCTGGCCGTCATGCTGCCTGTCGTTTCCATGGCCGATGAAATCATCTGGGAAGGAAGTAATAATGTTTATTGGCAGGCGGGCAATGCTTCTGGTCAAACCCCCACTCTGGCCGATGCTTTGAAGGCCGCTTATATGGCTAATAAGGGTGATATCACCATCACCTGCCGCCCTAATTCCGATGTCGGTTCTTTGACCCACGGCCATGTTGCGGATAATATTACCATTATTGGCAACGGCGCTTATATTTCCGGTGGCGAATGCGATCTCGAAGTTGACACCTATCGGTATGACCGCACTACCGGCAAGCAGGACGAAAATGGTGCTTACCTTGAAAAGAATATCACCATCACAGCCTCCAACCTTTATAACCTCGGCGTTTGGGGCCAGCGTCACACCAGCTACACGGTAAACATCAACCTCACCAACTGCGATAGTAAGGCGATTAGCGGCATGGTCAATGTCCAGCGTGTATACATCAGCGGCGCTACCGGTGTCAATAACATCACCGTAACAGGCTGCGACTTTCTCACCAAGGCAACTGCCCTCTACTCTAATGCGGACGGTACGGTTGTCATTGATAACTGCACATTCAACGGTGGCCAAGTTCCCGTAAACTTCAATCACAAAGCAAATGGCATTCAGACTGTCACCGTGAAGAACAGCACCTTCACCAACTGCGGTGATGCAGGTGAGTGGAGTGCATTTGCAGCTCCGGTCCGCTTCGTTAACAGCGGCACTGGCTCTCTGGATGCAACCATTGAAAACAACACCTTTACTGGCACTGTCGGCAATAATGGTGATATCCTGTTGGGTGACTATCGTGAAGGTGAAACCTCAAATAATTTTACTGCCACTATCACACCTAACGGTACAACCAAAGTAAGAAATAGTGGTAATACAGATGAACCTACTCCCATTACCGGCAAGGTAACAGCTGACGCCAAGGGCAACATCACCCATGTCCAGGAGGAAGGCCCCACCACCATCGTCATCATCAGCCCTACCCAGGACACCCCCAAGACCGATGACCAGAAGAACCCCACCACCGGCGCCAATGACCTCGTTGCTGTCGCCGTCGCCGCCGCGGCCCTCGCGCTCGCCGGCTCCGCCATCATTCTCCGCAAGGATTAAGATCTTTCTCAAGGAAAAAGTCCCCCCCACCGGGGGGCTTTTTCTATGCACCCTGCCCATTGTCAAGCCCAAAAATGGTAGAATTTTCGTTCATTCATACAAACTTTTGTTCGTCCCTTTACATCATCGAACATTTGTGCTACAATGGAAATCGTATAAGAACAACAGTTCGCGTTTGGCCAAATTCAGGAGAGAAAACCTATGGATCAGCAAACCATGGGCTGGGTGCTGTTGGGGGCGGCCGTCCTCATCCTTGCTCTGCTCATCTACCTGCTTACGCAGGTCAAAAAGTCCTGCCAAAATGATATTTCCACCCAGCTCCAGCGCCTGCAAAGCGATCTGGAGCGTTCAGTGCAGGCCGATATTCTCACCCTCGGCAAGTACCTCATGCAGTCCCAGCAGTCCCAGTCGCAAAGCGAAAGCCGGGCCCTGCTGGAGCAGCTCACCCAGTTCGAGAACAGACTATCCACATTCTCCCAGCAGTCCACGCGCGCGCTGGAGGATGTGCGCGTGTCCATGGAACGCCAGCTTTCCACCATTCGCCAGGATAACAATGCCAAATTGGACGAAATGCGCCAAACCGTCGATGAAAAGCTGCAAAAGACCCTCAATGACCGCATGACCGAATCCTTCCGCCTGGTGAATGACCGGCTGGAACAGGTCTACCGCGGTCTGGGTGAAATGCAGTCGCTGGCCCAGGGCGTCGGCGACCTCAAAAAGGTCCTCAGCAATGTGAAAACTCGTGGAATTCTGGGGGAAGTTCAGCTTGGCGCTATCCTGGAGGACATTCTCACTCCGGAGCAGTACGGCAAAAATGTGGCAACGGTTCCCGGCAGCCGCAATGTGGTGGAATACGCTGTCAAACTTCCTGCGGAGGATGGCAGCTTTATTTGGCTTCCCATCGATGCCAAATTCCCTGGGGATAGCTACGCTGCCCTCCGGGACGCCTATGATTCCGGTGACCAGGCGGCGATTCAAGCGGCGGTGCGGCAGCTGCTGCTTACCGTCCGGATGGAAGCCAAGGATATCCGCGAAAAGTACCTTTGCCCGCCCGAGACCACCGAATTTGGCATCCTCTTTTTGCCATTTGAGGGGCTGTACGCCGAGGTGGTGAACCGTGGCATGGTGGAAACTTTGCAGCGGGAGTACCGGGTCAATATTGCGGGGCCCAGCACTATGGCAGCTCTGCTCAATTCTCTGCAAATGAGCTTCCGGACCATTGCCATCCAGCGGCGCAGCGGGGAAGTTTGGAATATCCTGGGCGCCGTTAAGACCGAGTTTGATAAATTTGCGGATGCCCTGACCATGACCCAAACCCGGCTGGAGCAGGCCAGCAGCGAGCTGGATAAGCTGGTCGGTGTCCGCACCCGGCAGATCCAGCGGAAGCTGCGGGGGGTGGCCAGTTTGCCGGAGGAGCAGTCTGCCGCCCTGTTCCCGGAGGAGCAGCTGCCTCCGATGGAGGACGAGCTGGAAGTCTGAATTTGTTGGATATGGAATGCTCTTGTAAATTAGGCCAATTGCCGCAAAGTAGAGCCCTGTCCGGCCGGAGAGGGCTTTTTTGGTGACGCTGTGGTTGTGGGGCTCAATTGGTGGTTGAATCTGACCCACTCAACCAGCTGTTGCTGGCATTTGCGGCGGGACAGCGTTATGCTGATTTCGTCGGGCAGTCGACTGCGGGCAGCGTCCCGGAATGCCGCTTGTGACCATAAAAATCAAGAAATCTTAAACATCTTCGGGTGGTTTTTTTAGCCGGAATGTGCGATACTGGGAGGAGAGATTTACCGCATAGCGAGGAGGGGCCAAATGTTCAAAATACTCATTGTGGAGGACGACCGCGGCATTGCCGAGGGTATCCAGAGCCTGCTGGAGCAGTGGGGGATGGAGGCGCGGCAGGTGCAGGATTTCCGCAACATTACCGGGGAGTTCGAGACCTATCAGCCTCATCTCATCCTACTGGATATCAAGCTGCCCAGCTACGACGGCTACTATTGGTGCGGCCAGCTGCGGCAGAGGACTGCTGCGCCCATCATTTTCATCTCCTCGGCGGCTGACAACATGAACATCGTGATGGCGATGAACATGGGCGGCGATGATTTCATCGCCAAGCCCTTTGACGGCAGTGTGCTGGTGGCCAAGGTGCAGGCCATGCTGCGGCGCAGCTATCGGCTGGAGACTGCCCTGCCGGCGCCGGAGTGCCGGGGAGCGGTGCTGAATACTGCCGACCAGACCCTGCAGTATGAGGGAAATGCCATCGACCTAACCAAAAATGAATACCGCATCCTGCTGTGCCTGATGGAACGCAAGGGCCAGGTAGTGAGCCGCGAGCTGCTGATGCAGCGGCTGTGGGAGACCGACAGCTTTGTGGATGAAAACACGCTGACCGTGAATGTGAACCGCCTGCGCAAAAAGCTGGAGGCTGCTGGGCTTTCCGAGTTTATCCGCACCCGCTTTGGCGTGGGGTACCTGGTGGAATGAAAGACAAGGCAGGCGGCGCGACGGAGCGGGCGAGGGGTGACCGGTTTGGCACAAACGGCGCCCCGAGACAAAGCGAAGGCGTGCCGCCGGAATGCAGGGACGGGAAAAAGTGCTTGCAATCGAACCTTCGGTATGCTATACTCTTTTCGATGCCAAATATGAAAGAAAGGAGCTGCTGAAATGTACTTTTTGCACAACAACAAGATGAACAAGTTCCGCACTGGAATCAACCGAATACCTGCACAGCAGCTCTCTCTGTAAGTCCGCCTGAACCAAGGTGCTATTTCGCTCGCCGGGAGTTTCTGTTGCTCCCGGCCTTTTTGCGCCTTTTTTCAAGATCGGGGGAGAGAGCGGAACCCATAAACTGACGGAGAAATTATGAAACGAATTTTGCCATATCTTAAGCCCTACCGAGGGAAAATGCTGCTGGGCATGCTGCTGATTGCCGTTTCCAGCGTCTGTTCGCTGCTGCTGCCCACCATCATGAGTGATATCCTGGACGGCGGCATCTACACCTCCGATTGGGACTATATCCTGCGCTGCTGCGGCAGAATGCTGCTGGTCACGCTGCTCTCGCTGGGGGCGGTGGCGGCCGGTACCTGGTGCCGCACCCAAGTTGTTTCCGGCTTTTGCGCCGACCTGCGCGCGGCGGTTTTTGGCCGGGTGAATGCCCTGACCTTTGAAGAGGTCAGCCGCATCGGCACCTCGGCGCTGCTTACCCGTTCCACCCACGATGTGGGGACGCTGGCCTGGGTGGCCGATATGCTTTCCAGCAACATCATCACCATTCCGGTGCTGTTTTTCGGCGGGGTGGTGCTGGCCTTTTCCAAGGACAGCACGCTGGCGCTCATTATCCTGGTGGCTATGCCCATCATTACGCTGCTGGTGCTGGCTATTGGCCGCAGGGTGGAGCCACTGTGGAAGATCAGCGACCAATTCTGCGATAAGCAGAACGACCTGGTGCGGGAGCGGCTGCACGGCATCCGCGTTATCCGGGCCTTTAACAGGGAGGAGCAGGAACAGGGCCGCATAGCTGAGGCCACCCGTGTGATGGCCGAGCATATCATTGAAGCGAATACAAAGATGGGCCTGGTGGCGCCCATTGCCATCGCCTTGATGAACCTGGTGGCGGTCGCGATTCTGTACTTTGGCGGCAGCCGGATGCAAAGCGGGATTTCCGCCGCTTCCGGCGGCGATATCTTTGCCATGGTGCAGTATGTGGCCCTGGTAATGAACGGTATCGTTATGGCGGCCTTTGCCCTGGTGATGTACCCCCATGCCAAGGTGGCCGCGGGCCGCATCGGTGAAGTGATGGACGCCAACATGATGACCGAGACCGCCGAGGAGGATGACAATATCACCTTTGCCGGGGACATCCGCATGGAGAATGTGACCTTTCGGTATGAGGGTGCTGACGCCGCGGCGGTAAGCGATGTTTCGCTGCATATCGCCGCGGGACAGAAGGTAGCTATCATCGGCGGGACCGGCAGCGGTAAATCCACGCTGGTGCAGCTGCTGATGGCCTTCCGGTTGCCCACCGAGGGGAAGATCTACTTTGACGGGCGTGATGCCGCCACCCTAAGCCGCCGTACCATCCGGCACAATATCAGCTGTGTATTGCAGCGCGCCGGCATTTACAGCGGCACCATCCGGGAAAATATCGCCATGGGGCGCCCCAGCGCTTCCGAGGAGGAACTGATGGAAGCCGCGGCGGTGGCCCAGATGGCGGATTACATCAAAGCGCAGCCGGAGGGGCTGGACCACCGGCTGGAGCAGGCCGGCAAGAACCTTTCCGGCGGGCAGAAGCAGCGGGTGAGTATTGCCCGGGCTGTGCTGAAAAACGCGCCGATCTATCTCTTTGACGACAGCTTTTCGGCGCTGGACTTTATGACCGAGGCGAACCTGCGGCGGGCGCTGGCCGAAAAGGCGGCTGGGAGGACTCAGATCGTGGTGACGCAGCGAGTGACCAGCGCCATGAGCAGCGACCAGATCTTTGTAATGGACGGCGGGCGGCTGGTGGATAGCGGCACCCACCGGGAGCTGCTGGAGCGCTGCAAGGTATACCGGGAGATTTATCTTTCCCAGACGGGAGGTGAGCGCCGATGAACCGCAAAAAGAAACCGACTGAGGAAGTAAAAATGAGCACCTGGGAGGTATTCCGCCGACTGGTGCGGGACGCGAAGCCCATTTACGGCTGGCTGCTGCTGGGCGCCCTGCTGGGTGGTATAGTGGTGGCGTGTACCGTCATCGCCCCGAAGCTCCTGGGTCAGGGCATCCAGCTGCTGTACGATGCCTGGGCCGGAGAACGGCCCAAAGCCGGTCTGACCGAAGCGCTGCTGCCGATCTGCGGAGCACTGGCGGGGGTGTACCTGCTGAAGAGTATCGTGGACATCGGAAAGATGGTCCTGATGAACAATGTGGTGAGTAAGTACTATACCTGCACACTGCGCATCAAGCTTTCGGATAAACTATCCCGGCTGCCCATCAGCTTTATTGATAAGACCCCGGCAGGACAGATCATTGACCGTATTCAAGAGGATGTTTCCAATATGGGCGGCAGTATCCACGACATTGTGGATGTGACAGTAATGGGCTTTATGCAGATCGTGGTCATCGCTGTGGTGATGCTGCGGGAAAACTGGCGGATGGGACTGGCGGTCCTGCTGCTGATGCCGCTATCCATCGTGATTTCTTCCCGGATTTCCGCCGCCTGCGGCACCTATTTCCGCCGCTTGTTTGAGGAGAGCGGCAAGATGTACTCCATTGTGGAGGAAAGCTACGCCAGCTACCAGACTACGAAGGCATATAACTACGAGGAGACCACCATTGCGGCGCACGCCGCGGCGAACAAGCGGCAGAAGGACGCCGAGGCAAAGGCAATCTTTCTGCAGGGACTGATCACACCGTGCATTACCGCTGCCAATGCATTGGCGTATATTCTGGTCGCTCTCATCGGCGGCTACCTAACAGTACAGGGAGCCCTGGGTGTGGGTGCCGTGGTAACGGTGCTGCTGTACTCCCGGCAGTTTTCCGCGCCGCTGGAGCAGATCGCCGAGGTGCTGGGGTCTATCCAGCGCATCTGCGCCGCCGCCCGACGGGTGTATGAGATGCAGGACGCCCCGGAGGAGGAGCCCATCGAGGGGCACCTGCCGGAGGAAATAAAGGGCGATGTGGATTTTGAAAATGTGAATTTCAGCTACGATCCAGAAACGCCGCTGATTCGGGACTTCACTGTGAAGGTAAAGCATGGGCAGAAGGTGGCCATTGTAGGGCCCACCGGCGCGGGCAAGACCACGCTGGTGAACCTGCTGATGCGGTTCTATGATATCCAAAGCGGGAAGATCACGATAGACGGCCATGATATAGCCGCTGTGAGCCGTGAGGATGTGCGGGGGCTCTTTGGCATGGTGCTGCAGGATACCTGGCTGTTTGGCGGGACTGTGGCCGATAATGTGGCCTACGGCAAGCCGGAGGCGACCCGCGAGGAGATTGTCACCGCCTGCGACGAGGCCTACTGTGATCATTTTATCCGCACGCTGCCGCAGGGTTATTATACTGTGGTGAGCGAGGATTCCATCAATATTTCCGGCGGGCAGAAGCAGCTCCTGACCATCGCGCGGGCGCTGCTGGCCAACCGGCGGCTGCTCATCCTGGATGAGGCGACCTCCAATGTGGATACCCGCACCGAGATATTGCTGCAAAAGGCGATGGATAAGCTGATGCGGGGACGCACCTGCTTTGTTATCGCGCATCGGCTCTCCACCATAGTGGATGCTGACCTGATCCTAGTCATCAATGACGGGCAGATTGTGGAGGCCGGTACCCATGAGGGCCTGCTGGAGAAGCAGGGCTTCTACTATCGGCTGTATACCAGTCAGTACGCGGTATAAGCCGTATAAAAAAAGAAAAGGCCGGCAGCGAGCTCCGCGGGACAGGGAGCGAACTGCCGGTGTTTTTCGGCTTTTACAGGGCCTGGATAAAGGCACGGGCCCTTTGCAGGTCATCCGCATCCGGGTGGCCCTTGGCCATGCCGCCGATGAGCTTAAACGGGCCGAAGGTATCATAACCGCGGCAGGAGAAGGTGCCAAGAATGGGGCAATTTTTGGCCTTTACTGCTTCGGTGATGGCGGCATAATACTTTTCGGGGCAGGCGGTGGAGCCGTGGGTACAGACGAAAAAGGTTTCTTTGCCCTCGGGCAGGTACTGGGCGGCGCAATGGACCACGGTATCGTGGAATTTGGAGTAATAGATGCCGGAGGCGAAGCCGATGCGGTCATACTGCGGCAGGCGGGCGGCCATGCGGCTGGTGACATCGATAAGGTCGATCTCAGCGACTTCGGCCATGGCCTCCAGGACCTTGAGGGTATTGCCGTGGTGGCGGGAATAATAACAGATGGCGGTTTTCATGTGGGAGCCTCCTTGGGGAAGGTGATAAAGTGGTGCAGGAGCAGGGGACAGGCGGCGAGCAAAACGCCCACAGGGCCAGGAACGCCCGCAGGCAGGCTGGCGCCCGACGCAAGGCGGGCTTGGCGCCTGTCAAGGGCAGTGACGCCGCCATGCGGGTGCTTTTGGCGGCCGCCGTACAGCATGATTATAGACCTTTTGCGAATGGGGAGCAAGTGTTGCTTTTTGGCGGAAAAACCGCTATGATAAAGGGAGATTTTTAGCGAGTGGGAGAGATACTATGACAGCAAGAGAATATCCGGTATTTACCGTTACCCCTAAGGCGGAGCGCAGCCTGCGGGCCGGCCACCCCTGGGTGTATGGGGAGGAAGTGACCGCCGTGGAGGGCGCTTACCAAAATGGTGATATGGTGGATGTGGTGACTAATAAAGGGCGGTACCTGGGCACCGGCTGGGTGAATGATCACTCCAAAATCAGGGTGCGGATCATCAGCCGCAATGCCAATGATACCTTTGATGAGGCGTTTTTCCGGCGGAGGGTGTGCTATGCGCTGAATTACCGTAAAACGGTGATGGGCCCGGTGGATTACCGCTGCTGCCGCCTTATTTTTGGCGAGGCGGATCAGTTCCCGGGGCTGACGGTGGATCGCTTTGAAAACATATTGGTGACGCAGGTGCTTTCCCTGGGTATGGAGCGCCGCAAAGACTGGGTGTACCGGGCGCTGGTGGAGCTGCTGCGGGAGGACGGCGAGCAGATTGATGCGATCTACGAGCGGAATGATGTGACCATAAGAACGCTGGAGGGGCTGGGGCAAGGAAAGGGCTTCTACCAGATGGAGGGGCTGAGAACCGACCTGAGCGGGCATGTGACCATTACCGAAAACGGGATAAAATATGATGTGGACTACATCGAGGGGCAAAAGACCGGTTTTTTCTGGACCAGAAGTACAACCGGCAGGCGGCGGCCAAACTGGCGCGCGGACGGCGGGTATTGGACTGCTTTACCCATACCGGGGCTTTTGCCCTCAATGCGGCCGCAGCCGGGGCGGAGCATGTGACGGCGGTAGATGTTTCGGCCTTTGCGCTGGAGCTGGCCGCCGAAAACGGAAAGCGCAATGGACTGACCAATCTAGACTATAAGTGCGCCGATGTTTTTGACCTGCTGACCGAGATGTCCAAAGAGAAAAAGTGCGACTATGACTATATTATTCTGGACCCGCCTGCCTTTACCAAGAGCCGCGCGACCGCCAAAAACGCTTATCACGGCTACAAGGAGATCAATAGGAAGGCGATGCGGCTGCTGCCCCGCGGCGGATATCTGGCGACCTGTTCCTGCTCCCATTTTATGACCGATGAGATGTTCCGCAAAATGCTGCGGGAAGCGGCGCTGGATGCCGGTGTGACGCTGCGGCAGATCGAGGCGAGGCAGCAGGCCCCGGATCATCCCATTCTGCCGGAGGTTCCGGAGACCGACTATCTGAAATTCTACCTTTTGCAGGTGGTGTAAGAGCAAATAAAAACCTTCAACAAAGGAATTTGAACAGCAACCTCCCAAAAGGGCAACAATATGTCCGATGAAAAGCTCGCAGCGCCTAGGTGCTGTAACACCCGCAGATTTCTGCATTGAGGCTTTTGAACCTCATGCAGAAATCTGCTTTTTTATATAATGAAGGGACGGCTGCAAATAATTGCAATCGTCCCATACCTATATTACTCGTTATTGCAGCAAAATCCTGAAGCCAAAATGGAAAGATGACTGGCCATTCTGTTTTCCAGGTCAGTAAAGTTATTTGTTGCAAAACAATATAGAATATACCCGCGGCAGGTGATTAGCAACATATCTGCCATTTCTCGTACCGAGAAGCGGGTGGAAACCTCACCATTTTTTTGAAACTTAACGATAATATCCCATAGAATATGGAGATTACTCCGCGGTATAATGGCTATTGGACACAGCTGGTGCGTATCATATCGGTTGGAGAGCCGAATGAGGATTTTATTAAGATGCATGAGGTTTCCTGTCGCATTATCAAAGGTGCATTGGAAGAACTAAAGCCTGGGAACCGTATCGGTAATATTGCTATACTGCCTGTATGCACATGGATTTAGCAAGAAGTTTAAAATGATTACCTCCCCTAAGCCTACTGGTGAGGAACTGTGGAAGGCTTTTGTAGATGCGATTTGGGCGTTGTTGATGCCTGTCATAATTCTAGGCGGCATTTATGGCGGTTATTTCACTCCAACCGAGGCTGCGGCGGTAGCAGTGGTTTACGGTTTAATCATCGGACTATTTGTTTACAGGGAGCTAAAGTGGAAAGACATACCCAAAACATTTGTTAATGCTGCTCGCACATCTGCTGCGGTTATGATGATAATTGTGACAGCTGCAACCTTTGCCATCGTACTTACCCGCAATAATATTCCGACTCTTATTGGCAACTGGATCATCGGTATTGCCAAGACACCGCTTATGTTCTATGGCCTGTTCAGCATCTTTATGTTTTTCCTGGGGATGTTCATGTCGGTTTCTCCAGCTCTGGTTATTCTTACCCCCATTTTGGCACCGGCTGCTACGGCCATCGGCATTGATCCGGTCCACTTTGGCGTAGTATTTGTTGTTTGGATGTGCATTGGTACCATTACGCCGCCTTTTGGCTCAGATCTATTCATAGCCTGCGGTGTTGCCAAAATAAGCGCTGCATCAGCTTTTAAAAGGATTTGGCCATTCGTTATTATTTATGTTGCGGTGGTGGTACTTATCATGGTTTTCCCAGATTTGGTTACTTTCCTGCCAAAGTTGTTGAAATTGATGTAAGATTTTGAAGTGACCCCAAAAAGTTGGATAAAATATTTTAGTAAAAATTGTTCAAGCAACCGAAAGGGCTTGCTGTCTGTGAATCGCAGGCAGCAAGCCCTTCAGTTGTGTGCTCGATATGTGTAATAGAGACAAAGCAACAATCGCATCATTTTTCACCTGTAGTAAAAATGAACAGTATTGTGTCGAATTAAATCGCTTATTTTGTGTCTTTCTATGCTATATTCTAATTGCAAGCTATTTGCAAGCTATGCTGTGGACGTCCGGCATAGGAAATGGAATCAATTTGTAGGAGGTTAAAAATGACAAAACAAAGAAAGATCAATTCGACCTACGCAATTGTCATGGTCATTGGCTTGGCATTTATGCTCTTATTTGGCTATCTGGTCAAGCCATTCAGTACAGTTACCGTAACCGGTGTAAAGATGCTGGGTGTTCTGATTGGTCTAATCATTATCACCTGCTTTAACGGTGACTTGCTCAGCGGTTCGCTGATGGCGCTACTTGCCACTCTGTTCCATGGGTATTATGACATTTCCGGTTTGTTGAGCGAATGGCTGGGCTCCGTCTTTACTGTTCAGCTGGTATTCTGCGGTGCCCTGTGTCTGGCTTTGCGAGATTCGGGTGCAATGAATGTTTTGGCTAAAAAGTTGCTGAGCAGCAAGCTTTGCCGTGGTCGTCCTGTTATGACGATGGTAATGCTGTTCCTTGCCACCTATGTCGCTGCAGCCTTTATTGGTGGCCCTCCCGTCTACATCTTGTTCTTCGGACTGGTAGAATCCATTCGTGATGTTTGCGGCTACGATAAAGACGATCCCTTTGTAAAGTGGACTCTGCTTGGTGTTTACATTGCTGCCACCGGTATCTTCTTCTTTGCATTCAAGACCCCGCAGGTTATGACCATCGCTTTGATCAACTCTGCAATGGAGCCCTTCGGCCGCACATTTAATGAAGGCACCTGGATGCTTTGCATGTTCTCCATCACCATGATCTATTTGATCGTTTACACAATTCTGATGAAGACAGTGTATAGGGTCAACATGGAGCCATTGAAGTCTTTGGATTTTAATGAAATAGAGGCCATGCGCAATACCCCTGATCATTTCAACCGTGATCAGATTATAAGCCTTGCCATGATTATCATTCCGGTAATTTATATTCTTATCGGAACCGTTTATCCGAAGGAAGCGCCCGGACGTTAATTCTTTACTTTCATGGGCAACTCCTGGATTTGGGTACTTATGTGTGCAATCGGCGCCTTGATCCGCCGCAAGGACAGCAAGCAGTCCATTGTTCCTATTAATAAATGCCTCTCGGAAGCATCCATGTGGACAATGATCTCTCTGGTCGGTGCGCTGGTCATGCTGGGCAAGGTCACCTCCGACGCAAATCTTGGTATCCGTCAGTGGTTGGTTGAGGTTCTCAGCCCTCTGTTCGGCGGTGCTAACATTTGGGTCTTGATGGCAATTGTAATCCTGTTCTCTACCCTTGTTACTCAGGTTGCTAACGGTCTTGTACTTACCATGGCAGTTTGTCCGGTTGTTACACCATTTGTCTGCAGTCTGGCTGCAACCACCGGAATCAACCCCGACGTTATCCTGATTATATCGAATATCTGCTCCGGCTATGCTTTCTGGACCGTTGCAGCTTCCACCAACGCAGCCTTTATTCTTGGCCGCCCCGAGATTACCCCGAAGTTTGTTTGGACAAAGGGCGTTCAAACGACAGTCCTGTTCATGGTCATCTGCTACATTTGCGGCATGGCATTTACCTACATTCTGTAATTATTATAGCTCAACATAGCTCGATGGAGTGGGTCGATAAGGCATTGACCCACTCCAGCTAAAAAAAGCCCCTCTTTATTGAAAGGAAACCTTATATGAGCGAAAAAGAAAAAACTGTATTTGAAGGTGAGAGAGAAATTCCGGTTTATACCGAATGTGATCTTCTTGTTGTTGGCGGCGGTGCAGCTGGCCATTCTGCCGCAGTAGCGGCAGCCCGTGCAGGCTGTAAAAACATTGTCCTTATGGAACGCTACGGCTACATGGGCGGTGATGTTACCGGCGGCTATGTTATTATGGTTCCTCGCCTTTCTTTCTATAACAAACAGTATGTCCGTGGGCTTCAGGAGGAATGGTTCACCCGTATGGAAAGCATTCCGGGTGCTGTTCTTGGACCCTCCGGCGATGAGATCGGTTGTGAGGATCCGGTCCTTGTCAATGCATGGAAGAACATTCACGATTGCTTTAGTACCAATGCGAAGCTGCCAGAACGGCTGG
>OIAK01000441.1_pt1 | contig 20222 bp, 21 predicted proteins | sample 1580741 | NCBI WGS metagenome assembly OIAK01 (sample SAMEA3882521, study PRJEB24775) | human gut metagenome | biome: human-associated habitat; feature: intestine environment; material: feces | place: Netherlands | collected 2009/2010
AACTTCTGGAGCAGCTGATCGGCAGTGACGCAGATATTCTGATCTGCACAAAGTCGGATCTTGTGGTACGGGATATTGATCTGTTGAAGAAGCTTGGACGTGTAACCGTTTCATGGTCGATCAACACACTAGATGAAAATTTCAAGAACGATATGGATTCTGCTTCGAGCATTGAGCATCGTATCGCTGCTATGAAGCAGGTATATGAGGCAGGTATCCGTACAGTCTGTTTCGTATCCCCGGTATTCCCCGGTATCACGGATTTTGAAGCAATCTTTGAGCGGGTAAAGGATCAGTGCGATCTGTTCTGGCTCGAAAATCTCAATCTTCGAGGCGGTTTCAAAAAGACAATTATGGATTATATCGCCGGAAAATATCCTGATCTTGTACCACTTTACGACGAGATCTATAACAAGCATAACCGCAGCTACTTTGAAGCACTTGAAGTAAAAGCTGAGAAAATGGCTAAGAAGTATGATTGTGCCTTTGTGGATAATGAAATGCCTTATGGCAGAGTCCCGCAGGGACATCCGGTGATCGTAGATTATTTCTATCATGAGGAAATCCGTGGGACAGAGAATACCGGAAAAAGAAATCGCTAACTTCCAGTTTGTATGTATGATAAATCTAAACAGTATTTTAGCAACATATCCTGAGTGGGGGCAGAAAGTGCCCTTACCTTCACTATTTGGGGGCGAAAAGCGCCCCCGGTTATCATTAAGTACCCCTTCTGGCGGATGGCATATGAGAACTCACAATCGGTATATGCCTGTCTTAATTATGGAGAAGCGTATTCTCCAAATGAGATTGCAGATCGCTTTATCTGTATCAATTGTGATATTGGTGAAATATTGAATCAGCTTCAATCAGTTTGAAAAGAGGAAACGCAATGAAAATAAAAGATTATATGTATATCTTACAGCATGACATTCATTCCGTGGTGCTGGCGACCAATGATGAACAAGAGCACCCGGCAACCGCCTATATGGATGTCACTTCCAGGAGGTGATATGTAAATTGAAGAAAGAAAAAATCAGAGTTTATTTATATACCCGCGTTTCCACAACCATGCAGATAGACGGTTATTCTCTAGATGCACAGAAAACAAAAATGAAAGCCTATGATGAAAATGGCTATCTGATGATGGGTGTGAAAGAATTTTTATTGGATGCAAATAGCTTGCATGTCTGATTAAGTTGATTGATACAACAACTGAATAATAGGAATGTTAAAAAGAACATCGCTATGTGTAAACAACATGGCGGTGTTTTTTGTCCTTTTCCAATACATAGCTGTCGGAAGGAGCAATAAATTGGATGAACTTGTATATATGCTTGACGAGTGGGCATCCACGAAGAAGTTTAATGATATCCATCGTTATCATGAATGTATATCGACAGCAAGCAGAAATGTAAAAAATCTGTTGCAACGGAAAATGTCGCGTAGTATTATAACGAAGATATTGGAAAATCCATGTTCAGGTGTGCATTTCTGAAAGGGTGGAGTTGTATGGAGAAGAAAATAAAAGAAGGGATACATTTGAAGAAAAAGAAAAGGTTTGTAAAACAAAAAATATCAGGAAAGATCTTTGTTCTTATGGGACTGGCTATCATTCTGGCCATAGCTGCGTACACATTTATTCTGCAAAGCGCCTATACCAAGACCGCACTGGAAACAGAAATCTCCCGTGATCGAGCAAGTGCAGATGCAGTCCATAAACTGGTGGATGGAAAAATTGGATGGGAGGATTTTTCACAAATCAAGGATCGTTCAGATGAAGAAACACGGTTCTATAAGGATATTTCCTGCTATCTCAATGAGATCCGGACATTGAATTCTACAAGATATATTTACATTGCTACGAGAGATGAAGAGGGAAAACTGATCTATGTAGTGGACGGTTTGGATCCAGATGCCGGGGATGTAAGACATCCTGGGGATTATATAGAGGATGAAATGGTTCCCTATATTGAAAGGGCTCTCTCTGGAGAAAACGTGTATTCCCAAGATATTGTGGACACAACCTGGGGACCGATTTTCACGGCTTGTTATCCGGTACGTTCAAATCTGGATGGAACGGGAGATATTGTAGGTGCATTTTGTATGGAAATGGATATGCAGTCTGCGTATGGCATGGTAGTGAAAACAAACAAAATTTCCGTAATCTGTGGCACGATTGTCGGATTGGTGTTGATGATGATCTGTTTGAGTACCTATTTTATATACCAGAAAAGTAAGGAAGAAGAACGGAAGCAAAAGCAATTATTGATGGAGGCTGCGGAAAAAGCAGATGCTGCCAATCAGGCAAAATCTACATTTTTACTTAACATGAGCCATGATATCCGAACACCGATGAATGCCATCATTGGATTTACCAATATTGCATTGCACCAGAATGTTGTTGCAGATATTCATGGAAGTCTGGAAAAGGTACGGGAAAGCTCAAATCATCTGCTTTCGTTGTTGAATGATGTTCTCGATCTCAGTCGTATTGAAAGCGGAAAAGCAGTGTTTTCTCCTGAACCGGTGGATATTACCAAACTGACAGATAATGTTCTGGCAATCATGAAAGGTCTTCTTTATAACAGAGATTTGAAGTTTGAAGTATACCGTGAAAGACCAAAGAATCCCTATGTTCTTGCAGATGCTGCACGTATTCGGGAAGTTCTGACGAATCTTCTCGGTAATGCTGTGAAATTCACAAAGGATGGTGGAATGGTCACCCTGGATATCAGCAGTCATCCGGGAGAGGATGACAAGCATATGATAGTCCGTTATATTGTGAAAGATAACGGTATTGGGATGAGTGAAGGGTTTCAGAAAAAACTATTTAAACCATTTTCGCAAGAAGATGATAGCGGTGCCAGAACACAATATAAAGGTACCGGACTTGGAATGGCCATTACAAAGGAATATGTTCACATGATGGGTGGCAAAATTGACGTGGAAAGCAAAAAGGGCATTGGAACTACTTTCACAGTGGAGATTCCGTTGGAGTTGACAGAGCAGGATATTCATCAAAAGCAAGAAGAATCGGTGCATCGTGATTTGACGGGTGTCAATGTTCTTATGGCAGAAGATAATGATCTGAATGCCGAGCTTGCTACGGTGATGCTGGAGGATGCAGGCATGGTAGTGACACGGGCATCCGATGGAAAGGAAGCGGTCGAACGATTCAAAAATCATCCGCGAGGCACTTACGATATTATTTTGATGGATATTATGATGCCGAACATGGACGGACATCAGGCTGCGAAAACGATCCGGGCCATGGAGAAGGAACGACCGGACGCAAGTTCGATTCCGATTATTGCCTTGTCCGCAAATGCGTTTGCGGAGGATGTCAAGGCTTCCGTGGATTCTGGTATGAATGGTCATATTTCAAAACCATTTGACATGGAAGAAGTAACCGCTACCATTGCAAAATACGTCAAACTTTAGAACAATAATAAAACTGTTATGCGGACTTGCGGAGTTTCATGCTATATTAGTGATTCTGATCCCGCCAGTTTTTGGGGGAGACACCATATATATTTTTAAAAGCTCTTGAGAAATGCAGTTGGTTTGGATAGCCGACTGCATTTCCTATATCTGCAATTGATAATTTCGTCATTTTCAGCAGTTCTGTTGCTTTGGACATCCGATAGTGTATCAGGAATTCCTGTGGCGTTTTGCCAATGGAGTTGTGAAATATCTTTCCCAGATAGCTGCGGTTGATGCCGCAACAGGCAGCTATATCTTCGATAGAGATGTCATAAGGAAAATTCTGCTCTACGAAGTTGATTGCTTCTTTTATATAGTAATCGCTCATTTTACCGGTTTTTATCATCCGGGTAGAGGAGGTGGAACGGATGAGTGCATCCAGAAAGAGATAGGAATGACCGATCAGGTGAAAAGGCGGTTCATCTGGGTGCTTGGCAATATAGAGCATTTCATTCATCATGATTTCCCGGTATTCCTTTGAGGTGGCATGATAGATCGGCTGGTTTTTTGAGAAACCGGCAATGTCCAGTGCTTCTTTTACCCGTAATCCATCAAATTCCAGCCAGGCATATTCCCATGGGTTAGTCTTATCTGCGATATAGGTGCTGATCTGTCCCGGATACAGAAGAAAGCCCTGTCCGCTTTTGATCGAATAATTTCTAGTCTCTCCTTTTTGATCCTGAGCCATTAAAAGTCCGGTTCCGGAGATGACATAATGAAACAGATAGTGGGTTCTGGCAGCCGGCCCGAACTGATGAGCCGGTGTACAGCGTTCCCATCCGTACTGATAAAAAGCAGCTTGAAATGTTGAAATTCCGGAAAGAATTTCCGGCATTTATATCACCTGGAAAAAGGACGGTTATCTTGCCCGTCTGTCTGCAGACCTAAAAGCCCATACCTATCGGATTGAGGCTCTTGATCCATCCGGCAACCTGATCTGGCAGATGTAATGTGTAAATTCCCTTAGGCAGATTGGTATGAACTGCGCTTTTTTATACTTTACTCCCCATCCTGTTTCTCTGGCTCTGCATTGGAGTGATCGGGTCTTTGCAGGTCGTGCAGCGCGTATTCGCAAGCTTGGATGACAAAGCTGGAGAAGGTGACATCCTGATTTTGAATCGCTGCTTCTATTTTGTGAATTAAAGGAATTGGAAAACGAATCGTTTTGTTTTCCGATTCTTTTTTATTTGGTTTTAATTGAAATGCCATAATTACACCTCCGTTTAAGTTATATTATTGCAAATTACAGATGAAGTATGCATTGCAAGATGCAATACAGAATATATTGCAACAAAGAACCGCTTATGCTATAATGGGCAAAGAAATGGGGAAGAAAAGAATTGGTAGTTCCCTCTTGACAAACAATTTAGAATGCGGTACTCTACCAACTACAGGTGGTTCGAGCCACCATTTCGAGAGTTTACCAATTTCTAATTAAACGAGTAATACGAATTCAAGTGATTGAGAAATACGAATTTCCCATTGAAGTACAATGAAACCAGAGACGAGGGTGTACCCACATGGTCGGATAATGTGCGGTATAGCAGAGGAGGATGAATTATGAGAAAAATGGCACAAAAGATGATTGCGATTGCAGTTGCAATGGTGATTGTACTGGGTATGGCATCTGTGACGCAGATGGATACGCTTGCGGCGTCGTATTCTTTCGAGGGAGAGGCGCATGTGCAGACATACGGCGACAGAGCGGGCGTTTACAGGAACAACACGCTGATACTTGGCACAACCGGACAGGCGAAACGGTTGGAGCGGATCAAGATCAAGTTCAACAATCAGACCGGGTATGATGGCTCGATTGAATACCGGGTTCATCGTCAGACGTATGGTTGGACAAACTGGGTGAAGAACAACCAGTTTGCGGGCACCAAAGGAGAAGCGAAGCGGCTGGAGGGAATCCAGATTCGTCTGACAGGGGAGATTGCGGAGCATTATTCGATTCGCTATCGGGTGCATATCCAGACGTATGGATGGAGTCAGGGCTGGCAGTATGATGGCGCGCTCGCGGGTACTGAGGGCGAAGCGAAGAGACTCGAAAGTCTGGAAGTGCAGCTGGTTCCAAAGTCTGAGACGATGGGACTGGTGTACCGCGTACATCGCCAGACGTATGGCTGGGAGACATCGTACAAAACGATGGGACAGGTTAGCGGCACAACGGGCGAAGGAAAACGACTGGAAGGCATCGAGATCGCTTTGACCGGAAATGAATATAGCGGAAGCATCGAATATTCTACTCACGTACAGAGCTATGGCTGGATGAATGAGGTGTCAAATGGTATGATGAGTGGCACTTCCGGACAGGCAAAACGACTGGAAGCAATCCGCATCCGTCTCAAAGGAGAAATCGCAAACCATTACAATATCTGTTATCGAGTGCATGCACAGACCTACGGATGGCTTTCGTGGGCGTGGAATGGAGATCCGGCAGGTACGAGCGGTCTTGGCAAGCGGTTGGAGGCAATTCAGATCATGCTTGTGAAAAAAGACGACGGTGTTTTAACGGATCTAAATGGAATCAAGAGCAAAGCCGCTTTTCCATATATTACTCCGCATGATTGTAAGTGGAAAACGGTTGTAGATGAGCCAGCGCATGAAACACCGATTTATGAGGAGCAGGATGTGTATGAAAATCATAGTACATGGCCAGATGGAACTATTTGCGACGAATTGGGAGATTCATGTGCAAAGCAGAGATGGTGTGCACAACATTGTGTCAGATGTTTCCCAGATTGCCCAGATCCAGACCCACAGGGAAGATGTGCGTTTACCATTTTGTGGGGTTCCTATTATGCAGGAACAAAAAAAGTACAGATCGGTACCAAACGTACCGAAGCCATTACCCATCAGGAATGCGAATACTGCGGCCTTAGAAAGCAGTAACCACAAACAAAAATCAAAACCCCCAGTCTCGAAGCCGAGGAGGCTGGGGCGTCTATCAACGAGAATCACGAATACAAACACAACGAGAAAAACGAACATCCATTTTTAAACGAGCAAATACGAATTTTATTGTAGGCAGATACTGTTAACTTGTTTGGAAAGGGGTGTTTTTTTCATGGAAAAATTTTTAACATTTATAAGAGAACATGTAAGGAAAATCGTAGGGAGACTGCCATGGAATAAAATGGCTGCAAGCACGCAGAAGGATGCATCAATCAGCCCGGAGGTAATTGATGCGATCGTCGTGTGGATCGTGGATACACGGCTTTATCTGTTTTATGACAGAGAGCTGCAGCACTTTGGCATGGAACCGCGGTCTTACATGATGGAGCGGGTGCTGGATGTGCTGGAGTTGCCGGAGTCCTGTCTTGACGATATGTGGAAGGATTTGATTTATCTGATCGTCGCGTATCGGAATTCTGGGGATGCGGCATTGCAGGATAAGGCGCGGGAGGCAGTCTGGCTGTTGTCAGATATCGTGGATAACCACCGCCGGTATCCATTTTTCACGAAGGAGAAAATTGACATGGAAATAGAAAGTATACAGCACTGCGAGGACAGCTTTCCTGCGCAGTTGCGCAAAAAGGTTGTGATGCAGGATGCCTATCTGAACCTGAGACCGGAAGACCTGATTGCCTGTCTGGGGGATGCGGATGCCGAAAGCCGGAGGATTCTGGAGACGTGCACATGGAAGGGAACAATCGGCTATGAAATCAGTGACATCGATGAGATCGAGATTGGTGGTGGTTTCGATGGCGAGTCAAGAATTGAATATTGCGAGCACATCTACGCGATGCTGATTGCGCCATTTGCGGTGTGGCTGGCAAAGACCGGATATAAACCGGACGATGCATTTTTAAAGAAAACCTTGTTGTGATGTCAAGTGCTTTATGTTAAAATGTCAAAAATAACTTCCCGGGGAGGGAAGCAGAGAGGGAGGACAACGTTATGAGGAAAAAAACAGGGATTTTTCTAAGTGTATGGTTGTGTATCAGTATGCTTCTGCTGTTATTGGTCAGCACGCCGGTTCATGCAGCAGAAACAAACATGGTGACATTGAATTTTATAGGGGCATCCGTTGACGGAGGAAAGGCCGTTTTTGATGTTGCTGAGGGCTGTAAAGCAAAAATGACATTATGTACGAAAGACGAATGGGATGGTTATAAGGATTGTTCAATCAGTGGGAATGGCATGCAGGTCGATCTGCTCGAGAACGAGTATTATTTGAAGGTTGGTATTTCTTTAGAAGCATCATCCATAGAGGAACTGCCGGGTATGCCGAGTATTTCAAGTTCGGATATTCGGGTATATATCAATGAGACATCGTATAATATTGACAGTAATTCGTATATCAAGCTGGATCCAAACGAATTTAGCGGCAACCTGAATATCAAAGTAGAATACGAACCTGCGCCACCGAAGCCGGCTTATCCAGATGATATTCAGATTACGGCAAGCTGTGATGGAGTAGGAATGGAGATTTCTCTAAATGGAGAGAGAATTGGAAAAGAGAGTAAGGAGATACAAGGGACTGGAAAGGGATATGCCTCTGGTGAAATCTATAATCTGATCCAGATTCAGCTGGCGTTTGGAGATGGAAATATCGGAACTGTTACGGTAAATGGAAAGCCAATTAACCTTCCGGAAGGCACAGAGGACAGGGTGGAATTCACAGTAGCACCTGCAAGTGCATATAAGATCGAGGTTACAAAGAGACTGACGGTTATGAAACGAGTTATCGTATGGGAGAGTGATAATGCCAATAATACAAGCCTGAAAGAGAATGAATTATTAAAGCATGGAAGTATTGCGATTATTGGGATCAAAGATGCAGATGGAACGCCGGTTGAATTAAAGGATATTGATCAGAGTGCCAGTCATGGGTATGGAAGGATTGTGCCGGGGTCAGAAATAACACTTCGTGTAGCACCAGAATATGGGTACCAGCTTGATTCTATCACCATCAATGGGCAGTCTTTGACACCTTCTGCGGATACATCTACATATACATACACGATGCCGGATGCAAATGTTCATATCTGTGGCATATTTACAAAGAAAGAGGATCAGACAGAGCTGAAAACAGATAAAGTGAAAAAGGCATTGATTCAGTTAGCAGAAAATGAGATCACTTCAGGAAACAGCAGACTGACGATTAAGGATGCGGTTCTCACACAGCAACAGCAGGAAGCCTTTGAAAAGGCGGCCGGGGATTATCAGATCGTCGGGTATTTTGATATTAAACTGGCACAGATCCTGTACAAGAATTCTGCAGCAGATCTGTGGGTAAATGATATAGCGGCTTTGAAGAATCCGGCAAAGGTATCCCTTCAGTTGGGCACGGATCTGGAGGTTGAAGGAAATGATCTGATTGTCATTCATGAGAATTCGGATGGAACCTATGAGGTTATTCCTGCGTCCTTTGATTCTGCGACTAAGACTGTGATGTTCCAGACACAGGGATTTTCCAATTATGCGGTCGCATATAAGAAGAGTGAGACAACGACGGAGGATTCGACAAAGGAAACGACAACAGAGAGCACAACCGAAGATCCATCCAAAACGACAACAAAGGATACGACCGAAGCTACGACAGAAGCTACGACAGAAGCAACAAAAGATGCTGTAACAGCTTCGCCTAAAACAGGGGATGATTTGAATCTGCCTGTACTTTGCGTGTTGATGCTGGCATCGGGAATGGGCTGTCTCTATGCGAGAAAGAAGCGGTAATTCTGTCTATATTTATGAGAAAAGCACAGTTTGCTTTTGAACTGTGCTTTTTCTGATGATAAACAAAAAAATCAAAAGTAGTCGTATCACGTAGAATTTGCTATAATATACATATTTGTTAGAGAAAGGACGACAGTTACATGCAGGAATATGTAATGGGAAATGGAGCGATCGCGCTCGGCGCATTGGCAGCAGGCGTCAATCTTGTGTCCGGGTATCCGGGAACTCCATCTTCTGAAATTGTGGAAACGATATCCAAGTACCCACACGATGGGGTGCATTTGGAATGGTCAGTGAATGAGAAAGCAGCGATGGAGGTTGCTGCGAGTGCGGCATATGGCGGCGCACGGACGATGGTAACGATGAAGCAGGTGGGCTTGAATGTGGCAGCCGATCCGCTGATGTCGCTTGCGTATGTGGGCGTGAAAGGCGGCATGGTTGTTGTATCAGCGGACGATCCGGGACCGATTTCTTCCCAGACCGAGCAGGATACAAGGCGGTTCGCAGACTTCGCGCGGATTCCGGTGTATGATCCATCCTCGCCGGAAGAGGCGTATGAGATGATACAGGATGCATTTGCGTATTCGGAGAAATATAAGACACCGGTTCTGTTCCGCCCGACGACGCGTGTCTGCCATGCGTATGCGTCGATTGAGAATCCGGTTTACAATGGACCAAAAGCATATGATGGCTTCGTGAAGGATTCTAAGAAATGGGTCATCTTCCCGCGGTTATCCTACATGAATCATGCGATGATCGAGCAGCGGAATGTGGAGATTGGGAAAGATTTTTCTACATATAAATGGAATCGTGTGGAAGGCGGAAATTCCAGGAAGGCAGTAATCACGTCAGGAATCAGTTATGCCTATGCGAAGGAATATCTGAAAGATCACACCGACATCAAGCTTATCAAGCTTGCGACTGCGTACCCTCTTCCGGAGGATTTTCTGCTTCAGGCACTTGAGGGCGTGGAGGAACTGCTCTGTGTGGAGGAGCTTAGCCCATATATTGAAGAACAGATTCTGAAGCTTGTCGGGAAGCACGCGCTTGCCATCAAGGTGTCAGGAAAATTAGATGGAAAGGTGCCGGCAAGTGGCGAGAACAGTTCGAATCTGGTTGCAGATATTCTGAGTGAGTTCCTTGGGACGGAGAAGCTCGCGCGTGGGTATGATGACAGCGATGCACCATCTCTTCCGATGCGTCCGCCGGTACTTTGCGCAGGTTGTCCGCATCGCGCATCCTTCTATGCAGTGAAGCAGGCGATGAAGGGAAAGAAAGCGTATTTCTGTGGCGATATCGGATGTTATACACTCGGAAATGCGATGCCGCTTGATATGGTTGATACGTGTCTCTGCATGGGTGCCGGAATCACGATGGCGCAGGGCTTCCACTGGATTGACGGGGAAGGCACATGCTTCGGATTCGTGGGCGATTCGACGTTTTTCGCATCGGGTATGACGGGTGTCGTAAATGCGGTGTACAATAACGCAGATATGATTCTCTGCGTGCTGGATAATTCGACAACGGCGATGACCGGTCATCAGCCGCATCCGGGAATCGGACGGAATATGATGGGACAGTTTGTGGACAAGGTAGATATTGCGAAGGTGTTGGAAGGAATCGGAGTACATATGATCGTGACGGTTAATCCATTAGACCTTGATGCGTCGGTGGCTGCTGTGCAGGAATGTGCCAAGCTTCCGGGCGTGAAAGCGATCATCTTCAAATCGCCGTGTATTGCGATTTCCAAGCCAGACGGCAAATGCCGGATCTCGGAGCAGTGCATCAATTGTAAGAAATGCATCCGTGAGATCGGCTGTCCGGCACTTATTACCGTAGATGGAAATGTGACGATCGATGAAAACTTATGTACCGGCTGTGGCTTGTGCAGCCAGATCTGCCCGGTTCACGCCATTGGGGGCGATACTCAAAAAGGAGGTGCCACATCATGAAGAAAGATATATTGATCTGTGGTGTCGGCGGGCAGGGAACTGTGCTGGCATCCAAAATTATTGCGGCATCTGCGATGGATGAAGGTTCGGCAGTTCATTCGGCAGAGACGATCGGCATGGCACAGCGGGGTGGTTCGGTGACGAGCCATGTGCGTATCGGGGAGGCATATGCACCGCTGATCCCACAGGGGGCAGCAGATATGATTCTCGCATTTGAGCCGGCGGAGGCTGTGCGGAACTTAGGGTATCTGAAAAAGGATGGAATCGTGATCGTGAATCGTGTACCGGTAAAACCGGTGACAGAATCTTTGCAGGATACCGGGTACGACGGCACAGAGATGATTGCGTATCTGCAGAAGAAATGCAGCTGTATCGTAATCGATGCAGAGAAAATCTGTGCACCGTTTGGCTCGTCGCGATATTTCAACATTGCCATCCTGGGCGTGGCAGTTGGAAGCGGACGGCTTGGAATCAGCAAGGAAACCGTGCTCGCAGAGCTTGAAAGACGCGTGCCGTCAAAATATGTAGAGATAAACAAAGCGGCATTTTACGCAGGTGTTGAAGTGGGAAGCGGAAAAACGTTGTGATAGAGGAAATAACGTATCATCAGTCGATAATATAAATCGTATTTGGAGGAGGAACCAACTATGAAATTAACAGAGTTACAGTTGTCGCAGGTAGACGCACAGATTAAGCGTCTGATTCAGACAGACAGTTATTATGGCAAAATTTATAAGGAAGCAGGAATTACAGGAGTTTCAAGTCAGGAGGAGTTTGAGCAGCTTCCGTTCTCCAGCAAGGCGGATCTTCGAAATGCTTATCCGCTTGGAATCCAGGCGGTACCGGATGAGGAGGTGGTACGAATCCATTCTTCGTCCGGTACGACAGGTAAGCCGGTCATCATTCCTTATACAGCAAAGGATGTGGATGACTGGGCGATTATGTTTGCACGCTGCTATGAAACAGCAGGAATCACAAACAAAGACCATATTCAGATTACAGCCGGCTATGGTCTGTGGACGGCGGGAATCGGATTCCAGGCAGGCTGTGAGAAGCTTGGCGCAATGGCAATTCCGATGGGACCGGGTAATACAGATAAGCAGATTCAGATGATGATGGATCTGAAATCGACCGTCCTTACTGCGACATCTTCGTATGCATTGCTTCTGGCAGAGGAAATCAATAAAAGAGGAATCCGCGATCAGCTGTATCTGAAGAAAGGTATTTTTGGTTCCGAGCGCTGGAGTGAGAAGATGCGGGAATACATTAAAAGGGAGCTTGGAGTTTCTCTTTATGATATCTATGGTCTGACGGAGATTTACGGACCGGGCATCGGAATCAGCTGTGATGAAAATTCGGGTATGCATTATTGGGATGATTATGTATATATTGAGATTGTTGATCCGAAGACACTTCAGCCGGTACCGGACGGAGAAGAAGGAGAGATTGTTATAACAACACTTGTCAAGGAAGGCGCACCGCTTCTGCGATTCCGGACACATGATATCTCCAGAATTATTCCGGGTGAATGTGCATGTGGTAACAAATATCCGCGTCTTGATATAATTAAGGGACGTAGTGATGATATGTTCAAGGTACATGGTGTCAATATGTTCCCAAGTCAGGTAGAAGAGATCCTCGGCATGGTCGATGGTGTATCGAGCGAGTACAACATTAACATCGCACATGATGAAGCGCATAACCGTGACATCATCATGGTAACGGTTGAGGCGGAAGGTCGTGTGGACTTCGAGCAGACAGGTCAGACGATCAAGAATCTGTTCAAGTCGAAGATGAGTGTTACACCGAAGATTAATGTTGTGCCGGTTGGAACATTGCCGCGAACAGAGAAGAAGGCGAAGCGTGTGATCGATCACCGTGAGGTGTAGGAAAATATATCGATTGAAAGAAGAGGACAAAGGATTTTTGTTCTCTTCTTTTTTGTGCCAAAAACAATATTACAAGAAATTAAAAGAGAAAGGAATGGCGGTTGACAAACAAGATTAACTTGTTATAATCATAGTCAGATGGAGGGTCCTGCCGATCAGTGGACTTATGAAACAGAGTATCTCCGTTACGACGGGTACTGAAAAGGCTATGTTTATGCATAGCCTTTATTTTTTATGGATAATGAATGGAATTTATATAAAGTGAATATGAAATATATTCGTAATTTAAAAAATGTGGAGCAAAAGGCTACAGGTAGAACAAACACGATTTTATCAGTATCGACTCAGACGCATAAACAAGGCAGACCATTTTTAGGGATTTTGGTATTGGTGAATGAAAGGAAATATTGCATTCCGTTAAGCTCTGTTGAGGAAAAAGAAAAATATAAAAGCATGTCGGAGAATATAACTTGTAGAAAAATCAGAGATGATGATGGGAATGTGATAGGAATTAAAGTGGTGTCGTCTGCACGGGAATGAAATTCTTCGTTTGGCACAAGAACTACATAGAATTATATGCAGTGAAGAGCGATTTGCAAAGAGACATATTTGTCCGGATTTTATGTTATTGGAAAAGGAATGTGACAAGCAACGAGTTGTATCGAAGCGTGATGAAAAAAAGAGGAATAGAAAAAGATAGTTGGTTAATACCTGTAAATATAGTAAGATATAATTTAGATTGATATCAAGGAAAAGGAGGTCCACAGATGCGAAACATTTTAATTGTAGTAGATATGCAGAAAGACTTTGTAACAGGTGCACTTGCGTCAGCGGAAGCACAGGCGATTCTGCCAGAGGTAATGGCGAAAATAAGTGAGTATGATCGTGCTGGTAAGGAGATCATTTTCACGCGGGATACACATGGAGAAGATTATATGCAGACGAACGAGGGAAAACATCTGCCGGTTCCGCATTGTATCAAAGGGACAGATGGATGGCAGATCTGTTCAGAGCTTACCGATGGAGTCACTTCGGAATATAAGACCGTTGACAAGCCGACATTCGGGTTCTTAGGCTGGAAGGATGTTCTTGCGAGTGAGACCGCGGATGGTTCGGATCTGGATATTGAAATGATTGGAGTCTGCACGGACATCTGTGTCGTGTCAAATGCTCTTATACTGAAAGCCTTGTATCCGGAAGCCACGGTGCGTGTGGATGCAGGCTGTTGTGCAGGTGTGACACCGGAAGCACATGCGGCGGCACTTGCAACGATGCGCTCCTGTCAGGTGGACATAATCGATAAATAAGGAACAAGAGATGGATAGTGGGGGAGAAATGGAATTATTTACAAACATCCCTCACTATTCTCTGAGAAGGGCAGGGCAACCTGTGTGATGTAGTCTTCTGTATGGTCTCCGCGGTTAGGAGGCCCTTCGAGATAGATACAGTGGAATCCGCCGGTTGCCTGAATTTTATTTTCCTGTACATATGCCTGTAGGGCGTCAATCGCGGTATTGATTCCTTCGTAAGCACCACGATAGTAGATGCACAAGGCAGACATTTCCGCAAACTCCATCCGCTCTTCACCCACAAAATCTTCTGAAACAGGGATGCAGCATAGCAGATCGAGTTCCTTGCAGGAGGAACCTGCACGTACAGTAAACATGCGGCTCCCCATGGACATTTTTCCTGTTCTTGCTGCGGCAATATAGGTATCACGCAATTTGATGGCGGCGTCCTTCGCATCGGTACACTGGTATCTGCGGCAGAAACACACCTGCCGAGGCAGGCGGACGCGGTGCACGCTTAAGTCTCCCGGTTTTGTCGCGCGCAATTGAAGCAGATGGATGTTGCGGTCCAAGGTTGCCCGCAGATCCATGAGGCGGTCAAGATAGCGGTCAAGGTTTTCTGTATCATAGTAATATTCTCTGATTTCCGCCAGTGAAAGTCCCAGTGTCTGCAACGAGCGGATAGCACGAATCTGCGTCATATTATCCGCAGTATAATAGCGGTAGCCGCTTGCTTCATCTTTGACTGCAGGTGTCAGCAGTCCCATCTCTTCATAGACAAGGATTGTCTTCCGTGTCACTCCTAAGATCTTGGCAATCTCGCCGATTTTAAATAGATGCTCACTTTGTTTTCTCATAGAAATCCTCCTGATAAAATCAGTATTTTTTTCTCTGATGATGCGAATTTCTGTCTAAATATAATCCGAATAATCAACCCCATACAATCAAGTTTTTTCTGTAGATAACGCGAATTATTTGCGATTTCTGTCTGGAAAAATCGAATTTCCCATTGACTTGTCCCTTAGGGTACGATTTAAAATCATCATAGCAGAATGTTTATAAGTTTACAAGAGGAGGAAAACCCTCAGAAAAAGAATAATTCCTAGTTTGGATGGCAGGCCTGCAGATCGGTGATCTGTGGACCTGCCGGATATAAGAAATATATAACGCAATTACAGATAGATGATTACCGGATGTTTAAAGATTCATAAAAATGGATGTAAGATTCTAGTAATATTCTACAATTGCAATTAATAATAGTATGTGTTACTATTTCGATAATGTAAGTAAATATTTGGCAAAACAATCGAAAGATTGCGACGCAAAGCTATAGGGCCTGTAAGATGGCAGCCAGTTGCACGGACGTATAACGTAACGTTTATTTCAGAAGCATTGTATTGCCATATAAGGGTAGGTATAATGCTTCTTTTTATTTGATAAGGGTAGAATGTACATGGACAAAAGAGATGATTATAAGCAGACAATAATGAATATGGAGACGGTGCTTGCAAAGCTTCTGACACTGGATCATTCGATGTCAGAGCAGCAGTTAGATATGCAGATTCCGCAGTTACTTGAGCAGATTGGAGAATATACGCAGTCCGATCGTGTGTATTTTTTCGATTGGGCATCTCCGGACTGCCGGATTTATCGAAACACATATGAGTGGTGCAAAGAGGGAGTGTATTCCCTGCAGGAACGGATGCAGAAAATCTATGTGCAGATGATACCGTGTTGGCAAAAACGATTTGAACAGGGAGACTGTGTATGGATTGCAAACATAGATGATGTGCAAAATGAAATGCCATTTGAGTATGAATTGCTGCAGATGAGAGGTGTTCATACAGCGATTGTAGTGCCGGTCATGTCGCAGAATCATTTGAATGGGTTTATGGGACTCGATAATCCCGGAACGGAGTTCGGACAGCTGGCAGCAAAGTTGTTACAGGACGCGGGAACGCATATCAGTTATATTCGTGAATATCATAGAACTATGCAGAAAGAGCGCGGGCAGATGAAGCTTTTGGCACAGGCATTTGAGGAGGCACAGAAGGCGCATGTTGCGAAATCGGAGTTTTTATCCCGTATGTCACATAATATCCGTATGCCTTTAAATGATATCATAGGGATGATGGATATAAGTGAGCGCAGCTATGAAGATATAGAACTCATGAGAGCAAACCTTGTGAAGACAACGACGGAAACGAATTATCTGATGAAGCTGCTTGGAGATGCACTGGAGATGTGTAAGCTTCAGGATGGCTCAGCTGTGCTGGTGCAGGAAGAATTTTATATGGCAGATGTCATTGCAGAGATGATAGCATTTGCACAGGCGCGGGGAGAAGGAAAGAAAATAACGATTGCGGCGGATATTGCAGAAAATATCAGGTATTCCCGCGTGTATGGAAGCCCGATACATGTGCGGCAAATGCTGGAAAAAATACTTACAAATGCGATTCAGTATAATCGTTATGAGGGCATGGTAAAGTTCAAAGCCCGCATTGCGATGGAAAATGTGGCTCGTGTTGTGTATGAATTCACGATTGAAGATAATGGAGTTGGGATGGAGCCCGAGTTTATTGACCATATCTTTGAACCGTTTGTGCAGGAAGCAATGGATGTGCGTAGCAGTTATCAGGGAACCGGACTTGGCATGACGATAACGAAGAGTATTCTTGACCTTATGGATGGGAATATCCGTGTGGAAAGCAGAAAAAATGCCGGAAGCACATTTACTGTCACGATTCCTTTTGAGAAGGTCGCACGTGATGAGTTTGAAGGAAATATGCAGAAAGGGACAGTGCAGCCGGATGTGACAAATATGCGGATTCTACTTGCGGAAGATAATGACATAAACCGGGATGTTGTGAAGTTCATTCTGGAAGATGCAGGGGCGAAGGTGCACGCAGTGTCAGATGGATATCAGGCAGTGGAGGCATATCTTAATGCACCGGAGAATACCTATGATGTGATATTGATGGATGTCATGATGCCGAATATCGATGGATTGGAAGCTACGCGGATTATCCGTGGGCAGAAACGTGCAGATGCGCGCACGATAGGGATTGTGGCACTTAGTGTGAATGTATTTGCAGAAGACGTGCATCGAACCAGAGCTGCGGGAATGAATGAGCAGCTTACAAAGCCGTTAAATACAGAGAAGATGCTGCGGACGATCGCAAGGTATCGCAGGTGCTGAATAAAAAGAACAGAGTATTGCTTTTTCGTTTGATAAAGCAATACTTTTTTTGCGTGTGAAATGTGATATAATCATTATAGCTGGAGGTGTCTGTACATACAGGCATAATACGAGAACTTTATGGAGCCAACAGGCAACATGGAATAATGAGAGATAGGTTTTTGGGAAGGAGTTGTTACTATGAATTTATATGAGACAGATGCAGAATTTATGGAGCGCTTTGAACGTTTTGCGTTTACGGAGATCGTAAATGAGAATGGAATCAAGCTGGATGACGAGACCAGGTATATGTCAATTCTCGCATCCCTGATTGGATGCCAGGGCGTAGATGCGTATAAGGTGATTGTGGCGAAGGCGTTGGACAGTGGTCTGTCACCGATGGTAATTAAGGAGATTGTGTATCAGTCTGTAGATTATCTTGGTATGGTCAGAGTCTGGCCATTTCTGGTTGCTACAAATGTCGTTATGGAAGCAAAGGGAATTGAACTTCCGCTTCTGGATTCGACAAGAGCCAAGCAGGGTCGCCTGGGCATGACGAAACAGGAGCGGTTGGAGAAGGCTGCTTCGGATGAGCCGGAGGCTGCCGGTGCAGGTGCGGAAGCTGCCGAGGAGAAAAAGCTTGCGGAGCAGACGGGAATCTTTGAGGAGCATATGAAGGAAGTCTGGAAGGACAGCCATATCAACAAATGGCTGAAGGAGAATTATTTCGGGGATGATTATCCGGGAAGCCGTCTGCCGCTTGCAAAACGGGAATTGGTAACGTTCTGCTTCTTATTCTCACAGGGAGGCTGTGATATGCAGGTGGTTGCACATGCAAAGGGCAACATGAAAATCGGGAATGACAAGGAATTGCTGATGCGTGTGATCTCGCAGAGCCTGCCATACATTGGATATCCGAGATGTTTAAATGCAGTGAATTGTGTCAATGAAGCTGAACGACAGATGAAGCAGGAGTAAGTGATGGCAAAGCAGGGAAGATATACAGCAAAAAAATCTAACTGCCCGATCTCGAAGAAATGCGGCGGGTGTCAGTATATTGACAAGTCCTATGCAGAGCAGTTAAAAATCAAGACCGATCAGGTGAAGAAGCTGCTTGCTCCATATGGTTCTGTGGATGAAATTATCGGCATGAAAGAACCATATCATTACCGGAACAAGGTCAATGCGGCATTTCAGCATAAGCGAAATGGCGAGATTCTGGCGGGTGTATATGAAGAGGGAACGCACCGGGTGCTGTCGGTGGATGATTGTAAGATCGAGAATCGTCTGGCACAGGAGATTGTGGAGACAATCCGAGGGCTGCTGCGTTCCTTTAAGATTACCGTCTACAATGAAGATAGTGGGTATGGATTGCTGCGCCATGTGATGATCCGGACCGGACATGCGACCGGAGAAGTTATGGTTGTGCTTGTGACGGCGTCGCCGATCTTCCCATCGAAGAAGAATTTTGCGAAGGCACTTGTCAAAGCGCATCCGCAGATCACGACGATCGTGCAGAATATCAATGACAAGGATACGAGCATGGTGCTTGGCGAGCGAAATCAGGTGTTGTACGGCAGAGGATTTATCGAGGATAAGCTGTGTGGAAAGACCTTCAAGATCTCGCCGACAAGTTTCTATCAGGTGAATCCGGTGCAGACTGAGCTCCTGTATAACAAGGCGATGGAATATGCAAACCTTACCGGCGAAGAGGTGGTCGTGGACGCGTACTGTGGAACCGGTACGATCGGAATTGTGGCAAGTGACCATGCAAAGCAGGTGATCGGCGTCGAACTGAACAAGGCAGCCGCGAAGGATGCCATCACGAACGTGAAGCGTAACGATTGTAAGAATGTCCGGATCTATGATGGTGATGCAGGTAAATTCATGGTTGGCATGGCAGAAGCCGGAACGGATGTGGATGTTGTATTCTTAGATCCGCCGCGCAGTGGCAGTACACCGGAGTTCTTTGATTCCGTCTGTAAGCTGGCACCGAAACGGATTGTGTACATTTCCTGTGGACCGGAAAGTCTGGCGCGGGATCTCAAATACCTGAAGAGCAAGCGGATGTATCAGGTGGAGAAGATCGCGCTTGTGGATTTATTTCCGTGGACGGAACATGTGGAGACGGTAGTCCTCTTGTCCCAACGGAAAGCGGATGATTATGTTGAGGTGGAATTGGAACTGGATGAGCTTGATGTGACGAGTGCAGAGAGTAAGGCGACTTATGCGGAGATTAAGGATTATGTATTAAAGGAGCATGGGTTGAAGGTTTCTAACCTGTATATTTCACAGGTAAAAAGAAAGTGTGGAATAGAGGTTGGAGAGAATTATAACTTGCCGAAATCGGAAGATAGCAGACAGCCACAGTGCCCGGAAGAGAAGGAAAAGGCGATTAAGGATGCGCTGGAGCATTTTGGGATGATTTAGTGAGGTGAGCACATGGCATTAAATTATACAGTGTATCAGTATGACAACAACAGGAATGCAGTTGTTATGACAGATATGGATGGCAAGCAACTTGTAATTGACTGTGATAAGGCAGAGACGCAGGTTGTATTTGATGAGCCGGAGGATGTAGGAATCCTTGCCAGACTTGCAAGGAAATAGCCTGCAAGTTATGTAAGTATTGCAATGCGTCCGGGCGGACTGCAGGATTATGTGGATGTGTGGAATGAGTTGAATTGAAAATGTAATGAATGTTAAAAAGTCAATGCATCCATTGAAAAAGATAATGTGGCATTGA
>OIAK01000445.1_pt1 | contig 20145 bp, 19 predicted proteins | sample 1580741 | NCBI WGS metagenome assembly OIAK01 (sample SAMEA3882521, study PRJEB24775) | human gut metagenome | biome: human-associated habitat; feature: intestine environment; material: feces | place: Netherlands | collected 2009/2010
CGTACCGGGTGACACGGTTTTCAGCTCATGCAGATAAAAGCTCTGAATGTGCTTGACTTGGATTCCGTCCAGCGTCAGTCCGGTGTTTCGGAAATACGGTGCGATCTTTTTCTTTACCATCTGCGTGTAAGAGGAAAAGGCGGTCTTTTCCACCGAGCTGCGGATAATCTCCAGCCACAGCAGCGCCTCCGTGCCGGGATATCATGCATAAGCACTGCCGCAGCCAGCAGCAGGCGTACGGTAATTTCTTTCATAGGGGTTCTGTCTCCTTTCCTTCGACGCAAAAACGCAGAGCAATCCTGGAATGGGATCAAGTTCGGCTCTGCGTCTCTGCGTCTGGCATGATTGCTCTGTATTCTATTTTTCCACTGTGGGCTGCCACCAGGAAGGTCTGTTTACGCTTGGGGCAGAACAGCGGGAAGTTTTCCGGTACGGTATCCTCCCGGATCTAGGTGCGGGCTTTGCCCCAGCAGGCCGGGCACAGCACCAAGTGGATCTTTTCACACTCCATGGGACAGCCTCACTCCCCGTGATGCGCCACACTGGCGATCTCCTGCAGCTGGAAGCGGTATTCCTGGCGGACCTCCGGGTATTTTTCCCGGTCTACCCGGCTAAGGAACATCTCCAGCGGGCGGACCCACAGGCCGCCATCCCCGTACAGCTTGCGGTAGATGACACAGGGCACGCCGCTTTCTGAATCGTGCGCCAGGCCCTCCACCAGGTAATAATCGCCCTTAAAGTGGCGGTAAACTCTGCCGATCTGCAATTCCTGCATGGTGTTGTCCTCCTTAATTTGTCAAGCATATTTTTGCGGATATTTGGAATACCGGGCGGGGGTTGTATTGACTTTTTCGATGTAAAGCGCTAAAATAGCAAGGAGCAGCAAGCCGGCCGCAAGGCACGGCTTGTTTTATGGAAACGGAGAAAATGAAATGAGACATCAAAAAAGCACACGGAGCTTTGCCAGCCGGTGGGGCTTCATTCTGGCCTCGGTCGGCTCGGCGGTGGGGATGGCCAATGTATGGGGTTTCCCCAACAAACTGGGCAGCAATGGCGGCGGGGCATTCCTGCTGATCTACCTGCTGTTTGTCTTTATCTTCAGCTATGTCGGTCTTCCGGCGGAATTCGCTATGGGGCGGCGGGCGGCCACCGGCACCCTGGGGGCCTACCGCAATGCCTGGGCCACCCGTGGAGAAACAGCCGGGAAGGTGGGCGGTGTGCTGGGCTGGCTGCCGCTGGCCGGCTCCCTGTGCATCGCTATCGGGTATGCCGTCATTGTTACCTATGTACTGAAAGCGCTGGTGGATTCCATGACCGGTACCCTGATGACCGCCGATGCCGCCGCCTGGTTCGCTTCCTTTTCGGCGCAGCCCTATTCGGTGGTGCCTTATCACATCATCGTAGTGGTGGGCACCCTGCTTACGCTGTTTCTGGGGGCCCACAGCATAGAGAAGACCAACAAGATCATGATGCCGCTGTTTTTCCTCATCTTCCTAGTGCTGGCGGTGCGGGTATTTTTCCTGCCCGGCGCCGCGGAGGGATATCGGTTTATGTTTACTCCGCGGTGGGAGGCCCTGACAGACCCCATGATCTGGATCTGGGCCATGGGGCAGGCGTTTTTCTCGCTTTCGGTCACCGGCAGCGGCATGATCGTCTACGGGGCTTATCTCTCTCCGCAGGAGGATGTGGTGGGAGTGGCGCAGCATACCGCCCTGTTTGATACCATCGCTGCGGTGGTGGCCGCGCTGGTTATTATCCCGGCCTGCTTTTCCTACGGGCTGGATGTAGGCGCGGGACCCAGCCTGCTGTTTGTCACGCTGCCCACCATTTTGCAGGATATTCCCCTAGGTCAGCTGTTTGCCATTATCCTGTATATTGCCATGATCTTTGCCGGGGTCAGCTCGCTGCAAAACATGTTCGAGGCCGTGGCGGAATCGCTCCAGAACCGGTTCCCCCGGCTGAGCCGCACCGCTACCCTCATCATCCTGGCCGTACTGTGCCTTGGCTTCGGCATCGGTATGGAGACCATCTCCCAATGGGGGCCGTGGATGGATCTTGTTTCCATCTATATCATCCCCATCGGCGCTACGCTGGGCGCTGTTTCCTGGTTCTATGTAATGAAAAAGGACGAGCTGCTTTCGGCCATCAATACCGGCAGCGGGAAGACCCGCGGCCGCCTGTGGTATGGCATCGGCCGGTACCTTTATGTTCCGCTGGCTGTTATCCTGTGCTGCGTTGCCCTGTTTATGAAGGTCGCGTTCTGATCCCATAAAATACTGCCTCCCGCCGGAGAGCCCGGCCGGGGGCATTCCTTTGCGAAAAAAGGGAGGTACCCACACCGGTATCTCCCTTTATGTATTACGGCTTACAGCACTACCCGCAGTACAAAGCGGTCATCCACCACCGAGAACTGGCAATTGCCATGCAGCTTTTCCGCCACATAACGGATGCTTTGGCTGCCAAAGCCGTGGCCTTCCTCCTTGGCTACCGGCAGGCCGTCCCGCAGCTCCGGGGCTTCGGCAAAGGTATTCTTGATGGAAATGAGCAGCTTGTTTTCCTTCATGCGCAGGTCCAGCTCGATATAGCGTTTTTCCGGCGGCAGCTTTTTGACCGCGCGGATAGCATTTTCCAGCGCGTTGGAGAGAATGGCGGTCAGATCCACCTCGGAATAGGGCAGTTCCTCCGGTATCTGCACCGAGTATTTGAACTCGATGCCGCAGGCTTTGATCTTTTCCTCGTAGGAGGAGAGGATCAGATTGACTACCTCATTTTTGCTGTAACACTGGGTGGCGGTATTATCGGTGGCGGTGATGACCTCGCGGATGAATTCCTGCGCCTTTTCGGTCTCACCATTTTCGATGTAGCCGGAAATATTGGTGAGGAAGTGGCGCATATCATGCCGCAGGATGGAAATTTCATATTGGGAGCGTTTGATTGCCTCGATCTCTTTTTCGGACTGAGTACGCTTCATTTCCATCAGCTGGTTGCGCAGCTCCGCTTCCCGTTTTTCCTCATACTGCTTAAAGTACATGAACAGGAACAGGATGTAGGCGATGCACAGCACAAAGCCCAAAAATTCCGTTACGACCTCCCGGCCGGAATACAGCAGCGTGGTATATACGCCGGTGATATAATCAAACACATAGTAAACTAGTGGCATTAGGCCCAAGATGAGGAGGGACCGAGTGGGCTTTTGCAACAGCTGCGCGGTAGCATCGGAGACAAACCGTATAAGGATAATGAAGGTGATGACTGTGACGGTGATGCGTACCGCGTAGTAGATCCACATCTGGGGCATGGCAGCATAGGCCACCAGGCCCACCCACTTGCTGATCTGACAGCAAAGATAGGCAGTAAGCACCGAAAGGACGGAAAGCGCCGGTTTGTACTTATAGTAGCGGGAAAGGAACAGCACCAGCGGCAGGTGGATAATAAGAGGATAGATTTTTTCGGTACCCTCGGTGCCCAGGCCCAGGTAAGCAGCGATATAGATGATTCCCACCGCGCTGGAAAAAATGAGCAGAGTAAAGACATTGTGGCGGTTCATGCGAACGCCCAGGAAGGCTGCAGATATGTAAACGCCAAACAGAAGCGTAGTAGCATTATGCAGCACAGCCAATATGCTTTCCAGCATGGAGGTCCCTTCTTTCTTTATTCCTCTTGGAACATATGCGCGAAATAAGCCTCCTGAAAGGCTTTGCCGTAGCCCCTCGCGATGGGAATGCTGCGGCCGGATTTGGTAAAGATCTCGTTATTATTAAAGTGATCGACATTGGGCAGGTACACCAGGTAGCTGCGGTGGCACTTGAAGAACCCGCTGCTGACGGCCAGGCGCTCCTCAAAAGAACGCAGCGGTTCGGAGGTTTCCACCACCTTATCTCCGCGCAGATAGAATACCACCCGTTTATTCTGGGCTTCAGCGTATTCGATGTCGTGGAAATAGAGCTTCTGGAAGCCGAAGGAGGTCTTCAGCACCATGTTTTTCGGCTCCGCCTCAAAGAGATGGCTGCAATCCTCCAGGGCCCGCCGCAGCCGCTCGTAGGTGATGGGCTTGAGCAGGTAATCCTGTGCCCTTACCTCGTAGGATTCCAGGGCAAATTCCGGAGAGGAGGTCAAAAAGATGATCTTTACCGCGGTATCCTGCGCGCGCAGCTCCCGCGCGGTATCCATCCCGTTCAGCAGCGGCATCACAATATCCAGCAGGATGATATCCATGCGGAAGGCCGCGTTTTTGGCGATGAGCTCGTCCCCATTATCAAAGGGATACAGCTCGGTGGGGATCCCGCTGTGATCCGACCAGATGCGGATCATCTGCACCAAGCGCTGCCGGAATTCCTTATCGTCATCACATACGCCAATGCGCAGCATGCACCTCACCTCCTCTTGTCGTTAGTCTTATTCTATTTTATCCATGTCGATTTTGCAACTATATCGCGCTGCATTTCACACCGATTTTTTCGCATTTCGCACTTGGGCCATTCCCGCTTACATTCCCATGCTACAATAAGGGTAATTGAATAGTGTGCTCTTGTCGCAATTATCCTTTTGTACCCAATCAACATGGAGGAACTACCCTTGAAAAAAAGAATACTGAGTTCTTTGCTGGCGCTCTTTTTGGTGCTGGCCTTTGGTGCGTGTGGAGAAGATATCTCCACGCCCGAACCCAACGCCGAGGCCGGCACCTGGGCCATCTACTGGTACCTGTGCGGCAGCGACCTGGAATCGAACGGCGGCTTTGCCACCAGCGACCTGATGGAAATGATGGAGGTGGCCCTGCCTGAGAATGTCCGGGTCGTCATCCAAACCGGCGGCGCCAAGACCTGGCAGAACAATGTTGTTGATGCCGATATCCTGCAGCGCTATGTGTATGATAGCGAGGGGCTTACCCTGGTGGATGAGCTGCCCCCCGCCAGCATGGGCGATGCCGCCACGCTGACGGATTTTCTGCGCTACTGCAAACAGAATTACCCGGCTGAAAAGACTGCCGTTCTCTTTTGGAATCACGGGGGCGGCTCGGTAAGCGGCGCGGCCTTTGATGAACGCTACAGCTATGACTCCCTGACCCTGGATGAAATACAGACTGCCTTTGGCCGGGTGTGGGAAGCCGATGAAAACAATCCGCCCCTGGAGCTGGTAGGCTTTGATACCTGCCTGATGGCCACGGTGGATGTGGCGGGCACCTTTGCCGGTACCGCGCACTATCTGGTGGCCTCCGAGGAAGTGGAGCCCGCCAACGGATGGGACTATACCGGCTGGCTGGGCGCCCTGGCCGCCGATCCCGCCATGGACGGCGCCGCACTGGGTGAGGTCATCTGTGATGCCTACTACGCCGGCTGCCAGGCGGTGGGCACCCACAGCAACGCCACCCTTTCCCTAACCGACCTGACCCGCACCGGCCCGCTGCTGGAGGCCTATGAGGCCTTTGGCGCTGAAGCGCTGGCCGCTGCCTGCGAGGATCCCGGGTTCTTCTCCCGGTTTGCCCGCGTTGCCGCACAAAGCGAAAACTACGGCGGCAACACCCGTGAGCAGGGCTACACCAACATGGTGGATCTGGGCCACATGGCCCGGCAGAGCACCGGCCTGCTGCAAACCGCCGGAGATGTGCTGAATGCCCTGGAGGACTGTGTGCTGTATCGGGTCAGCGGGCCCTACCGCGCCGAATCCACCGGCCTTTCCTGCTACTATTCCTACAATGGCGACCTGAACGATCTGTATGGCTACACCAATGTCGGCGCCGGCCAGGCGTTCAAATATTTCTACTCCTACGAACTGACCGGCCAGCTGGATGACAACGGGATGGAGTATATCTCCGGCATGAACTACGAGGAGCTGCCGCAGATACAGAGCCTGGCCGCTATGGGTTGGGACGGTATGCCGCTGCAGGTGGATGAGGACGGTGTTTCCCATCTCACCCTGGGGCCGGAAGCCGACAGCATTCTGGCGGGCATCGGCTTTTCGCTGTACTATTTTGATGAAGAAAACGATATCATGCTGCTTCTTGGTACCGATAACGATATGAACGCTGACTGGGAAAACGGTGTCTTCTCCGATAACTTCCGCGGCGTATGGGGCGGCATTGATGGGCATATGGTCTACATGGAGCTATGCTTTGAGGGTGAGGATTATAACCTTTACTCCGTGCCGGTGCTGCTGAACGGCGAGCCCTACAACCTGCAGGTCGCCTACGACTTTACCACTGAGGAATGGAGTATTCTGGGGGCCCGCCAGGGCATTGGCGAGGCCGGTATGTCCGATAAGGAGCTGCGCCTGCTGCAGCCCGGCGATGCCCTCACCACCATCTGGTATCTCTCCTCCTATTCTGGGGAGGATGGCCTGGAGGCCTATGCCGTGGAGGAGCTGACCGTGACCGCTGATACCTCTTTTGCCGAAATGGAGCTGCCGGACGGCCGCTACGGCATGGTATTTGAGATGCGCGACGCCATGGATAATTACGCCTATTCCGATAGCGTATTCTTCCTGTGCGAGGGCGGAGAAATCTCTACCCTGATCTACGAATGACCCACTATCCCGTTATAGACCGCATCCCGCGGTTTATATAAAAAAGAAAAAGTATTTGGAGGAACGAACTATGAACACCAAGAAACTGCTTGCCATTCTGTTGGCTGCCATCATGATGCTGGCCCTGGCCGCCTGCGGCGATGAGCCCGCGCCCACCCCCACCCCCGATCCCGACCCCGTAGATAACCCCAATGAGGGCGGCGAGGATGCTCAGAGCGTCCTGACCATGTATACCTTTATGGATACCGTCCCTGATCTGGTCGGCACTGCTTGGAGCTTTATCGGTGGCTGTGTCAACGGCGTTGTGATGACCGAAGATCAGGTCAGTCAAGTTCTGAGCCAGATGGATGACTACTATCAGTTCTATTTCAATGATGAGACCACCGTTACACTGTATCAGGGCAACGACACTGCACCCGAAGGTACCTACTCTGCTGTAAATGACACCACTGTAAAAATCGAGGTAGAGGGTGTCACCTATGCCGCTGTCTTTGCTGAGGGCGAATATGGTCCCCTTCTGGTTGCCATGCTGGATTCCACCGGCACCAACGCCTTGGTGTTCGAGATGGTTGTTGAGGGCTGATCCAAGCCATTAGGAACTGTGCTGTAAGCTAGAACTGCGGGCGGGCATATGGGTTCAACCCACGCCCGCCCCTTTCCTATCCCTGCGCCGGTTGCGAAAAACTTCTGCGGTTTGCAAAAAAGACGCCTTTCGGCGTCTTTTTTTGCGTGCTTTATTCCTTTGGGGATTTTGTATCAGCGGCCCTCCCACTCGGCCTGCCGGCGGGAAAACCCGCAGCCGCAGTAGGGCTGGCGGTACAGACCATATTCCCGCGAAAGCGCAATGGACCGCTGATAGCCGCCCTTTTTCTTAAAATCAGAGGGCAGGTATTCTACCCCGTACCGCTTGCCCAACTCCTGCCCAATGGCATTGAGCAGCGGAGCGTTTTTATGGGGGCTTACCGTAAGCGTGGTGGCAAAAAGGGGAAATCCTTTCTCTTGGGCATAGGCCGCCGCGCGTTCCAGCCGCAGCCGGAAGCACCGTTCACACCGGCTGCCGCCCTCAGGGGCGTCCTCCAGGCCGGCCGCAGCCCGCAAAAAGGCCTCGGAGGAGATGGAATCCTCCACCACCGTCACATCCCGGCAAAAGGGCGCCTCGGCGCAGAAGCGCCGCAGCTCCGCCAGCCGCTTTTGGTATTCCGCCGGGTCGGTGATATTGGGATTGCAGAAAAACAGCGTAATGGAGAAATATTGGGTCAGGTACTCCAGTACATAAGAGGAGCAAGGCGCGCAGCAGGCATGCAGCAGCAGCGGCGGACGGGACACCACGCACAGCCGCTCTATTGCTTTTTCAGTCTCCCGCTGGAAGTTCGGTTTTTCCATTTTACCGCGCCTCTTTTCCGCTTTACTATCCCTATTATGCCACACCCGGCCCAAAAAGAAAAGCCTCCGCTAATGGCGGGGCTTTTGCTCAGCTGCCGTGCGTGCGCACCAGCAGTCGGTCCAGGTTATTGTGCTTGCGATAGGCTTCGCAGTACAGGCGGGTGCACTTCTGGTACAGGGCAAATTTCTTCCGGGCGGATTCCTCATCGCCGTATACCTTCCAAGTGCCCACGCACTTGGCACAGCGGGCGCCATGCCGGATAAATCCGCTGACATCCTCCGCCGGATAACCCAGGAACAATCCGATCTCATGCGGAAAATCCTTTCCCCTGTTCAGGCGGCGCACCAGCTCCACCACACAGCGCTCGGGGTCTTCGGTGGGGTAGCGCTTTTCCCTCAGAATGGCGCGTGCCCCCTGCTCCCGCAGGTCCCGCCGCAGTTTTTCCGGGCGATACATGTAGATGAGCTCCCGGTCACCCAGGCTTTTTACCGGTACCAGCCGGATACCGCAGGGCACCAGCCGTTGGTTCAGTCGGCGGATACTCTGCCACAGCGTGCGGGTATCCTCCGCTGGGCAGCTGAATAGGTTTCCTGTTTTTAGCCCTGCCATGGTGGGGCTGCACTGCTCCACCACCAGTTCTTCCGACATCCCGACGCCCCCTTTCCGCTTGTGCTGTTAGTATATCATTTTGGCTCCGCTTTATTTACGCTGGAACAGCCCGCCCAGGCCGTGCTTTTCCTCACAGGGCGCGGTGGTCACGCTTTTCAACTCATAGCCAGTCTCGGCGATCACCGCCCGCAGGCGTTCCTCCCCCAGCGGCTCCTCGCACTGGATGACCGTTTCGCCCTTGGTGTGGCTGGAGCTCACCTTCTTTACAGCAAAGTGGCTGCGGATGGCATCATTGATATGCGCCTCACACATGCCGCAGGCCATACCATCCACCTTCAGCGTCATCTGTACCATCTCACTCATCCTTTCTTCTCCGCCGCGTTTTTCAGCAGTGTTTTTATTTTGTATTTGATGTAACTGAGTCCCGCGGCCACCGCCAGCAGCAGCGCCGCAGTCCAGCACAGTTCCTGTATGTTCATGGGGTCCTCCTTAGGAGGCCGCCTCTTCTACCGCCTGGCGGTCACACAGCCCCGCCAGGCTTTCTTCCGGCACCTGCGCCAGCAGCTGACAGATCATCGTCTGCGGCTCTGTCAGCTCCGGGAAACCCTGCCGCAGCAGTGCCGCCGCGCTGTGGTAGTACCGCTGGTACCGCTTGGCCGTTCTGCTGCCGTATTCGGTCAGCGAGACCGCCCCGCGGGTGCCTTTCTTCACTAACCCCAACGCCGTCATGGTATCCACCATATTATGGACGCTGGGTGGAGAAAGCTCTAGTGCCGCCGCCAGATCGACGCAGCGGGTGTGACCGTTTGCGGCAGTCAGCCGCAGCAGCACCAGCAGGTAGCGGATATGGGCGGCCGTCAATGCGTTTTGGTTAGCCATTGCTTACCTCCTGTTAAGGCAAAGGGGAAACGCAGATGCTTCCATCCGCGTCTCCCCGCCTGTTGCTTTGTTACTTCTGGTGGCAGGAGCCCGACATGGTGCAGTGGGCACAGTTGCAGCCACAGCTGGATTTTCCTTTTTTCTTGTCCTTTACCAGTTTAACGATAATCAATACAACTATGAGGAGCAATCCGGCAGAGATCAGAATTGTCGCTAAATTCTCTGTAATCCATGTAAACATAAGTCAAACTCCTTCCCATTTGGTAATGTGATTGATAATGAAGGATTATTGATTATTTCACCTTTACGGTGCCGGTCAGTTTGGTCGCCTCCTTGTAGGGACGGACCAGCATGTAAATGATAACAGCGAGTACAATCAATGCAGCGATCACACCGATGATATTGGCATTGCCGGTGAACAGGCCGCCGAACTGGTTGATCATCAGGGCTACCGCATAGGCAAAGCCGCACTGATAGGCGATGGCGAACCAGGTCCACTTGGGGCTGTTCATCTCACGCTTGATAGCACCGATGGCCGCGAAGCAGGGAGCGCACAGCAGGTTGAATACCAGGAAGCTGTAACCGGTGATGCCGTTGAACGCAGCCGCGATAGCATCATATACAGTACCGGCGCCGCCGCTGTACAGTACGCCCAGCGTACCAACGATGTTTTCCTTCGCAACCAGACCGGTGATAGAAGCAACGGTCGCCTGCCAGTTGCCCCAGCCGAGGGGTGCAAAGATCCAGGCGATGGCATTGCCGATCTTGGCCAGGATAGAAGCGCTGATCTGATCCTCCTCCAACATGCCGAACTGCCCGTCCAGCCAGCCGAAGCGGGAGGTGAACCACACAAAGATGGTGGAAAGCAGAATGATGGTACCGGCCTTCTTGATGAAGGACCAGCCGCGCTCCCACATGGAACGCAGGACATTGCCCAGAGTGGGCCAGTGATACGCGGGCAGCTCCATAACGAAGGGAGCGGGATCGCCGGCAAACATCTTGGTCTTCTTCAGCATGATACCGGAAATGATGATGGCAGCCATGCCGATGAAGTAAGCGGAGGTGGAAACCCAGGCGCTGCCGCCAAACAGAGCGCCGGCGATCATGCCGATGAAGGGAACCTTGGCGCCGCAGGGGATAAAGGTGGTGGTCATGATGGTCATCCGGCGGTCCCGTTCATTCTCGATGGTACGGGAAGCCATGATGCCAGGGATACCGCAGCCGGTACCGATGAGCATGGGGATGAAGGACTTACCGGAAAGGCCGAACTTGCGGAAGATACGGTCCAGTACGAAGGCGATACGGGCCATATAGCCGCAGGCCTCCAGGAAAGCCAGCATCAGGAACAGCACCAGCATCTGGGGAACAAAGCCCAAAACAGCGCCGACACCAGCCACAATACCGTCCAAAATCAAGCCGGAGAGCCAGTCGGCGGTATCGGCCTTCTCCAGGGCGTTCCCCACCAGCACGGGGACACCGGGCACCCATATGCCGTAATCAGCGGGGTCTGGCTCATCAAAGCCGTTCTTCTCCAAATAACTTACTGCGTCTACATAAGTCATGGGAACAGTGGTATCTTCATCTGCTCCTTCAGGGATTGCGTCATAGTATGCAGTCCACTCGTCAACCGCAAGGGTTTCTTCATCTTCTACCTCTATGGTAGCGGTGTTTCCGGCGGGCTTAAATTTCTTCATCTCCGCCAAGGCCGCATCGGCGTCAAAATCCTCCGCTTCCATGTCCAGACCCAAGAAGGCATCTACCGCCTGAGTAGCTGCGGTATAATCGTCTGCCTGTTCATGATATGCCTTGCTGCCAATACCCAGCAGGTGCCAGCCATCGCCAAACAGGCCGTCGTTGGCCCAGTCGGTCGCGGGGGCGCCCACGCCCACCATGGCCACCCAGTAAACGATGAACATGACGACCGCGAAGATGGGCAGACCCAGCCACCGGTTGGTCACGATGCGGTCGATCTTATCGGAGGTGGAAAGACCGCCGTGATTCTTTTTCTTGTAGCAGGCCTTAATGACCTCGCCGATGTAGATATATCTCTCGTTGGTGATGATGGATTCGGCATCGTCATCCATTTCGGTCTCTACGGCCTTGATGTCGTTTTCGATGTGCTCCAGTACTCCCTTATCGATATTCAGGGAGGAAAGCACCTTATCATCGCGCTCAAAGATCTTGATGGCGTACCAGCGCTGCTGCTCTTCGGGCATATTGTGCACGGCGGCTTCCTCAATGTGGGCCAGGGCGTGCTCTACGCTGCCGGAGAAGGTGTGCTGCGGAACGGTCTTGCTGTTCTTGGCGGCATCAATGGCAGCCTCGGCGGCAGCCATCACGCCGGTCCCCTTCAGCGCGGAGATCTCCACCACCTTGCAGCCCAGCTGGCGGGAAAGCTCTTCTACATTGATCTTATCGCCGTTTTTCTTTACCAAATCCATCATGTTGATGGCGACGACGACCGGGATGCCCAGCTCGGTCAGCTGGGTGGTTAGGTACAGGTTACGCTCCAGGTTGGTACCATCAATGATGTTCAGGATGGCATCGGGGCGCTCGCCCAACAGATAATTACGGGCTACTACTTCTTCCAGGGTGTAGGGGGAAAGGGAATAAATGCCGGGCAGGTCGGTGATGGTAACACCCTCGTGCTTTTTCAGCTTACCTTCCTTTTTCTCTACGGTAACACCCGGCCAGTTGCCTACAAACTGGTTGGAGCCGGTCAGCGCGTTGAACAGGGTAGTTTTACCGCTGTTGGGGTTACCGGCAAGGGCAATTCTTACATCCATGCGTTATGGCCTCTCTTTCTGATGATTTTGATTAGCAGACGCTAACCATATGTCGTTAAAAATGCGGGATGCAGCCTCCCGCGGGGTCCGACTTATTCTACCTCTATCTGTTCGGCATCGGCCTTGCGCAGAGAAAGCTCGTACCCGCGCACCGTTACCTCGATGGGATCGCCCAGCGGCGCTACCTTGCGGATATAAACCTCAACACCTTTGGTCAGGCCCATATCCATGATGCGTCGCTTGATGGCGCCTTCGCCATGGATCTTTACCACACGGACGGTCTCGCCGATCTTGGCCTCTTTCAGATTTTTCATCGTCTGGTTCCTCCTTCTTGTCACATTTCGCTTGTGCTTATGTAGTGTAAAAAGGCATCGTTGCCGTTATACCATAATTTTTACCGCCATCTCTTTGCTGATGGCCACGCGGGCTTCCTTTACATTCACTATCACATTGCCGCCCAGGGTGTTTACCACGGTCACTTCACCGCCCACCACAAAGCCCAGATTCTCCAAATGGCGTTTTACCTCCGGGCTGCCGCCAATGCGCTTGATGATATTTTCTTCCCCTACCTGCGCCAGGCTTAAAGGCATCATTTGTTTGTCCTCCGTTCCTCAGCCGGTGTCTTTCTTTTGGCTGATGTCACTTTGCAGTTAGCGCTTGCTAACCATGCATTATAATACAAAAACCGCCCTCTCTTGTCAATGGATTTTTCTCAAAAAAAATTCTCCTCCCGCATTTTCGGCAGTCCTGCCATCAGGTTAGCCTTGACTAACAAAAAACTTGTGCAGTTTGCCAAGGCTAACTCGTCATTTCCCCCGCCGCATTACTGTTTTGCTCCTTTTTTATGGAGAATTTCCCCCACAGCCTTGCACTTTGCCCCAAAAATGTGTAAACTATACTCGTAAGGTCTTATTTGCGGCCCATCCATCTCTTATTATGTAAGGAGTATTCTATGCTGGAATTGCAACACATCAGCTACGAAACCGAAGAAAACCGTGAAATACTGCACGATATCAGCCTGACGATCCAGGACCGCTTTGTGGCCATCACCGGCCCCAATGGCGGCGGTAAATCCACCCTGGCCAAAATCATTGCCGGTATCTATACCCCCACCTCCGGCCGCATCCTGCTGGATGGCGAGGACATCACCGCCCTTTCCATCACCGAACGCGCCCGCCGGGGCATCAGCTATGCCTTTCAGCAGCCGGTGCGCTTTAAGGGCCTACGGGTCGGCGACCTGATGAACCTGGCCGCCGGAAAGGACGCCAATATCGCCGAAGTCTGCACCTACCTCAGCGAGGTTGGTCTTTGCGCCCGGGATTATATCGACCGTGAGTTGGACGCCAGCCTCTCCGGCGGTGAATTAAAGCGCATCGAGATTGCCATGGTGCTGGCACGCGGCACCGCCCTTTCGGTCTTTGATGAGCCGGAAGCCGGTATCGATCTCTGGAGCTTTCAGAATCTCATCCGTGTCTTTGAAAAGATGTACGAGCAGACCCGCGGCAGCATCCTCATTATCAGTCACCAGGAGCGTATCCTTAATATCGCCGATACCATCGTTCTGCTGAAGGATGGCCGCCTGGCGGAATGCGGTCCCCGGGAGGAAGTCCTCCCCCGCCTGCTGCGCAATATCGATACCGCCCCGCCGGTGTGCAGTATGCTTTCCGATCCCATCAAGGAGGTGCGCTGACCATGATTGACGAAATCCAGAAACGATTGCTGAAAGAGGTCGCTGACCTCGATAGCCTGCCCATCGGGGCCTACAATATCCGTGCCAACGGTGCCCCTGCCGGACGCAATACTACCGCGCATATCAATATTGTCACCAAAGCCGATAAACCCGGCATTGATATTATCATCGCCCCCGGCACCAAAAATGAAAGCGTCCACATTCCCGTGGTCGTCAGCCAAACCGGCCTTAAGGATTTGGTCTATAATGACTTCTATATTGGTGAAAATGCCGATGTGGTCATCATCGCGGGCTGCGGCATCCACTGCGCCGGGGCCGAGGAAACCTCCCACGACGGCATCCATACCTTCCATGTGGGGAAAGGCGCCCACCTACGCTATGTGGAAAAGCACTACGGCGAAGGCGAAGGCCGCGGCAAGCGGGTAATGAACCCCACCACCATTGTCTACCTGGAGGAAGGCGCTTCCATGGATATGGAGACCACCCAGATCGCCGGCGTAGATGACACCCTGCGCAAAACCGGTGGCACCCTGGCAGCCGGCTCCACCCTCACGGTGCACGAGAAGATCATGACCACCGGCGACCAACACGCCATCACCGATTTTGCCATCGACTTGAACGGTGAGAACTGCAGCACCGATGTGGTAAGCCGCAGTGTGGCACGGGACCACAGCAAGCAGGAGTTCCGCAGCAGCATCAATGGCAACAATGCCTGCGCCGGTCACAGCGAATGTGACGCCATCATCATGGATAAGGCCTGCGTCATCGCCACCCCGGCCCTTACCGCCAACCATGTTGATGCCGCCCTGATCCACGAAGCCGCCATCGGCAAGATCGCGGGTGAGCAGATCATCAAACTGATGACCCTCGGCCTGACCGAAGAGGAAGCCGAGCGGGAGATCGTCAACGGATTCCTAAAATAAATGAAGGAGGCTCATCCCATGAATATTACCGAACGCTTCTTAAAATATGTGGGCTACGGCACCAACAGCGATGAAAAGAGCGAGACCTGTCCCTCCACCCCCAATCAGCTGGTGCTGGGGGCCGCCATTGCTGAAGAACTGAAAGCCCTGGGACTTACCGATGTAGAGCAGGATGCCGATGGCTATGTTTACGGCTATCTCCCCGGCGAGGGCGAAGCCCTTGGCCTTATTGCCCACATGGATACCAGTCCCGCCGTCAGCGGCGATCACATTAAGCCCCGCATTGTCACCTACCCCGGCGGCGTACTGGAGCTGGGCGCTTCCACCCTTTCCCCCACCGATTATCCCTTCCTGGAGGAATACATCGGCCAGGAGCTTATTGTCACCGATGGCACCACCCTGCTGGGCGCCGATGATAAAGCCGGTGTGGCGGAGATCGTTACCCTGTGCGAGTACCTGCTGGCTCACCCCGAGGTAAAGCATCGTCCCATTGCCGTCTGCTTCACTCCCGATGAGGAGATCGGCCGCGGCACCGACCGCTTCCGCATGGATCGCTTCCCTGCCAAGGAAGCCTATACCGTGGATGGCGGCGAGCTGGGCGAGATCGAGTATGAAAACTTCAATGCCGCGGCGGCGACGGTCAAGGTGCGGGGGCTCAATATCCACCCCGGTAGTGCCAAAAACAAAATGAAGAACGCGGCCCTGCTGCTGGCGGAATTTATCGGCCTGCTGCCCGCCGCCGAAACTCCCGCCCACACCGAGGGCTATGAGGGCTTCTTCCACCTCTGCGAAATGTCGGGCGATGAATCCTCCGCCGAAGCGGCCTACATCATCCGCGATCACGACCGGGAAAAGTTCGAGACCCGCAAGGTGCTCATGCAGCAAACTGCCGATTTTATGAATCAGAAATACGGTGCCGGCACCTTTACCCTGCATATGACCGATAGCTACTACAATATGAAAGAGAAGCTCACCGACCATATGTACCTAATCCATAACGCCGAAGCCGCCATGCAAAAGGCCGGCGTCACTCCCAAGATCGTCGCCATCCGCGGCGGCACCGATGGCGCCCGTCTCTCCTACGAGGGGCTCCCCTGCCCCAACCTCTCCACCGGCGGCTACAACTATCACGGTGTACGCGAATGGATCCCCTCTGCCAGTCTGGACGTCATGGCGAATGTGATCGTCACGCTCACCGCAAGCTTTGCCGAATAAGGCAAGCGCTATCCTATCAGAAAGTAAGGAGTGTTTTCAGATGAACCCTGTCGAAAATCTCGCAGCTTTGCGCGCGGAAATGGCAAAGCGCCGCATTGACGCCTATGTTCGCAAGACGTATCCCGATATGAAGTAACAAGACCACTGTTCCATGAAAAACGGCCACAGGACAGAACCATTGACACAGTCGCCGCTTTTCTTTATGTATCAAAACGATTTACTTAGGAGGAATTATTATGGAAAGAAACGTTACTATGCCGACATTGGAAAGCGTTAAGAACTTCAAGGCTGCCATGGCATCGGAGCAGGGTGCTTTCGGCCCCTTTATGATTACCTCCGACCCCGCCTTTGTGGAGGCTGCCGGTTACGCCGGATATGATTTTGTGTTGCTGGATATGGAACATGGCCCCGGCACCTTTGAGAACCTGCAAAACCTGATTCGCGCCGCCAACGTGGCGGGCGTCTGCCCCGTGGTGCGCGTTCCCCGGGGAACGGACATCTGGATCGACCAAGCTCTGGACGTGGGTGCCGGTGCAGTTATGATCCCCCAGATCGACACCGCAGAGCAGGCGAGGATCGCCGTCTCCGCGGCAAAGTTCTCTCCCCGCGGCACCCGCCGCTTTGTCCGTTCCGCCGCCTATGGCGGCGTTCCCGGCGCGGACTACTTCGCAAAGGCGCAGGACACCGTGGTGATCCTTCAGGCCGAGGGTCAAAAGGCCATCGACAATCTGGATGACATTCTCAGTGTCGAAGGCGTGGACATCGTGTTCGTAGGGCCTTACGATCTGTCCGCCTCTCTGGGCATCATCGGGCAGATCACCCACCCCAGAGTCATGGAGTTGATCGGCGAGATCTGCCGCAAGGCGGCGGCAAAGGGCGTGCAGGTGGGCTGCTTCGCCGACTCTGCGGAGTCCGGCAGAAGGCTGCTGGAAATGGGCGTCCGCTTTGTGGGATATTCCTGCGATACCGCGATCTTTATGAACATGGCGAAGGCAGACATCGCAGCCTTCCACGGTGAAAAGTGAAAGTTGGGAAAAAATATGAGCAAAAAGAATTATGTGGTCATGGACGGCAATACCGCCGCCGCCCATTCTGCCTATGCCTTTACCGAGGTGGCGGCGATCTATCCCATCACGCCGTCCTCCCCCATGGCGGAGAAGGTGGATGAGTGGTCCGCCAAGGGGAAAAAGAACCTGTTCGGCACGCCGGTGGACGTGATCCAGATGCAGTCTGAGGCCGGTGCCGCCGGTACCTGCCACGGCTCTCTGCAGGCCGGTGCTCTGACCACCACCTTCACCTCCTCCCAGGGCCTGATGCTGATGATCCCCGCCATGTACGCCATGGGCGGCCAGTTCCTGCCCAGCGTCATGCACATCGCGTCCCGCGTGGTGACCTCCAACCATCACTCTATCTTCGGCGACCATACGGACTTCATGACCTGCCGTATGACCGGCTACGCCATGCTGATGTCCTCCTGCCCTCAGGAGGCAATGGATCTGGCCGCCGTGGCTCATCTGTCCGCCATCAGCGGCCGGTATGCCTTCATGCACTGCTTTGACGGCTTCCGTACCTCCCACGAGATGCAGCGGATCGAGGCTCTGGACTATGAGGACCTGCGTGGTCTGGTGGATCAGGAGGCCCTGCAGGCCTTCCGCCATCAGTCCCTGAACCCTGAGCATCCCACCAACCGGGGCAACAACGTGAACCCCGATATCTACTTCCAGTGCAAGGAAGGCGCCAACGTCAAGGCCAATGCCCTGCCCGACACCGTCCAGCACTACATGGACGAGATCAACAAGCTCACCGGCCGTGACTACAAGCTCTTCAACTACTACGGCGCTCCCGACGCTGAGGAAGTCATCGTTGTGATGTGCTCCGCCAGCGAGACCGTGAAGGAGACTGTGGACTACCTGAACGCCCAGGGCCGCAAGGTGGGCATGGTGCAGATCCACCTGTTCCGTCCCTTCTCCGTGAAGCACTTTGCCGCCGCCATCCCCACCACCTGCAAGCGGATCGCCGTGCTGGACCGCAACAAGGAGACCGGCTCCGTGGGCGAGCCTGTATATCTGGATGTTGTCACCGCTCTGAATCAGGCTGGCCGCGGCGACATCCGTGTGGTGGGCGGCCGGTACGGCCTCTCCTCCAAGGACACCACCCCCGGTCAGATCATTGCCGTGTATGACAACCTGAAGCAGGAGACTCCCAAGAACAACTTTACCATCGGCATCAATGATGATGTGACCTATACCTCTCTGGACTACAAGGAGATCGAGCTGGCCCATCCCGGTCAGATCAGCTGCAAGCTGTGGGGTCTGGGCGGCGACGGCACCGTGGGCGCCAACAAGAACGCCATTTCCACCATCGGCCTGGTGGCTGACAAGTATGCCCAGGCGTATTTCTCCTACGACTCCATGAAATCCGGCGGCCTGACCCAGAGCCATCTGCGCTTCGGCGACATGCCCATCCGCAGCACCTATCTGGTGTCCTCCGCCGACTTTGTGGCCTGCCACGCGCCGACATATGTCAAGAAGTACGACCTGACCGAGGATCTGAAGGACGGCGGCACGTTCCTGCTGAACTGCCCGTGGACGACGGAGGAACTGGAGGAGCACCTCCCCGCCAAGATGAAACGGGATCTGGCGCGGAAGCACGCGCAGTTCTATATCATTGACGCGGCGAAGCTGGCGGCGGAGATCGGCCTGGGCAAGCACACCAACAATATCCTGCAGGGCGCGTTCTTCGCCCTGACCAAGGTCATCCCCATGGATGTGGCTGTGGCGGATATGAAGAAGAACAACTACGCCACCTATTTCAAGAAGGCCGGGCAGAAGATCGTGGACCTGAACGATCAGGCCGTGGATCTGGGTGTCAGCGCCGCTGTGAAGGTGGAGATCCCCGCCTCCTGGGCCGACGCACAGGACGCTCCCGTCGTGGAGCCCAAGGGCCTCACTCCCTTCGTCCGGGACATCGTCATGCCCATGGACCGTCAGAAGGGCGATCAGCTCCCCGTTTCCGTGTTCCAGAAGTACGGCGTTCTGGACGGCACCTGGGAAAACGGCACCTCCGTGTTCTCCAAGCGCGGTGTCGCCACCAAGGTCCCCAAGTGGGACGGCAGCAAGTGCATCCAGTGCAACCGCTGCTCCATGTGCTGCCCCCATGCCGCTATCCGCCCCGTGCTGCTGACCGAGGAGGAGAAGAAGTCCGTTCCCGCCGGGTTCGAGACTGTCCCCGCCAAGGGTCTGGGCAAGGATTCCCCCTATTCCTTCCGGATGCAGGTCTCTCCCTATGACTGCCTGGGCTGTGGCGTGTGCCTGACCGCCTGCCCCGCCGAGGGTGCTCTCACCATGACCTCCTTCGAGGACATGAAGCCCGAGCAGACCCTCTTCGACGAGGTGGCCATGAACGAAAGCTACCTGAAGAAGGACGTTATCAACGACAAGAGCGTGAAGAACGTCCAGTTCGCAAAGCCCTACTTCCAGTTCTCCGCCGCCTGCGCTGGCTGCGCCGAGACTACCTATATCAAGCTGCTGAGCCAGCTGTTCGGCGATCGGATGTACATCGGCAACGCTGCCGGCTGCTCCTCCGCCATCTCCGGCGGCGCCCCCATCCTGCCCTACTGCAAGGACTGCCAGGGTCACGGCCCCGCTTGGGAGCACTCTCTGTTTGAGGACAACGCCGAGTTTGCCTACGGCTTCTTCCACGCACAGGATTCCATCCGCAGGGAGCTGCTGATCCGTCTGGAGGCCATCAAAGCCGCCGGTATCGCCGTGGAGGCTGTGGAAGCCTATGAGAACGGCTGGAAGAAGACGGAGACCTCCCGTATCGTCACGGACGCTCTGATCGCCGCTCTGGAACAGGCAGAGCAGACCGAGGACGTGAAGTACGTTCTGGAGAACAAGGAATATCTGGCCAAGAAGTCCGTGTGGGCTGTGGGCGGTGACGGCTGGGCCTACGATATCGGCTACGGCGGCATCGACCATGTGATGGCCCAGAACCGTGACGTGAACCTGATGGTGCTGGATACCGAGGTGTACTCCAACACCGGCGGCCAGTCCTCCAAGGCCACGCCTGTGGGCGCAGTGGCCCAGTTCCAGGCCAGCGGCAAAAAGACCAAGAAGAAGGACCTGGGCATGCTGATGA
>OIAK01000470.1_pt1 | contig 19303 bp, 19 predicted proteins | sample 1580741 | NCBI WGS metagenome assembly OIAK01 (sample SAMEA3882521, study PRJEB24775) | human gut metagenome | biome: human-associated habitat; feature: intestine environment; material: feces | place: Netherlands | collected 2009/2010
CCCGCCTGTGAATGGATACTTTTTACATTATGGAGTATCCAAGAATTAACGCATCGCAGTTTGCTGATCCGGCTATATCATCCTCATAGATATTCATATGAGCGCTAACAACCCAATAGTATAACAACACAAACTGAATTTTGCAGCATCGTTAATTTTTTGTAAAACTTCCCCACAGCAGTTTGCCAAAGCACCCTCTGTATGATATATTTAGTATAGTAAAGTGCGGAGCCGCTCTTTTTCCGCATAATATTAAACTGTGCCCTACTGAAGAAGGAAGGGAGTGAGTGCGCTGAAGCACAAAGACACCGCGGTACTGACCGCAAATCGAGTAAAGATCATCGAGAAAATACGGGAATCGGCTATTTCGGTACTTCCTATCGTCGTGATCGTTCTGGTGCTATGCCTGACCATTGCCCCTGTTGGCACCGATTTGTTACTCTGCTTTTTGATTGGCACTATTTTTGTTATCGTTGGCATGGGACTGTTCTCGCTGGGCGCGGAAGCCTCCATGACACCCATCGGAAACCGTATCGGTATGGCGCTGACCAAAACTCGTAACCTACCGTTGATCCTGATCGTCAGCTTTATGCTGGGCTTTGCTGTTACCATAGCGGAGCCAGATCTGCAGGTTCTGGCCGAGACAGTACCCCACATCAATAACACCATACTGTTGGTCACCGTTGGCATCGGCGTTGGATTTTTCCTTTCCGTATGCATGCTGCGCATCGTTACCGGCGTAAAGCTACGCTGGCTGCTTATTGCTTTTTACGGTGTAGTGTTTATCTTGGCCAGCTTTGCCGCACCAGATTTCCTTAGTGTAGCGTTTGATTCCGGCGGCGTAACCACCGGCCCTATGACCGTTCCTTTCATACTGGCGCTGGGCGTCGGTGTATCCTATATTCGAAGTGACGCCCGGGCAGAAGCTGACAGCTTCGGTTTGGTGGCACTCTGTTCCATCGGGCCTATTCTGGCCGTGCTCATTCTCAGCTTTTTCTATACGGAAAGCAGCGGCACACTGGAGGTCACCACTTCCTCCTTCGCCAATACTTCCGCCATTGGGGCTGCCTACCTGCATGACCTGCCCAAATACATGGGAGAAATGGCAATCGCACTGCTGCCCATCGTAGTCATCTTCTTCGCATTCCAATTCCTTACCTTGCATATGCCTCGCCGTAATCTGGCCAAAATCGTCATTGGTATCCTGTATACATATGTAGGACTAGTACTGTTCCTGACTGGCGTTAATGTTGGGTTCTCCACCCTGGGCGAGGTACTGGGCGCCGAGTTGGCTGACGGCTGGACGCGCTGGCTGCTCATTCCCCTTTCCATGCTGCTGGGTTGGTTCATCATCTCGGCGGAACCCGCCGTGGCAGTACTGGAGGCTCAAATCGAGGAGGTCAGCGCCGGCACTATTCCCGGCAGCGCCATCAAAACTAGCCTTTCCATTGCCATTGCGTTGGCCATGGGCTTTTCCATGCTGCGGGTACTTACCGGCATCTCTATCATGTGGTTCCTCATTCCTGGCTATGTCGTCGCTTTGGGGCTTTCCTTCTTCGTCCCCGATCTTTACACCGCCATTGCGTTTGACTCCGGCGGTGTGGCCTCCGGCCCCATGACAGCCACCTTTATGTTGCAATTTATGATCGGTGCCTCCACCGTTGTGGGCGGCAATCCGCTCATCGATGCATTCGGCGTCGTTGCTATGGTTGCCATGATGCCCCTAATCTCCATTCAGATGGTCGGCTTTATTTACAGCCGCCGCACTGAGCCTGAGATTGCCCGCGAGCAGTATGGAGATGATGAAATCATTGAGCTGTGGGAGGTGAACCCGGTATGAATTACCTCATTTCTGTTGTCAATCCCGGCGCAATGGAGCGAGTATGTGAAATCGCCGCTGCACTGGACCTGCCCCAAACCGTAGCCATGCTGGGGCACGGCACCGCCGCCAAAAGCATGCTGGATCTTCTTGGAATCGAATCCACTGAAAAGCGAATCATCATGACGGTGGCAAATTCCGAAAAGGCCCAGCAGTTCATCAAAGACATGCGGCAGCAGCTTTACATCGGTATCCCCGGGCACGGCATTGTCATTGCCATCCCGATCAAAAGTGTGGGAGGAGGAAAAACCTTGGCATATCTGAATAACGGCGAGCAGCAGCCCGCCCGCTATACCCCCGAGCTCAATGGGAAATATGAACTCATCGTGATTGTGGCCAATGAAGGCCGTACCGACCAGGTAATGAATGCGGCCCGTGCGGCCGGCGCCACTGGCGGCACTGTGCTGCACGGCAAAGGCACCGGCAGCCAGAATCCAAAAAAGTTCTATAATGTATCCATCGCTTCGGAAAAGGAAGTGATTCTGATGGTGGCACAGAACGACCGTAAGGCTGCCATTATGCAATCGGTGCTGCATCATGCCGGTCCTGATAGCGAAGCCGGCGCTATCCTATTCTCACTGCCCGTTAGTGAGGTCGCTGGATTTGGCCTTATGGATGAAGCCGCAGAGTAAGCCTTCACCGATATCGAAAAAAGATCCGCAGCAGCGGGTCTTTTTTTTATTTCCCCTATTGACATTTTACCTCATTATGATATCATAAAGATATCACAGAAAGGAGTGACAACTATGACTGAAAAAATCCTCACCAATAAAAAGCACGGCATGGCTATGCTTATATTCTTCCTGCTGCTCATGGCCGCAGCCATCGTTATGGTCGTCATCGGAGCCATGCGCAATATAATTGCCCTCATTCTTCCCGGCATCGTTATTCTTTGCTTTATCTGGATTCCCATGATGGGGCTTAAAATCCTCAAGCCGCAGGAAGCCTTAGTGCTCACCCTGTTCGGCCACTACTATGGCACCCTGAAAGGTGAAGGCTACTACTATGTCAACCCCTTCTGTACCGGCGTCAATCCTGCTGCCAAGACACGGCTGAGCCAGAGCGGCGATGTCAAAACACTGGGTGTAAAGGCCACCACCGGCGATAACACCACCTCCATTGAAGTAGACACCACCGGCAAAAAGCTCTCACTCAAGATCATGACCCTCAGCAATAACCGCCAGAAGATCAATGACTGCCTGGGCAATCCCGTGGAGATCGGCATTGCTGTCACCTGGCGCATTATCGATACCGCCAAGGCTGTTTTTAATGTGGATAACTACAAAGAATACCTTTCCCTGCAGTGCGATAGCGCCCTGCGCAATATCGTGCGTCTGTACCCCTACGATGTTGCTCCCAATGTAGATACCACCGGCGACGGCGTTGCCGATGACGGCAGCCTGCGCGGCTCCAGCGAGATCGTTGCCGCCCGCATCCGCGATGAGATCCAGCAGCGGGTGGCGGAAGCCGGTATTGAGATCATCGAAGCCCGCATCACCTACCTGGCCTACGCTACCGAGATCGCAGCCGTCATGCTGCAGCGCCAGCAGGCGTCCGCCATCATTGATGCCCGCAAGATGATCGTAGATGGCGCCGTTGGCATGGTGGAAATGGCGCTGGAGCGCCTTTCCCAAAGCGGCATGGTGGAGCTGGACGAAGAACGCAAGGCAGCTATGGTCAGCAATCTGCTGGTGGTGCTGTGCGGCAATCACGATGCCCAGCCGGTCGTTAATTCCGGCAGCCTGTACTGATTATGAACGAAAACCAGAAAAAACAGGTGCCGCTGCGCCTTTCCCCCAAGCTGTACGCTGCCATTGCGGCCTGGGCAGAGGATGACTTTCGCTCAGTTAATGGGCAGATCGAATATCTGCTGACTGAGTGTGTACGCCAGCGCAAGAAAAACGGCAAATATGTCTCGGATGAGATTGATGTTCCCCCAGAACTGGATGTTGAATAACAAAAAGCGGCCCGCCGCAGCACATGCTGTGACGGGTCGTTCTCTTTATGTTTTTATTCAGCATCTTGCCAGCCCTTACACACATCCACCCAAGCCAGCGCCTCGGAAAGTTCATACAGCTCATCGCAGGTCAGTTGAATAGCACTATTGCTGCTGCCGCACGCCGGGAATACCGTAGTAAACCGTTGCAATGAAACATCCAGGCTGGTTTTCACCCCCGGTTTTACCGCAAAGGGGCACACCCCGCCCACCGCGTGTCCAACAAGCTCCACAGCTTCCTCCGGGGTCAGCATCTTGGCTTTGCAGCTAAAGGTCTCCTTATACTTATGGTTATCTATCTTGGCGTCCCCAGCCGTTACCACCAGCAGCGGTCCCTCCGCTGTCATAAAAGAAAGCGTCTTGGCAATGCGGGCAGGAATAACGCCCACCGTCTGTGCGGCCAACTCCACCGTCGCGCTGGAGGTTGCGAACTCCAGCACCTTATCTTCCATGCCCCGCGCGGCAAAGAATGCTTTCACTTCCCGAATTGACATAATGGTTTCCTCCGATATTTGCGTAGTGATGTACCTATCATAGCCCCCTGCGAAATTTTGTCAAGCGGTGCCGGCATATTTTACTGCAAAAGGTCTTGACTGCCGGCTCATTTCACGGTAAAATGTATAAGCATTCAAAAATTAATGCAGGCATAGTTCATCGGTAGAATAGCGGCTTCCCAAGCCGCGGAGGCGGGTTCGATTCCCGTTGCCTGCTCCAAAAAAAGAGACGCCATATGGCGTCTCTTTTTTTGGAGCAACGGGGAACACTTGCCTTCTTCAAATCACCAATCACAGCCCTAATTTAACGCGAAGGGAAAACCCGCTATGGGTTTTCCCTTTATTTATCCTCTTGGGTCACGGGGGAAGTACTATCCTCCTTTTCCGCGGAGCATTCCTCTTCTTCCATCATCTTTTGCAGCGTTTTATTGTGCTTTCCCAGCACTTTACTGCCTTTGCTAAAACCCACCGCAAATAAAAGCGCCACTGCAAAAATGGCAAGAGCGGCCGCCGGCACCAACATCAACATAGTTTCTTCTGTCATAACATTCTCCCCCTTTTTATCCCCCATAGTATATCACATTTCGGTTGCCTTGCAAAATTCTCGCTGCCAAAGCAACCCGCTTATTCTGCATTTCTTGTCATATTTGCCAGTTTTCTCTCTCTCATTTGCATCGATTGTTGCAAAAAAACTATTGACACTTCCCCCTGCCTGGTGATAATATTAGCTCATTAAAGCGATAGCAACGCTGTGACTACGGAGGAAAGGAGAAAGCTGCAATGAAAAAGAACTGCTTTATGATGATGGCTATGATGATGCGCATGTGCGGTATGCGCACTTTTTCCGATGCAACTTTTTCCGATAGCTCCATCATCACAGATTAAAAACATCGCGCCATCCATGGGCGCAGCCATCATTTGTTTTTAACCGGGAGACTTCATCGGAAAGTCACCCGGTTTTTGTTTTACCCATATCTTTAGTGAAAGGAACCTCACCCATGAACCTGTATTACGAAGATCTGGTAAGGGCGAACCACCTGCTGGGGCGAATGTGACCTTATTCCCGCCCTTGCTCCGTTCACCCACAACCAAACATCTTGTAAGATAAAAGAAAGGACATTTACCATGAAAAAGACTTTGAAAGCTGTTCTGGCCGCTCTGCTCGTCGTTTGCCTGCTGCTGCCCCTGGCTGCCTGCGGCAACAATGCCACCACCGAAACCAAGCTCAAGATCGCTATCCCGAATGACACCACCAATGAAGCCCGCGCGCTGCTGCTGCTGCAGGATCAGGGCTATATCAAGCTGAAGGACGGTGCCGGCATCACCGCCACCGTTCTGGATATCGTAGAAAACCCCAAGAACATTGAGTTCAGCGAAGTAGAGGCTGCCCAGCTGCCCAACCTGCTGCCCGATGTTGACTATGCTGTCATCAATTCCAACTACGCCATCTCCGCCGGTCTCAATCCCACCAAGGATGCCCTGGCACTGGAAGGCTCCTCTTCTGCCTATGCCAATATCCTGGCGGTAAAGGAAGGCAATGAAAATGAACCCCTCGTCAAGGCCCTCATCGCCGCCCTCTCCAGCAAGCAGGTTGCCGATTACATCACCGAAAAGTATGATGGTTCCGTTGTCTCCGTTGTAGAAAACCCCGGCGATGGCTATGATGCCGACCTCGATTACGCTGCTCTGGCCGGTCAGACTATCTCCGTTGCCGCTTCCCCCGCTCCCCACGCTGAGATCCTGGCTGTTGCCAAGGAAATTCTGGCCGCGAAGGACATCACCCTGGATATCCAGGAGTACAGCGACTATGTTATCCCCAATAATGTTGTAGAGGACGGCACCGTCCTGGCCAACTACTTCCAGCACACCCCTTACCTCGATGACTTCAACGCCGAAAACGGCACTCACATCGTTTCTGTTCTTTCCGTCCATGTGGAGCCTCTCGGCCTCTACGGCGGCAAGCAATCCACTCTGGATGCCCTTAAATAATTGAAACGAACTGGGGATTGAAAAAGTATGATCGAGATCAAAAATCTGTGTAAGACCTATTCCCTAACGGATGGCAGTGTGGAGGCCCTCAAAGATGTTTCTCTTTCCATCCCGGATGGCGATGTCTTTGGAATCATCGGCATGAGCGGTGCCGGCAAAAGCACCCTAGTGCGCTGCATCAATATGCTGGAACGCCCTACCGCCGGCAGCGTGGTCATTGATGGCAAGGACTTGACCAAAATGACCGAAAAAGAGCTGCGAGCCGAGCGCCAAAGCATCACCATGATTTTTCAAGGCTTCAACCTGCTGATGCAGAAAAACTGCCTGCGCAATATCTGCTTCCCATTGGAACTGGCCGGTGTAAAAAAGGCCGAAGCCATCAAAAAGGCGCAGTCACTGCTGGAGCTGGTGGGCCTGGGCGATAAAGCCTTGGCCTACCCTGCCCAGCTTTCCGGCGGCCAGCAGCAGCGTGTCGCCATCGCGCGGGCGTTGGCCACCAACCCCAAGGTGCTGCTGTGCGATGAAGCCACCAGTGCTCTCGATCCCAAGACCACCAATGCCATCCTGGAGCTCATCCGGGAGATCAACCAAAAGCTTGGCATCACCGTCATTATCATCACCCATCAGATGAGCGTGGTGGAATCCACCTGCCGTCATGTGGCCATCTTGGAGGAAGGCCAGGTGGTGGAGCAGGGCGAAGTTAGTGCAGTATTCTCCCACCCCAAATCGGAAGCCGCCCGCCGGCTGGTCTTCCCGGAGGGAAATCCGGAAAGTCTGCTGTGTTCCCTGCCCGGTTCCCGGCTCATTCGTGTGGTGTTCAATGGGGCCGATGCCACCGGCAAGCCCATCATTGCCCGCATGGCCACCGAGATCGGCGTGGAAGCCAATATTGCCTATGCTTCCACCCGCAGCATCGAGGGCCGCGCCTACGGCTCCATGCTGCTTTCCATTGAAGATAAAAACGACGATTTGGCCCGTGCCATCGGCTATCTTACACAGGATGGCGATATTACCGCCCAGGAGGTGACCCAGTATGCTGAATAATCTCTTTTCCGCTGAGGTACTGCAGGAAACACTCTCCATTGTTCAGGGGCAGTTCCTGCTGGCCTTCTGGGAGACGCTGTATGTCACCATTGCGGCCATGTTCTTTGCCGTGGTCATCGGTCTGCCGCTGGGTGTCATCCTGGTTGTGGGCGAAAAGGGCGGCCTGGCCCCCCTGCCCGGCTGGCTGATGAAAACCATCAATGTCATCATCAATCTGCTGCGTTCCGTCCCCTTCCTTATCCTTATGATCCTGCTGTTCCCCTTCACCCGGGCCGTTGTGGGCACCGCGGTGGGTACCGTTGCCTCCATTGTGCCGCTGGTCGTGGCTGCCTTTCCCTTTGTGGCCCGCCTGGTGGAAAGCAGCCTGCGAGAGCTCAATCCCAATATCATTGAAATGTCCCGCAGTATGGGCGCTTCCCCCATGCAGACCATCATTAAGGTCATGATCCCGGAGGCGATGCCCTCCCTCATCTCCAATGCCACCATCGCCATCACCACCATTTTAGGCTACACCGCCATGAGCGGTATTGTCGGCGGCGGCGGTCTGGGCAAGATTGCCATTAACTACGGCTATTACCGCTACAAGTATCTGGTCATGCTGCTGGCTGTTATCCTGCTCATCGTTATCGTGCAGGTATTTCAAAGTGTCGGCACCCACCTTTCGGTCAAGCTGGATAAGCGCCTGAAGCAAAATCACTAAGCCATCTTCTTTCTTCTTTTTTTCCCCTATATAAAACCTCCGGGATCTCACCGATCCCGGAGGTTTTCTTTTGGGTAATTATCCGTTTCAAAAAGAACGAATGTTTCATGTGAAACATTTTCAGCCGCAGCCTTTAGTAGTGGTAGCGCTGCCGCTTGGCCAGCAGAAAGACCGCCGAAACGATAGCCGCCAGTACCTCGGAAACTGTGATCGCCCACCAAATACCATCGATATCCAAAAACAGCGGAAGAATGATAACCGAGGATGCCTGGAACACCAGCACACGCAAAAAGGAGATAAGCGCCGAAACAGCGCCGTTGCCCAGCGCTGTAAAGAAGCCGGAGCAGAAGATATTAAAGCCCGCCAGCAGGAAGGAAAACGCAAACAACTGGAACGCGTGCTTCGTCAGCGCAAACAGGCTCTCATCAAAGCCCACAAAGATGTAGGTAAAGGGGCCCGCGGCCGCAATGGCCAGCGCCGTCAGCGCCACACCCACCGTAAGGGTCAGCGTCACGCTTTTACGCAGGAGATTTTTCAGCTCGGTGTGATCCTGCGCACCGTAATGGTAGCTGACAATAGGCGCCGCGCCAATGGAAAACCCAATGGAAATGGCAATAAAGATAAACTGCACATACATCAGCACGCCGTAGGCGGAAACACCATCCTCCCCGATGTACTTGAGCAGCTGAAAATTATACAGCATACTCACCAGCGAGGTAGCGATATTGGACATCATCTCGGAGGAGCCGTTGCCGCATGCCTTTAGGATCGGTTTTATCTCCAGCGATGGCTTTTTCTCCAGCTGCAGCAGGCTGCCGTTCGTCCGCAGGAAGTAGATAAGAGGCAGCACACCGCCCACCACTTGTCCAAGGCCGGTGGCCAGCGCCGCGCCTGCCAGCCCCCATCGAAAGCCCGCGATAAACACGGCATCCAGCACGGCATTGGTCAGGCCGGCCGCCACAGTGACGAAAAGTCCCAGCTTTGGCTTTTCCGCCGCCGCCAAAAAGCTCTGGAAAACATTTTGCAGCATAAAGGCAGCGGTAAACGCAATGGTAACACGCCCATACACCACACAGCCCTCTATCATTTCCGGGGTAGCCCCCAGCAGCACACACACCGGGCGGATAACGGCAATACCGATCGCCGTAAGGATCACACCCAGAAAAATGGTAAAGCTCACCATGGTGGTGAAGGTATGGTTCGCCTTTTGCTTATTGCCCTGGCCCAGCTGCTGCGCCACCAACGCTGTACCGCCGGTTCCTATCATAAATCCGGCCCCGCCCAGCACCATGATAAACGGGAACACGAAATTGAGCGCCGCAAATTCGGTCTTGCCCACTACATTGGAAACAAACAGTCCATCTACTACACCATAGATGGATGTGAAAATCATCATAATAATGGTCGGCATGGTAAAGCGGATCAGCCGGCCGTAGCTGAAATGGTCGGAAAGCCGGATGGGCTCCTGCGCGCCATTTCTTCTCTCTGCGTTCATTTTACTCTACTCTCCAAATTCTTTTTTCAGATTTCCGGCAGTCCTCTCTGCCGAATCATATGATTCGTGTACCAACGGACAGTGGCGCATTATAGCACAGATATCAGCATCTTGCAAGTTTTGTCTTTCAACAGGATACAGGCGCCCCTCTGACGGTCCTGCTGGCGATTGATCACCGCCAGCTCTCCCCCCGCTTTGGAGCGCCTTTTATTCTTTTTATTCAGGAAAGACCAGCTCGTATGCTCCCGCTGGACGGATGGTAAGCGCAGTGCAGCTTCTTTCGCCAAAAGCCCCTCTCATCACTCGCAGGAAGCGTTTCTCCCGCTCCTGCAGCACCAGGGCCTGTATCGTCCCGGCAAAGCCGCCGCCGTGTACCCGCCAGCCGCCACAGCCGGTCAGTTCCCGCCGGCATAGCGAAAGTGCCAGTGCCAACCCTCGTTCATTCGGGTCAGCTGGGTAGATGTTCTGCAGCTTCTCCATCGAGGATTCCCCACTGGCCAGCATCTCCTCCAGGTAATGCTCCGCAGTGGGTTCCCGCAGAGCTGCCGCCAGCCGGGGCACCCGCTCGTTTTCCTCAAAGAAATGCATCGCCCGCAAAATTGCTCGGTCGCTCACCTTGCCGCGCAGGCCGGGCAGCTCCGCGTAAAATTCCGCCGGGTCTACCTCCCGCAGCACCCGGCAGCCAAACTGCGCTGCCACCGCTCTCATCTCCCGCGGGATGGCCGTGTAATCCTCAGTCAGGTCGGCATGGCTCCCACCGGTATTCACCACATACATCGTCATACCCCAGCGGGCAAAGTCGCAGGGCAGGCGCTCCACAATAGGGGCCTTCGGGCACAGAAAGTCAATGCTCACAGCGCTGCCCACTGCCGAAGCGGTCTGGTCCATCAGACCGCAGGGCTTACCGAAATACTCGTTCTCGGCATACTGGCCTATGCGCGCCAGTGCCACCGGCGGAATGGCCCCATCATTATACAGGGCATTCTGAATTTGCCCCAGCAGCAGCTCAAAAGCCGCCGAGGAGGACAGCCCGGAACCGGTGGGAACAACGGAATCGGTCACACCGGCAAAGCCGCCGGCCGCATACCCCTGCTGCCGCAGCCCGGCAAAGACACCTCTTATCATGGAGGGGGAATGGCCCCGCTCCTTTTCGTAATGGGTCAGGTCGCGCCAGTCCAGCGGGGCCAGCGGATGGCTCTTGCTGCCTATCTCCACCGGCCCCTCCTTTTGCGGAGATACGATAGCCAGCTTGTCCAGCGTAACAGCAGCAGCCAGCACCCGGCCGTGCTGGTGGTCGGTGTGGTTGCCGCCCAGCTCGGTGCGGCCCGGTGCCGAAAAGATGCGCACCTCTTCCCTTTCCCCATAAAGCCTGGTAAACTGCTCCAGCAGGCGCAAACAGCGCTCCCGTTGCGGCAGCGGGTCATCGGTCACATACAGCCGGCACAGTGCCTCATCACAGGCACCGCTCTGCAGGGCTTTTTTCCATTGGGCCGCAGTTGGCATCGTTCGTTCCTCCGTCAGTTCAGGGTAAAGCGCATCAGCACCGGGTTGTGGTCGGAATAGGTAAACCCAGTCTGCACATTCTCCAGGTAGGTCACCGTCACATTGTCGCTTACCAGGAAGCCATCCACAATAATGGTGAAGTTCCCCTCCTCATAGGGGATATCGCAGTTGCGGCAAGTGGGCTCCACCTTGCCGTCGGTATAGTTATCACAGCGGGTCAGTCCCTCTGGCAGCATCTCCGCGGGGAAGGGCTGCGCCCAGCCAAAGTCGGTCATCTCACCGCCATTCAGCACCTGGGTGGAGTTCCCGGTAAAATCATGGTTGAAATCGCCGCCGCACACCACATAGTTGCCCTTCTGGTATTCGGCCAGCATATCGCCAAACAGCATATTCATCTGCGCGGCCCTTATTTCATCGCTGCCGCCATAGGCCGAAAGGTGCACATTAAAGAGCACAAGCTCCTTCCCGTTTTCCGTGGGCACCCGGCTGATGGTATAGCACCGGTCCAGGTCAAGGAACTTGGAAAAGCCGGTGGAAATGGGCAGGCTGCGCCGCAGCGCACCGGTGATGCCGACACTGCTGAAGGTCACCATGCTGCTGTTGGAGCTGCCATGCGGCTGTGTCAGCGGATACATGAGGAACGCTGAATGGTAATTGACGGCATCCACCTCCGCCATCTGCGGGAAAGCCGCCCGCAGGATCTCCTGCTCATCGATATGGTAGCTGCGGGTGGAGTCAAAATCCACCTCCTGGAACAGGATAAAATCCGGCTCCAAGGAGGAAACCTCCTCTGCTGCCGCATTGATGCATTCGATCACACTTTCGGGGCTTTTTGCCCAGGATTCCACCCCACCATCCATAAAGAAGGTGAAATCATCGGTATAGGCGCCAAAGCCGACATTCTGCGTCACGATGGCATATTCCTCGCCCAGCCGCACCGCCAGGTCAGTCTCCTGGGGATTGCGGATCTCCAGCTCCTGGTTATCGGGGATGCGGTCATAGCTCAGCATCACATATCCCACATAGATAATGACCACCGCCAGCAGCACCGCCAGCAGAATCAAAAGCGCTTTCAGCAGTTTTCTCATGTTTCTTCTCCTCCCCACTTTCGTGGTTTGTTTTACAGCAGCTCCAACAGATCCTCTTCCTCCAGCGGCTCCGCCTTGGCCGTGTCATTTTCCCGGTAGCCGGTCATAATGACCCTAAACAGCTCCTTGGTGGAAGGCGGCGTATAGCTGATGGCGTTGGCGCCGGCCTCTATCGTCCGCAGGATGGATTCTTCGGTGGGGCCGCCGGTAGCGATGATGGGCACATCGGGGAACTTCTCCCGGATCTTCCGCACCACCCCGGCGGTACGCTCGGCAGCGGAAACATTCAGGACCGAAGCACCGGCCGCCAGTCTTGCCGCGATATCATAATTTTCACTGGTCACGGTGGCGATGATGGGGATATCCACCACCTTTTTCATCGTTTCCACCGTCTGGTTGCGCATGGGTGCGTTCACCACCACACCAAAGGCGCCCTGCGCCTCGGCATCCTTGGCCAGCATCACGCTGCGTATGCCGTCGGTAACGCCGCCGCCCACCCCGCACACCACGGGGATGGAGGAAGCGGAAATGATGGCGTCCATAATGACCTGCTGCGGTGTAAAGGGGTAAACCGCCAGCACCGCATCGGCATTACAGTTGCGGATGATGGCAATATCGGTGGTGAAGATCAGCGACTTCATCCGTCTGCCCATAATGATGATCCCACTGGCTCGGCGGATGACCGAGGGCAGGGCAAGGCTGTTATGATCCCGCAGCGCACTGTGGATAAAGGCTGGGGGCTGTCTATGTTCTTTCTGGCTCATGGGGTTCCTCCTTTGGGGTTGGGGTCGCTGGGTTTATATTTTATTTATTATACCATATTATCCAATAAAAAGAAAGCCCGGAGGGTGGCATCTCTCCGGGCATCTTCCGCTATTTGTGATAATTTTCCGTTAAGACTCAGCTTAATAGAAAGTGGCAACCTCCTGCTCCGGTTCCTCAGCCGGGATGCAGGCGCTGACCGCCAGCACCGGGCCGCGCTTGCCGTACACAGTGCTGTACTGGATATTCACATTGGCTGTCACGGTATACCAGCCGCCATTTTCCAGCTTTTCAGGGCTATATCCCGTGCAGGCCAGCCCCATAAAGGTGATATCCTCCACGCAGCAGGTCATCACATGCCGCCCGCACACAAAGCAGTTTTTCAGGCTGCGGTGCTTGGTCACCACACGCCCCTTAAAGCGCACCGTCTTGCCCTGGTACTTTTCCATCTCCTCGGTCAGGTCACGGTACCACACGGCAAAGTCCGCATCGGCGATCTCAATGATCGGGGCCTCAATATCAAAGGGCAGCGGGTCCTCTATCTCATCATAATCAAAGTTTCCGTCCACATAGTCATAGCCTATTTCGGTCCGGCGGCTCACGCCCCGCACCACCTTGTGGATCTCCATTTTATCGGCGCCCACCGGGGCCCGGTTCAGCAGCACCATCTCACAGCTGGTCAGCTTATCCACCATCAGGCTGCGCATATTTGTGTTGTAGCTTAGGAAGGTATTGTAATCCGCTATCATTACTTCCTGGTAGATCATCCAGCCCTGGGGCATCTGCTCGTACAGGCGCTGCAGCTGCCACATGCCGTTATATTCTATCACTACCCGGTCCACCCGGTGAATCTTCTGCCACTCGCCCAGCTTGGCGGTGGTCAGCTCCTCCTCGCTTTCGATGGGCAGGATATGCACATTCTTCATCAGCGGGTGAGAAAGATCGTATTCCTCCTCGCCCTCCTCACACAGCACCAGCAGGGTGTGCTCCCCGGCATTGAATTTCTTATCCTCCAGCGTTTCCCGAATAAAGCGGGTCTTTCCCCCCTCCAGAAAGCCGGTAAACAGGTAAACCGGGATCTCAACAGCTTTTGCCATTCGTCAGTCCTCCGTTTTTCAGTTCAGGTGGAACAGCGAAGTCAGGGCGTCCTCCTTCAGCTTGGCGCCGATGACGCACAGCCGACCGGTGACACCAGCAGCGCCATTACGGATCTCCACCTCACCGGGAACATAGTCAAAGTGCAGCCACTTGCCGTCCGTACCGGCTACAATGCCCTTGGCCCGCAGCACCTGGCCGTAATCGCCGGTATCCAGGGCTTCCAGCGCGGCAGCCAGCTCCTGCTTCCCGTAGGGGTGGGCGGTCTCTTTACCCCAGCTGGTAAATACCTCATCGGCATGGTGATGATGGTGATGGTGGTCATGTTCATGGCAGCCGCACTCATCGTCATCCTCGTCGTGATGGTGGTGATGCTCATGCTCGTGGTCATGGTCATGGTCGTGGCAGCCACAGCCGCACTCATCGTCGTCATGATGATGGTGCTCGTGCTCCTGCTCCTCGGCCAGCTCCTCCAGAGCAGCCGCCAGGGTATCCCGGCGTTCCATGGCCGCCAGCAGCTGCTTGCCGTCCAGTTCGTCCCAAGGGGTCGTCACAATGGTGGCGGTGGGGTTCTTCTCCCGCAGCAGGGCCACACAGGCATCCAGCTTTTCCTGGCTCATCCCGGCCGTACGGCTCAAAATAATGGCGCTGGCATGCTCCACCTGGTTATTGAAGAACTCACCGAAGTTTCTCATATACATCTTGGCCTTGGTGGCATCCACCACGGTGGTAAAACCGTTCAGCACCACATCGTGCATTTCCAGGTTCTGCACTGCCCGGATGACATCGCTGAGTTTGCCCACACCAGAGGGTTCAATGAGGATACGGTCGGGGTGATAGGTATCCATCACCTGCCGCAGCGCCTTGCCGAAATCGCCCACCAAACTGCAGCAGATGCAGCCGCTGTTCATTTCGGTAATGTTAATACCCGCTTCCTGCAAAAAACCACCGTCAATGCCGATCTCGCCAAACTCATTTTCAATGAGGACGAGCTGTTCGCCGGTATAGGCCTCAGCGATCAGCTTCTTGATGAGGGTCGTTTTGCCAGCGCCCAAAAAGCCGGAGAAAATATCAATTTTAGTCATAAAAGCATCTTCTTTCCATGAGAATTATTTGCCGATATAGTATTATACTACTTTTGTCAACTTTCTGCAATATCTCAGCACTCCCCATTTCGCATGTCACTTTCCGATAATAAGCACAAATTTTATATGGTTAAAAGGGCCACAGGATATCCCTATCCCATGACCCTCCCCACGCTCTTACTTCTATTGGGGTTATATTTCATCATCTTCGATCTTTTCCTCGGGCAAAACGATCCCCTGTGCGGCGAAGTACTCCAAAAGAAAATCAACAAATTCCTGTAGAGCTGAAGAATGTGGAAGATTTTTATTCCAAACGGCTTTTACTGCACAGTTCTGTGGCGGATTAAATGGCAGTACTGCAACATCATCCCAGTCCCTCACAAAATCCTGTGGAAGTAATGCACATAGTATACCTTTGGACACCGCTTCCCTAATAAGGGAGCTGGTGTTGGTGCACAAGCGGATCTGCAGCGGCCAATCTACCGGCAGCTTACTGTTCAGCACTGCAATAGGGCGCTGACGGATATCCAGGAAAGTCACTGAATCCTGCTGTGCCAGCGGATCATTTAATGAAGTGCAAAAAATGTTTGCTGTTGGATAGATATCAATGGATTCCATTGTATTAAAACGCTCTTTAATATCTAAAGGAGTCAATACAATATCTATACTGCCATCATTTAACCTTTTAATTGCATCGTAACTGGAAATCTCCAGCACAGAGAGTTTAATGTGTGGGTGCCTTTTCTTAAGCGCTTCATATATCTCCAGCGGGAAAACATTCCAGCAGGAAATTGCAAGACCCACCGTTAAGGAATGGTTTTCTCCTGTTTCCTTGAGGCTGCTGATTTGTGCCAATAGCGCCGAATAAAACCCCTTAAATTGCGAAAGCAAGTTACGGAGAGTCTTTCCATATTCGGTCAGCTCCATACCATTTCGCCCACGCACAAACAACTGAATGTCCAATTCATCTTCCAGTTCTTGTATCGCTCGCGAAATTACCGATCGGGAAACATATAATTGCTGGGCAGCAGCAGTCACATTTCCTGCTTGACATACCGCTTCGTAAAATTCAATCTGTTTGAGGGTCACTGTCATCAACTCCTAAACTCTTGATAATCTTCTGCGGGTGATTAACGATGAAATACAAATACAATATTGCATTTGTATTATAACATTAATATGGAAGCAGGCGCAAGTATCAACTGTTTTTCAGGAGAGGATCATACACCATAAAGGCAGTAGCCAACAGTGTATATACCCCCATTAGGACATAGATCGGTGTAAACAACTTTTCCCCCGTTATAATTCCCAGCATATTTAAATAATAAGCCGATGCAAACCCGCCTAAATTGCTTACGCCTGTTGCAATTGCGATCGCAAGAGAAGATTGGTTGGGCGAAATATACATTCCCAATATGGCATAAGCTGATGTGATCAACAAAACGGAGGTCATTCCCATTATAGCAGATCCAATCATTAGAATTTCCGTCTGTTTTGCAAAGCCTAATATACCAGCACCTGCAGCGGCAATAAAGTATCCAAATACAAGAGTAAGCCGTTTTAGCTTATAAAAAATCTTTCCAAAGAAAAACCCAATGAGACAACCACTGGCACTATAAAGAGAAAGTGCTGTCGCTGCCACGGTGGCGCCTCCGGCATGGCGATGTTCAAACAACAATGAGATATTCATCAGGATAGGATAACTAACCAGCTGCTGCAGAAATAGCAGAAAAGCAGTAAGGGCGGTTGCGATCCTGCCTCGATGATCAAATCCTGCCGATTTAAGTAGTGAATGCCGATAACCGTTTGGTACCTCTGCTGTTACTGTCGGAGCACAGCAGCTTTCTTCCGGCTCTGGTTGGAACACCAAAAGAAGCAGGCTGAATAAACCGAGTAGATGCGCTAAAAAAGTATAGTTCCAGCCATACTCTGCCAACGAGCCAGCCACCATCTGTAAAAGAACTCCCCCGAAATTACTGATAAGATTACCATAACCCAGCATATCGGCTTGTTCTTTTCCGGTATAGTACTGCATAACAAGCGCATTTCCCAATGAGGCACGCAGACCTACTCCAATGCCAAAAACGGCACGGCAGATCAACAATACAGTAAAGCTTTCAGTTAAAAAGAAAGGTGCGATACCGCCTATCAAAAACAGAAGGATCCCTACAAGAGAGATCGTCCTATAACGAATCTTTTTGCCGGCAACGGCGCCTGCCCACAGGGTAGTCGGAACGATAAATAATGTAGGTAGCGTAGAAATCAGCGCATAATTATTTGACGGAAATTGTGCAGCCAGTTTAGCCATCGCAGGAGAAACCGTTGCAACCCCCATTGATGTAAAAAAAATCGCAAGCAGTGAGATCGACTGTAATGGTGAAAGAACCCCTTTTTTTGTAAAAACAAACATATATACTTTACCTTCAGTAGATTTGATTAAATAGTGGTACCGAATATACTAATAGGGAAAAGCCCATGCATCAGCCGTAGGCTTTTCCCTATTGTATTCTATTGGGTCATCGTTCACATCGGCCACAATTATCACAGTAGCCCTTTGTCTTGCAAGCTGGCAGGTGTAGTATTTCATAGAAGTCTTCAGCAGAAAGACCCGGCGTTCCGCCGTCAGAAACACCTTTTGAAGTCGGCTCCTTGGGCTTTTTTTCGTCATGGTCAGTCATGATGACACCTCATTTCATGTGAAATCTTCTATAAAAATGATACAATCGACCGTCCACTGCTGCAAATCGCAAACGAAGATGCGTGCAATCAGTGCTGCGGTGTAGCCTTGATCAAATTAGGATTGAGCTGCGCATCGCCGCCACCCTTAATGCTCTTGCTGTCGGAATCAACGATTTCTCCCTGATTCGCACCAAATTGGCGCACTCCGGAGAGATACCCTGCTTTTTCACGGGCATTTTTGGCAAGCTGGGTATAAAGACCGTATTCATGATCAACAACATTCTGCATGTAGGAAGGATCCGTATATGGGTTGCGGGGCAGCGGGACATCTTGATCGCGTGCCAAAATATCCTGAACCTTCTTGATGTTGACCTTATGCGCAGTGGTTCCATCTGCAATGGCAACGGCAGCAGCTACACCTGCGGCTTGTCCGGTGCCGACACACTGCGGAATCAAATTGACATAGTCGATCCCAATTTCATCAGCAGAGATATGGCGTCCGGGGCAAAGCAGATTCTCGGTCTTTTTGGGCAGAATCGCACGGTAAGGAATCTCGATGGGGCAGTTATCATTGATAAAGCTGATGGTGGAGTGCCATGCAATAACATCCTCGTGCTCCTGCGGGAATGCAAAATCATTCGGGGTAATGACATATTCGCCGTCCAGACGATAGGAGCAACGGGTACCCAACTGAGGTGCAATATCATAAAGGAACGCGTTGCGGAATGCAACGGGACACGCCTTACGCAGATACTCCAACGCATTGCGCATGGTATCACGGGTCTCCATTTCAGTCTCGGTCGCATCTTTCAGGTTTGAACAGTCACGTTCAGGGTGCCAGTTGTTGATCCAGCACACATCATTGGTAGGACCGGGCAGCGGCGCCGCACGGAACCCGCAGACTTTGGAGAAGCCCTCATGCAAAGCAGCCGCGGCAGCATGATTGGTTTTTTTCCATTCGCAGAAAAGATCCCAATTGCAACCGCCGATACGCCAAACCAGCGCAGTAGTGGCGCAGCGAGTCAGCTTATCTGCCAGTCCAAAGTAAGGACAACCGGTCTGGCGGAAAATATCGCCGTCTCCGGTGGCGTCGATCACGATTTTCGCCAGTACAGCCTTGCGGCCCTCCTTACTTTCAAAATACACGCCCTTGATGGTGTCGCCATCCATAATAGGACGAGTCCCCCAAGAATGGCACATCACATGGATGGAATCCTTGTGCTCCAGCAGGTCCTTGGCAACGGCGGTCGCGGAATCGACAAAGTCCGCGGCAGGGGTCTCAGAATAGTCGACGACCTCGTGACCGTCGGCGATGAGCATCTCCTTGATGGACTCCTTCATCGACATACCGTCGGCATCGGAAGCGATTACAACCCTCATGACATCCTCCTTGAGAGATACGCAGGTGCGTAGTTTCTGTTTGGAAGTGTTGAATCGCGTTCAGGTCCGGGCATCTGAATGTGCGGTTCTTCACTGTTCATGTTTATTTGAACA
>OIAK01000476.1_pt1 | contig 19195 bp, 18 predicted proteins | sample 1580741 | NCBI WGS metagenome assembly OIAK01 (sample SAMEA3882521, study PRJEB24775) | human gut metagenome | biome: human-associated habitat; feature: intestine environment; material: feces | place: Netherlands | collected 2009/2010
CAGCTGCCGCACCTCGCTCGCCGTATCGGCACTTAGAATTATGCGGTATTGCCTTTATATATAAGTAGTCTGTACAGGTACAGGACGGTAAGGACATACGACTTTTATTTTAGCACGATTTCCGGGGATTGTAAAGAAAAATGCCCGCGGTGCCGGGTTACAAAAAATAAATCCCCGCCCTGAGGGATGGGCGGGGATTTACAAGAAAGGAGGAGAAGAACACATGAAAATGTGATAAAGCTATTTGACTTGGGGTTCATTTAGCTTGCAACTAAATTGTAACTGTTTTGTCACCGAATGTCAATAGCAAATTGTAAATCTTTTGTCATTTTTCAATTTGTTCACATTTGTGTCCGGCTCACTCCCCTGTTAATTCGCTGTACTCCTTGGTGGGTGCGTCGCCCCAGCCGGTTTTGCCGCTGGCAGCGGTGGCACCATCCCAGTAGTGATAGGCGTAAATGTTCAAAATCTGCGATTCCTGCCGGGACCAGCCGCCGTTTGCGTCCTTGGGGCAGCGCTCATACACATACAAGGCACAGCTGCCGTTTGCGGAGTCCCGGTCGTACTGCAAAAATTCTACGGCGTCGTCGGTATCGTTCAGGATGATGTAGTCCTCCCCTTTTGCGGTCAGCTTGAACTCGTAGGTGGTGGAGGTTTCCTTCAGATAGGTTTCGTAGATCACGTCATAGCCGGTGCTGATGGGGTCTTTGGAAATGGTTTCCTCTGTGTCGGGTTCGGCGGTAGGGGCAGCGGTGGGCGCAGGCTCCTCCGTGGGGGCAGCCGTCACTGCCGGGAGCGGCGTGGGCGCGGGCGCAGTTTCTGCGGGGATGCTGCGGCGGGCCAGTACGGCCATGCAGGCATAGCCTAGGAACAGGACACAAAAAAGGGCAAACAAAACGGTAAAGAGCGTTTCTTTCACCTTCGGCTTTCGCTTCTCGGCACAGCGCTCCCGCAGAAAATCCAGCACGTTTTCGGGGCACTCGTTCTCGCACAAAGCAAAGCCAGCGAGGCTGGAGACCATCAGGCAGACAGAATCTTTCCGCACAATGACCCGGTAAAGGTCGTCATACCAGATCGTGCTTTGGGAATACGAGCTTTGTACCGTGAAGCAATCCTCGTAAAACGTGTAGTGAATGAGCTTACCCCGAGCGCTTTGGGTGGTTTTGTACGCAAAAACCGCAACCGCACGTGTCATGGTAAAGACAAAGGGAATCGAAAGAATCCCCAATACAAAGCCCAAAACCGAAAGAGAATTGGCATACAAAAGCAGCAAGGCGACGGCTGCGGCAAGCTGCCACAGGTTCCGACGATTGATGAGAAGCATCCGCTTTACGTACATTCCTTGGGTGCTATGGGCATCCACCGTATAAAGTGGTGTGCCTTGCGGCTGTTCCAACTGCCAGGATTTTTGGTCTTCCATGTCGAGTACGCTCCTTCCGTTTGCATACAGATTTTTCCTGATTCTAGCACAGAGCAAAACCAACGTCAAGCACTATTCGCAAATCGGCAGGCGCAGCTCGGCACAGGCACCGTGCGCAGTGGGAAGGTTGGATAAAACCAACACACCGCCGTGGGATTGCGCGACTTTTCGTGCAAAATACAGCCCCAACCCCTGGTGGGCGGCGTCACTGCGGGCGGCGTCGGTGTAGAGCATTTCCCCCGCCTTGGCAAGAGCTTCCGGCGTAAAGCCGGGGCCGGTATCGGTCACACGCAGGATGAAATCCTGTTTTTCTTTTGTAACCAACAGTGTGACAGTGCCACCGCGGGGCGTATAGCGCACGGCGTTGTCCAGCAGGTTTTCGGCAGCCCGGAGCAGGTCGCACTGCGCCGCGCACAGTGTCCCCTGCCACTGCTCGTTCAGTATAAGCTGCACCCCGGCAGGCGCGCAGAGGGCGCGGGCTGTTTCCGCCAATTCACTGACAAAGGTGTGACTGGGAAAGGTTTCCCCTGTGGCGGGCGGTGCACAGGCGGTGCGCAGGGCGGCCAGATATTGCTGGGCACGGTCCGTGCCGCGCAGGATGGCTTCGACCTGTGTCTGCTGGTCGGCGGACAGAGCATCCTCGGCCAGCAGGTCTGCGTTGCCCTGAATGATGGACAGCGGCGTTTTCAAGTCATGCGTCAGCGCGGCAATCTGCTCGGCGCGCTGCTGCTCCATCCGCCATTGGCTTTGCAAGCTGTCGGTCAGCTCTCGGCCCATCGTCTGCATGGCCTGCAGCGTGGCGGAAAACTCTCGCAGGTGCGCGCCGTCCGCGTCAATGCGCTCGGGCTGCTGCGCGGCGATGGCGTCAACCGCGCGGTGCAGCCGGGCGGTCTCGGCGGCAAAGACCCGCACGGTGCAGTGGGTCTGCCAGCCCAGCCAAACGAGGATGAGCACCGCCAGAAGCAAAATATAGCAGGTCTGGAAATCCGGCAGCGTGTCCCGCAGGGCCGGGTCGGCGTAGGGCGTAGCATAGTCGTACTGCAAAAGGCAAAAGCTTCCGTCAGCCATTTTGACATCGTACTGGTACTGCGTATCCCCCAGATTGCCGCTGCCGCCATGGAAGGCGTTGAGGGCGATTTTCAGCTGACGGGCGGTCATGTTGGTCTGCAGCACCGTGCCATCCTGCACCACGGCCCAGCGGCACAGGTCACTGATTTGGTTGGAATCAAATGTTTCTGCGGTCACGGCGGCCACGGTCTCCCGGGCCTCGGAACAGGCCCGGGCGGACGCCACGGCAGGCAGCAGAAAACCGATGTTTATCAGCTGCATAAAAATGACCCACCAGAGTACAAGAATCAACGCGCACCCGCCGCCGCACAGAAGAAGATACCGCAGCAGCACGGTGCGCAGACTGGTCAGCTTTCGTTTTTCCATTGGTAGCCAACGCCCCATATCGTTTGCAGCACCTCCCCTGCCCCGGCCGCGCGCAGCTTGGCGCGGATGTTTTTAATGTGCTGGGTGATGGCGGTGTCATCCGCTGTACCGTCATAACCGAACACAGCTTCGTAAATCTGTTCTTTGGAAAAGGTCTGCCCTGCATGGAGGGCCAGCAGCTCACAGATGGCGTACTCGGATTTTGTCAGGTGCAAAGGCGTGCCGCCAACGCTGGCTTCCTTGGCGGAAAGGTCCAGCGCCACCCCGCCGCGGGTGATCTTATGGGATGGTGTGCGGTTCTGCCGCCGCAGGTGGGCGGCAACCCGGGCACGCAGCTCGGCCACGCGGAACGGCTTGGTCAGGTAATCGTCCGCACCAAGACCGAGACCGGTCAGCACCGACGGCTCATCGGTGCGGGCCGTCAGGAACAGAATCGGCGCGTCCGTCTCGGCGCGAATGCGGCGGCAGACGGCAAAGCCGTCCTCGCCGGGCATCATCACATCCAGCAGGATGCAGTCCGCCCAGCGGCAGAGCGTATCGGTCAGCTGCGTGCCGGAGGTGCGGGTTTCTACGGTGTGGCCGTCACGCTCAAGCGCTGTTTTTAGCAGCGTGCAGAGGTCGTGGTCATCGTCAACTGCCAGAATGTGTGCCATAAGCTCTCCTTACCGCGTAAGCGTGTAGACAAGGCAGGATGCCCCGTAGAGAAGATAAATGTGTGCCGGGTAGAACCAGTAGAACAGCTGCTTGTGGCCGCTGCCGCGCTGGCCGTTGTACAGCGCCATGCCGATAACGGCAAAGACGCCGAGCCACTCATAGTAGGCTGTGAACATCTGGGAAAAGGCAAAATCCGGCAGACCGCGAACCTGCAGAAAGACCAGAACAAAATCACACAGGAAGGTCATAGCTGCCCAAACGACCAGCCGCAGGCGCTTGTGGTTATACAGCGCATACAGCACGATGCCCCCGGCCAGAAAAGACCAGCCGCCGTCGGTGATGGATGTCCACAAAGGCAGCGGCGCGGTGATGACCCACGCCAACACGGCAGAGCCGATCGGTGCGTCCTGAATTTTGGGAAAAAGCATCAGCAGCGCTACGATGCAAATCGGCCAGAGAATCGGCATGGCAGCAGCCAGTGCGCCCCGTACAAACCGGCGCTGGCGCAGCCAGTCGATGCCCTGCCAGATGATGCAGAGCAGCATCAGATCCTGAAAAATGGCGTTCATCGGGTAGAAGCCGTCCCCGCGGCGGAAGGCCCCTGCATAGATCATGAAAAATTCCACCGTGCCCATTGCAGTACCGATGGCCCAGATGCGCAGAAAGTAGCGCCTGCGGTCATGGGTGTGGGCGAAGCCCTCCACGGTGCAGAACAGAAACAGCGGCGCGGACAGCCGCGCCAGCATACTGAACCATTCCGGTACAACGCCCGTAAATTCAAAAAAGTAGTGAATGTGATCCATCACCATGAGCACCAGCGCAATGGTTTTGAGCGCCGTGCCGGTCAGGCCAAATTTTTGCTTTGTCATAATAATAACTCCTTTACATTGTCGATGTAAACAGTGTAACAGGGGTTTATGTAGAAATTATAAGTGTTTGAAAATCAGCTGTGCCTCAAAGGCAGATTTTCCTTCCCGTTCGCCATCAAAATAGAAGGTGTCCTCTGCCAGTCTGGCACGGCGCAGGGTGAAGCTCTCGCCGCGGGGTACCTCGCGGTGGTAGCTGATGATGAAATCCGAAATCTGCGCACTGTCCCAGACCTGCCACGGTACGGCGTCGCAGACAATGTCGGCATAGCGGGTGTTGTTGAGGTGGCCGTTCATGTCGCAGCGGGAGTAGGCCGCGGTCTGCGTGCCCAGCGTCTCGCAGTCCTCGGGTGCAACGCGGGGCAGGCGCATCGGCAGCTCAAGGGGCACATCCTCGGCCCACTGGTCGTCAAACTGCTCAGGGTGCTTGCGCAGGATCATACGCTTTTCGGTATCAATGAGTACCCAGCGGCTGTCCATTGTGGCGACCTCTGCCCCGTCAGCATCGTAAAAATGGGTGATGCGCTTGTTGACGGCGCGCTTGCAGCGCTCGGGCTGGGTGACAAGGGTCAGTTCCTCATCCACACGGGGCAGCCGTGTGACGTGCAGGGCCAGCTTGGCCAGCACATAGGCGGTGTGGGTCTTGCGGTACAGGGCATCGTCCAGCCCTACGGCCTCGGCGTGGGCGGTAGCAACCTGCTGGGCATAGCGCAGCAGCGCCCCGAGCTTGACATGGCCGAGGTGGTCGCCGTCCGTGCGGTAGACGGTAAATTTTTGGGTGTAGGTTATGAGCTTTTCGGGCATAAGGAAGCCCTCCTTGATGGATTTTGAATTGATTCGTCAAGCAGAGTATAGCACAAATGCTTGAAAAATGCAAAGGCGGGGGCTTTGAGGCTGGCCGTAGGGGCTGATGCTTGCATCGGCCCACGGAGGGGGGCAAGGTCCCTCCCTACAAATCGGACCGTAAAAGGGTGCAGCGGCAAGGCTGCGGGCCGGGCATGCCCGGCCCCTACGGGGCGGCAAACAAAAAGGCTGCACACGCAAAACGGTGTGCAGCCTGAAACTGTTTAATAGTTATCGCGGGATTTTTTGCGGAGCTTGCGCCAGATATTGAATGCAGAGATAGCGATGGCCAGAAGCAGCAGGGCAACGACCATCCAGCCGCTGCCGCCCTCCTCGTAGCTCTTCATCTCGCTCCACTGGGCATCCATGGCGGCGTTGATGTCATCGGGCAGAGTCTCAAAGACCTCCGCCTTGTCCAGAACCTCCGCGCCCGGGTAGGCGATTTCGCTGTACTTCAAATCGTCGTCCAGCATCTCCCAAACGGCGGTGATGGGGGTGGAATAGCCGATGAAGTCCGCGTTGGCAAGGCCGACGTCCGGCTCACACAGGTAGTTGATGAACATTTCGGCGGCCTCCTGGTGTTTGGCGTTGGCCGGAATGCACATGCTGTCGATGAAGAAGTTGACGCCTTCCTCCGGGTGGACGAAAGCAAGGTCTGGGTTTTCGTCGATCATCGTGATGGCATCGCCCGCATAGTAGGGCGCCATGGCGGCCTCGCCACCCTCCATTTTGTCAAAGACCTCGTCCATGACGTAGGCTTGCACGATGTTCTTTTGGGCTTTCAGCGCGTCGGTGATGGCGGTGATCTCGTCAACGGACTGCGGATTCATCGACAGACCGATCGTCTTGGCTGCAATCGCGTAAGCGTCGCGGGAATTGTTGAACATCAGCACATTGTTTGTGTACGCAACATCCCACATGTCCGCCCATTTCGTGGGCGGTTCCTCGACCATCGTCGTGTTGTAGATCAGGCCCGTTGTGCCCCACATGTAGGGCACGCTGTACTTGTTGCCGGGGTCGAAGCTGCGATCCAGATATGTTTCACCGATGCCGGCAAAGTTCGGAATGTTGTCCATGTTCAGCTCGGACAGCATGCCCTCCTTGGCCATCTTGCCCACCATGTAATCCGACGGGAAGATGACATCATAGGATACGCCGCCGGATTTCAGCTTGGCGTAGAGGCTCTCGTTGGAGTCGTAGGTCGTGTAATTGACCTTGATGCCGGTCAGCTCCTCGAATGCGGACAGAACGTTGATGCTCTCGTCAGAACCGTCGGAGATGTACAGGCCGTTGTTGTAGACATTCAGCGTGATATGGTCGTTGGCAAAGCGCTTCCAATCGTAGTCGCCGGAGACGGAAATATCCTCGTTGACCTCGATGTCATCGGCGGCCAGCACCGGCGCGGCGCTCATCATAGTGACAGTCAGTGCGGCCAGCGCCGCAGCGGAAAACTTTTTCAGCTTCATCTTCAGCGCCCCCCTTCGTCCAGCATGGCTTTGCGGATGGCTTTCTGGTTGCGGCGGTAGGCGCGGGAATCTGCGGCGTTGGAAATCAGGATGATTGCCAGAATAACGCAGAATATGACTGCAGACAGCGCGTTGATCTCGGGGCTGACCTTCTTGCGGGTCATCGAGTAGATGGCAATAGGCAGTGTCTGCATTGTGCCGGAGTTGAAGTAGGAAATCATGAAGTCATCAATAGAGTAGGTCAGGCAGATGAGGAATGCCGACAAAATGGCCGGGGACAGCTGCGGCATGATGACTTTGGTGAAAGCCTGGCGCGGTGTGCAGCCCAGATCCAGCGCTGCATTGTACAGGCTGGGATCGAGCTGGCGCAGCTTGGGGCCTACATTAAAGATAACATACGGGATATTGAAGGTGATGTGCGCAATCAGCAGCGTCGGCCAGCCGAAGATGCCGCTCTCGCCGCCGATGCCGAAGTTCTGCGCCATGACGAAGAGAAGCATCAGTGAGACACCGGTGATGATCTCCGGATTGACAACAGGCACATAGCTGATGTTATTGATGATGAGCTGGCTTTTGCGGGACATCGAGTTGATGCCAAGGGTCGCCAGCGTGCCCAGCACCGTGGCGATAATGCTGGACACCAGCGCCAGCACAAGGCTCAGACCCAGCGCGGACAAAATCATCTCGTTGTGGAACAGGCTTTTGTACCAGCCGAGGGTGAAGCCCGTAAAGTTCGAGCGGGATTTGCTCTCATTGAAGCTGAACGCAATCATGACCGCGATGGGCAGATACATGAAGCAGAACACCAGAATGACGTAGGTGCGCATGAGCAATGCGGAATGTTTTTTTGCCATATCACATCACTCCTTCCATCTCGGACTCGTCAAAGCTCGAAGTGAAGCTCATGCAGAGCAGGACAATGACCATCAGCACCAGGCTCATGGCGGAGCCGAGGTTCAGATTGTAGGAGTTGCCAAGGAACTGCAGCTCGATCAAATCGCCAATCAGCAGGTTGGAGCCGCCGCCCAGCATACGGCTGATAATAAAAGTAGAGACTGCGGGCACAAACACCTGCGTGATGCCGGTGGCAATGCCGGGGCCGGTCAACGGGACGAGCACCCGAAACAGAATATGCCAGACGTTGCAGCCCAGATCCTGCGCGGCCTCAATGATGGAATCATCGATTTTTGTCATGGCCGTGTAGATGGGCAAAATCATAAACGGCAGGTAGTTGTACACCATGCCCAGCACAACCGCACCCGAGGTGTTGATCATGTTGAAGGGGCCGAGGCCGAACAAACCGAAGAACTTGTTGATAAGGCCGTTTTTCTCCAGCAGTGTCATCCAGGCGTAGGTGCGCAGCAGGAAGTTCATCCACATGGGCAGCATAATGAGCATCAGCATAATGTGCTGCTTGTTGGCGCGCAGGCGGGAGAGAAAATACCCCACCGGAAACGCCATGACCAGGCAGATCACGGTAGAGATCGCGGCCAAAATCAGGCTGCGGGCAAACACGCTGGAATACCGCCCGATCTGGGTGAGGTTGTCGAAGGTGAACTGGCCGTCCGCGTTCGTCATGGCGTACCAGATGACGATGAAAAGCGGTACGACTGTGAAAATGGCCATCCAGACCAGATACGGTCCGGCCAGCCAGCGGGAGGATTTGGATTTGAGCATGGATCACACCTCCGAACGCTTCATGATATGAATTTCGTCCGGGCCGATGTTCATGCCGATAAGCTCGCCGGGCTGGCTGGCCTGGGTGGAATGGATGATCCACTCATAGCCTTCCACATCGACGTGCATTTCAAAGTGAACGCCCTTGAAGATGACCTCGCGCACAAGGCCGGTCAGCATACCGACAGAAGGCGGCACGATCTGCACGTCCTCCGGGCGGATGACGACCTGCACAGGCTCGTTGACTTTAAAGCCGCGATCCACGCAGGTGAAATCATGGCCGCCGAAGTTGACAAGAAAGTCCTTGAGCATGACGCCGTCGACAATGTTGGAGTCCCCGATAAAGCGGGCGACAAAGGCATTTTTGGGTTCGTTGTAAATATCCTGCGGGGAGCCGATCTGCTGGATCTTACCGCCGGACATAACAACGACGGTATCCGACATGGTCAGGGCTTCCTCCTGATCGTGGGTGACGTAGACGAAGGTGATGTTCATTTCACGCTGCAGGCGCTTCAGCTCCAGCTGCATCTCCTTGCGCAGCTTGAGGTCGAGCGCGCCGAGCGGCTCGTCAAGCAGCAGGACGCGGGGCTGGTTGACCAGGCTGCGGGCAATGGCCACGCGCTGCTGCTGGCCACCGGACAGCTGGTAGATGCTGCGGCGTTCAAAGCCCTTCAGGCCGACGATCTCGAGCATCTCGAGCACCTTCGGGCGGATCTCATCCTCGGTCATCTTTTTCAGGCGCAGACCGAAGGCGACGTTCTCAAACACGTTCAGGTGCGGGAACAGCGCATACTTCTGGAACACCGTGTTCACAGGCCGCTTGTACGGCGGCATGTTGGCGATGTCTTTGCCATCAAAAAAGACATTGCCCGATTTCGGTGTTACAAAGCCGGCAATCACACGCAGGGTCGTCGTCTTGCCGCAGCCCGAGGGGCCCAGGAAGGTGACAAACTCCTTGTCGTGGATGTCCAGCGAAAGTCCGTCCAGGACCTTCTGTCCATCGAACTCGACAACAATGTCTTTCAGAGATACGATCAGATTTTCATTCATTTTTATTGCATCCCCCTTTGCGGAATTTCCCGTTACAGCACTCTCTTTACGTACCGTTTCTTCCTTAGGCCGGCACAGAGTCCTTGACGAGTCAGCGCTAATTATGCCGCCCCGCAAAGGTTTGTTACACGGCTCCCTGCTGAAGAAGCCGCTGCAAGCAGCACATACAACGCCAATGTGTCAGGGCAGAAAAGATTTACCCTATAGATGCACACACAAGGTATATTATACGGCTTGTGGAATGTTTGTCAATAAAAACCTTTCATATTATGGTAATGAAAATTTCATATTTCGGTAAAGCGGTGCGCAGTATCATTTTTTCGCTGCAAAACCGGCTGCCCCGGCCGCCACTTCCCCACCAGAATCGGGAAATACCTGCGCGCCAGCGTGCCGTAAATTTTGCCGCACACGACGAGATACAAGTGCAGTGACAGAGCAAAACGAAGTGCAGCGTTTGCAAGCGCAGCGGTGCATTGACAGAAAATCAGGCGGTAAAAACGAAAATTCATAAATGCCTCCTTTAATGCCTCCTTTGCATTTGCAGACTAACGGTCTGTAAACGAGGTAAAAATCAGCAAAGCTCCTCCAACAGAGTGCATTGTTCCTCTGTCAGGAGGTCAAGGCCAATCCCCTGCGGGAAAAGTCAAGACATTTGCCGCAGATTGTACGGTGCGCGGTGGTGGGTGGCGTGTTATAATTATCCGCATAGAGAGGTGAAATGAATGTGGCAAAAATCGGCGTTATCGATGTGGGCGGCGGGCTGCGCGGCATTTACGCGGCGGGCGTGTTCGACTGGTGCTTGGAAAACGGCGTGAAATTTGATTACGGCATCGGCATTTCGGCGGGCAGCGCGAACCTTGCTTCCAATCTGAGCGGCCAGCGCGGGCGGAACTACCTGTTTTATGAGGAATACTCGATGCGCAGGCAGTACATGGGCGCGGGCAATATGCTGCGCAGCGGGTCGTTTTTGAATCTGCAATACATCTACGGCACGTTGAGCAACGCGGGCTGCGAGAATCCGCTGGATTTTGAAAAAATGTCTGCCAATCCGATGGAGTGGTATATGATCGCCACCGATGCGACAACTGGCAAGCCAAAATACTTTACACGCAGCGATATGCATCAGGATGACTATCGCGTGCTGATGGCTTCCTGCTGCATCCCGGTGGCCTGCAAGCCAATCGTCATTGACGGCATCCCCTATTACGACGGCGCGCTGGGTGATACGATCCCCTTGAAAAAGGCATTTGCGGACGGCTGTGACAAGGTCGTGCTGATTCTGACAAAGCCAGAAGGCACTGTGCGCGCTGACAGCACCGACCGTAAGCTGGCACGAGTCATCCGCCGCCGCTATCCTAAGGCGGCCGAGCAGTTGGCCTTGCGGGCGCAGCATTATAACGAGGGTATCGCGCTGGCGGAACAGCTGGCAGCCGAGGGCAAGGTGCTTATCATCGCACCAGACGATACCTGCGGCGTCAAGACGCTGACCCGCGACCAAGAGGCGCTGAAAAAGCTCTACTCCAAGGGCATCCGCGACGCACAAGCCATCGAGGCATTTATAAAATAAACGAAGCCCGCTGCTTTTCCGGGATACGGATAAAGCGGCGGGCTTTATGTTTTTCTAGTAAAATTACGCCAGATTCAGCCGCTTTGTCATGAGCCACTGGGTCAGTGCCCACAGCAGGGCATCGACAAGGGCAATCAGCGCAAAGACGGCGAGCAGGGTGAGCACGATAACGCCCAAGGTATTGTCGGGACCGAAAAACGACGCGGCGCTGAAGTTAGTATTGTTCAGGTACTTGTACCCGCGGAACGCGACAAAGACTGCCGTCACAAGGGCTGCCATCTGCCCGATAAAGCCGATGACAAAGTAGGCGGCGATGCTGATGAGAAGCCGCTGCTGGGTAAACTGCGCGGCAAAGGCACAGGCCAGATATGCGTGCAGCAGTGCGCCCGCGATAAGGGCCAATATAATCAAAAGCATTGCAGACCAGATGGCGACATCCTCGGCAGTGACGCGGCTGAAATCCAATGCAAACCCGCTGCCACTGACCGTGTCGGTAGTCAGCATGCCGCAAAGTGTAAAAAATACCATGCCGAACAGCGTCCATACCGTGCCGCAGATGACCTTAGCAGCAATGTGCTGCCAAATGGGCACGGGCAGAGCCAGCATCAAGTACCCGCGCTCGCCCAACAGGCGGTAAAACTGCTGAATTTCAATAAAAAAGCAGATGGCGAGCACAACAAGAAGGCTTACGGCAGATGCCAGTGCCAGCAAGGCCATGGCGACCCCGGCCAGCGGCAGCCTGTCGGAGGTGTTCTGGACAAAATGGCTCAGAATATTAGTAAAAATGTTCAGCACAAGCACGCCTGCCGCAATGGGCAGAACAACACGGCCTGTGGATTTGAACTCATAATGTAAAAGATTCGTCAGCATTTGTAAACCTCCCGGAAGTAAGCGTCCACGCTCTCCCCTGTTTCCTCGCGCAGCTCGTCGACGGCGGCCTGGCGCAGGACCTTGCCGTCCTGTAAAAGAATGACCTCGTCCAGCACCTTTTCAATGTCGCCGATGAGGTGCGTGGACAGCATAAGCGCGGCATCCTCACTGTAGTTGTGCATGATGGTGCTTAAAATGTAGTCGCGGGCGGCGGGGTCCACGCCGCCCAGAGGCTCATCCAGCAGGTAGAGCCTGGCGGCACGGCTCATCGTCAGGCAGAGCTGCATCTTTTCCTGTGTGCCTTTGCTCATGGAATCGATTTTGTCCCGCCCGCCGATATGCAGGTCGGCGAGCATGGCGTTTGCCTTGACTTTGTCAAAATCGGTGAAGAAATCCGCGTACAGGCTTACGGCATCGTCGGCGGTGAACTCCGTTGGCAGGGCCATACGGTCCGGCAGATAGCTGGTGACAGCCTTGGTGAAAACGCCGACAGGAACTTTATCAATAATGACGCTGCCCGCCGTGGGCTGCAAAAGCCCGGCAGAGATTTTCATAAGCGTTGTTTTGCCGCTTCCGTTGGGGCCAAGCAGGCCAACAAGCTTGCCCGGCGTGACGGCTAAGTCCACGCCGTTCAGCGCAGCGGTGCGGCCATAGCGCTTGGTCAGGCCGTGTACCTCATAAATTGCATCCATGGTTTACTCCTTTTTTGGTGCCTGCTGTGCGGTCTCGCGCAGCAGGGTCTCGATTTCGGCTTCGGTCAGGCCGAGGGCCTGCATCTGGTGCAGAAACTCCGCCGCCAGCGTGCCGGCGCGCCGACGGCGCAAGGACTGCAGGGCAGTGTCATCCGCTGTGACGGTGCGCCCGGCGGTGCGCTGCGCCTGCAAAAGGCCGCGGCTTTCCAGCTCCTGCAAAGCGCGCTGCATGGTGTTGGGGTTGACCCCGGCGTCAGCGGCCAGCTCCCGCACGGGCGGAATGCGGCTGCCGGGCGGGAACTCCCCCGCGACGAGGGCAAGCTCCAACTGCTCGACCAGCTGCACATAGACCGGGCGGCCCGCAGTAATGTTCCAGTTCATGGTGTTTTATGCTCCTTTTGTATTATTGTGCTAAGAGCTTAATACAATAATACACGTGGAATACAGCTTTGTCAATAGAAAAAATAAAAAAAATCCCCCGCCGGGCTGGCGGAGGAAATATTACATGATACAACGTCAGGAAATATGATCCTCGATCCATGTCAACACGTAGTCGAACACCTCGTCGCGGTTTGTCTCGTTGTGCAGCTCGTGGCGGCCTCCTTCAAAAATCTGGCAGGTCAGATCCCTGACACCGGCGTCGCCCAGCATGGCCCAGACCTTGCGCACGCCGCTGCCGTAGTCGCCGACGGGGTCGCAGTCACCGGCAATCAGCAGCACGGGCAGATCCTTGTCAATAGCCTGTGCCCATGCCTTTGTGCTGACGTGATTGAGCGTCGCGAGCATCTCGCGGTAGGTCGCAGCGGTAAACCGGAAGGTACACAGCCCGTCAGCGTCATAGGCTTTCACAACGCTTTTATCGCGGGAAAGCCAGGCGTTGGGCGACTGCGCGTTCTCGATTTTCCTGCAATAGCTGCCGAAGTTCAGCTTGACCATCAGCGGCGAGACATAGCGCGGCCCCTTGACGCGGGCAATCAGCCCGGCCAGCCGCTGGCCGACGACATTCATACAGCTGGGGCCTGCCGTACCGGAAATGACCAGCGCCGTGATGCTTTCCGGCCACTTCTCGGCGTACCAGCGCGCGTAAAAGCTGCCCATGCTGTGGCCGTAGAGGATAATGGGCGTATCGGGAAAGCGCTCGTGCAGGATACGGTTCATCGTGTGCAGGTCGTTCAGGAGGTGGCAACGGCCATTCGGCTCACCGTAGTGGCCGTGCTCCCCTGCCTGGGCGGTGTCACCGTGGCCGAGGTGGTCGTTGCCCGCCAGCGCAATGCCGTGGGCAGCGTAGAACTCGGCCATCGGTGCATAGCGGCGCACATATTCGCACATGCCGTGGCTGAGCTGAAGGACAGCCCGCACAGGCTGGCCGGGTACGGTGTAGAGGAATGCGGAGGAGGTGTGCTTTCCGTCCGACGACGGAAAGGCAATGGCTTCGCAGTGGAGGTTGGGCATGATTACAGTTCTCCTTTGATTTTTTTCCAGTATTGTGCGAAAGCCTGCTCGTTTTTATTATCGCCGGGGACATAGTACTGCCGGTCCTTGATGGCGTCGGGCAGGTATTGCTGGGCGGTCCAGTGGTTGGGGTAGTCGTGCGGGTAGAGGTAGTGCTGCCCCTTGACCTTGGCGTCCGCGCCGTCGTAGTGCTTGTTTTGCAGTTGGCGCGGGATGGGCCCGGTGCGCCCGGCCTGAATGTCCGCAATGGCGGCATTGATGCCGTCGTGGGCGGAGTTGGACTTGGGCGCGGTAGCCACCAGCACCACGGCATCCGCCAGCGGCAGACGGGCCTCCGGCAGACCGACAGCGTTGGCAATGTCAACAGCGGCCTTGACGATGGGGATGATCTGCGGCCAGGCCAGGCCGACATCCTCGCACGCGCAGACCATCAAACGGCGGCAGGCGCTGGGCAGGTCACCCGCTTCCAGCAGACGGCCCAGATAGTGCAGCGCTGCGTCGGGGTCGGAGCCGCGCATCGACTTCTGGTAGGCCGAGACGATGTCATAGTGGTCGTCGCCGAGCTTATCATACCGCATGGCTGTGCGCACGGCGACCTGCTGCACCATGTCCAGCGTGATCGTGCGGCTGCCGTTTTCTACGGGTGCAGCGGTGACGGCAAATTCCAGATTGCCCAGCGCCTTGCGCATATCGCCGCCCGCACTCTGGGCCAGGTATTCCAGCGCGTCGTCGGGAATGAGCACGGGAGACTTGTCCTCAGCCCCGAGGCGCGCAGCGGCGCTGCGCAGCCCGGTGCGGATGTCGTCGGTGGTCAGGGATTTGAACTCAAACACCGTGCAGCGGGACAGAAGCGCGTTATATACATAAAAGTAGGGATTCTCGGTGGTGGAGGCAATCAGGGTGACGGTACCCTGCTCCACGCATTCCAGAAGGCTCTGCTGCTGGCGCTTGTTAAAATATTGTATCTCGTCAAGATATAAAAGAATGCCGCCCGACGCGCCGAGTGTGCCGATGTCCGCGAGCACCGACTTGATGTCGCTCGTCGAGGCCGTCGTGCCGTTGAGCTTGTGCAGCTGCATACCGCTGCCCGCTGCAATGATGCTGGCAACGGTGGTCTTGCCGACGCCGGACGGGCCGTAGAAGATCATGTTGGGAATCTTGCCGCTCTCGACAGTGCGGCGGAAAACCTGATTTTTGCCGAGTAGATGCTGCTGGCCGCAGACCTCATCCAGGGTGCGCGGGCGCAGACGCTGTGCCAATGGTTCCATTTTGCGTTCCTTTTTTTAGATAAGTTTGAGATAGTGTACCAAAACATCATACTTCTATACTTGATTATAACGGCTCGGCGTGGTAGAATCAAGAGAAAAGGATTGAAACGGAGAAAATGCTGTGACCAAACAAGAGCTGGCTGCGATCTGCATTGCGCGCCTGAAGGCAGAATATCCCGATTCCGACTGCACGCTGGATTATGACCATGCGTGGCAGCTGCTTGTGTCGGTACGGCTGGCGGCCCAGTGCACCGATGCCCGCGTAAACGTGGTGGTGCAGGAGCTGTTTGCCAAGTACCCCGGCGTAAAAGAGCTGGCTGCAGCGGATTCTGCGGATATTGAGGCCATCGTCAAGCCCTGCGGGCTGGGCCACAGCAAGGCACGGGATATTTCGGCCTGTATGCGGATGCTGCGCGACAGGTACGACTGCCATGTGCCGGATGATTTCAACGCGCTGCTTGCCCTGCCCGGCGTGGGCCGCAAGAGTGCGAATCTGATCATGGGGGACGTATTCGGCAAGCCTGCCATCGTGACGGACACCCACTGCATCCGCCTGTGCAATAAGATCGGTCTGGTGGACGGCATCAAAGAACCACAGAAGGTGGAAATGGCACTGTGGAAGATCATCCCGCCCGAAGAGGGCAGCGACCTGTGCCATCGGTTCGTCATGCACGGCCGGGCCGTCTGCAATGCCCGGAAGCCGGAGTGCGAAAAATGCTGTCTTTCGGACATCTGCCGCTACGCGCGGGAGGAAGCATCCAACGTCTGATTTTACATATTTCAGGAGGTTTTTCTTATGTTTAGTTTTATCTTCAGCCTTCTCATCGGTGCGCTTGCCGGTTCCATTGCAGGCCGCATCATGGGCAGTGAGACCAGCGCCCTGCGCAACATCGTGCTGGGCATCCTGGGCAGCTTTGTGGGCGAATTCGTGTTCGGCCTGTTCGGCATTTATGCCACCGGCAGCATCACGTCCTTTATCATTTCAGTCATCGGCGCCTGCATCTGCGTGCTGGACGATCCCAACGCCTCCCTGTCCGACCTGATGGAGCACATAAAGGGACCGGACTTCCCCACCAAGGGCATCATCATGGGCCGGTCCGGCATCCGGGCGGCCTATGCCACCGGCCGGGGCCGCATCGTGGTCCGGGCCCGGCACGAGTTTGAGGAATTCGGCCATGACCGAACCCGCATCGTAATCACGGAGCTGCCCTACCAGGTGAACAAGCGGATGCTCATCAAGAGCATGGCGGACCAGGTGGAGGACAAGCGGCTGGAAGGCATCTCCAACATTCAGGACGAGTCCGACCGCAACGGTATGCGCATCGTCATCGATTTGAAGCGGGACGCCAATCCCCAGGTGGTGCTGAACCGCCTGTTCGCCCAGACCCAGCTCCAGACCACCTTTGCCATCAATATGCTGGCGCTTGTGGAAAACCAGCGGCAGCCGAAAATACTGTCCCTGCGGCACATCATCGACGAGTACCTGAAATTCCAGGAGGAGATCATCATCCGCCGGACCCGCTTCGACCTGAAAAAGGCCCAGGAGCGGGCCCACCTGCTGGAGGGCCTGCTGATCGCCCAGGACAATATCGACGAGGTCATCAAGATCATCCGCACCAGCTACGACAACGCCAAGGAAAACCTGATGAGCCGCTTCGGCCTGGACGATATCCAGGCCCAGGCCATTCTGGATATGCGCCTGAAAGCATTGCAGGGCCTGGACCGGGAGAAGCTGGAGGGCGAGTACAAGGAGCTGGAGGAGCGGATCGCTTACTTCAACCGGGTGCTGTCCGACGAAAGTCTGGTGCGTCAGATCCTGAAGGAAGAATTGACCGCCATTGCCGAAAAGTTCGGCGATGACCGCAAGACCGAGATTCAGGACGTGGAGGACGAGATCGACATTGAGGACCTCATTGAGGAGGAGCAGTGCGTCTTTACTCTGACGGAGGCGGGCTACATCAAGCGGACCCCCGTCAGCGAGTATACCGCTCAGTCCAAGGGCGGCATGGGCAAGAAGGGCATCACCACCCGGGAAGAGGATACGGTGGTGGATGTGTTTACCGCCTCTACCCACGATCATATCCTGTTCTTTACCGATACCGGCAAGGTCTACCGGAAGAAGGGCTATCAGATCCCCGAGTCCGGCAAGACCGCCAAGGGCACCAACCTCATCAACATTTTGCAGATCGAGCAGGGTGAGCGGGTGCAGGCCATGCTTCACTACCGGGAGACCGGCGAGGAGCAGCTCTATTTGATGATGGTGACCCGGAACGGTACGGTGAAGCGTCTGCCGGTGGAGGCGCTGAAGAACCTCCGCAACAACGGTATCCGGGCGTTGACCATGGACGAGGGCGACCAGCTGGTATCTGTCCGGGAGACCGACGGCAGCCAGAAGATCCTCATCGCCACCCATGACGGCATGGCCGTGGTGTTCGACGAGAATGACGTCCGGCCGATGGGCCGCTCTGCTATGGGCGTCCGGGGCATCCGTCTCCGGGAGGGCGACTATGTGGTAGGTGCTGCCCGGGCCAGAGAGGGCAAGAGCGTGCTGACCATTACGGAGAAGGGCTACGGCAAGCGGACGCCTGTGGAGGAGTACCGCATCACCAACCGGGGCGGTCTGGGCATCAAGAACTACCAGATCACCGATAAGACCGGCAAGATTGTGGGCGTCAAGGTGGTGGACGGCACCGAGGACCTGCTGCTGATGACCCAGTCCGGTATCCTGATCCGGACGCCGGTGGAGAACATCAAGGAGACCGCAAACCGGGCCACTCAGGGCGTGATCGTCATGCGCTTCAAGGAAGAGGGCGACCAGGTGATCTCTATGGCGCTGGCGGAGCATGAGGACACGGAGGACGTGTCCGCGGAAGCAGAGATTTCCACAGAGATCTCCGCAAATGAGGAAAATTCCACCACAGAGACCTGATGGAACCGCAAAAATGCAAGGAATTAGCAAAAAGCTGATTCCTTGCATTTTTTGTGCTTTTTAAGAAAATACGAATTAGTTTCCGGTGAAAAAGTACAGAATACCAGAGAAATTTTTGTGCGGAAAGCGGATTGATTTTTCCTGTGGCGGCTGTTATGTTAATAATAGAAATGGAAGTTTGGACTGCGGGAAAGGAGACTCTATGAAATATTTCGTGCTTCTGTTTGCCATTGCAGCCTGGGGTTCTTTAGGGCTGATCATCGGAAAGGGCGTTGCCGGGACTTGGAGAGAGGAGAGCAATGCTGATAAGAAAGCCAGAATCTCGAATGATCCTGATATTCAGACCTGTACCCACGATTCTGAGAAATGAAAAAAGCACCGAAAACTTGAAAATGCGATAAAAAGTCCGTCTGGAGTATTCCAGACGGACTTTTTTCAGTGAGGGGTCGAAACAGATCCCAATAGGCATCCGCGGATCGATTGACAGAAATTTTCAAGAGTGCCAAAAGAGGACGGCTGAGGCGGCTGCAAGAGAAATTTGAGTTGGCTCAGCGCTTTTCAAGTATTTTCCTTATAAACGCGGAGAGCAGCATGGCCGCGGCCCCTAAAAGCAAGTAGATCAGCGCATAGAGAAGAAACGCCGGTTCGCCCATATCGAAATGCAGCCATGTACCGGCTAAAAACAAGACCGCTGTGATCATCGGCAAGGCCCAGAAGCGTTTGACGTCTCTACTGGCCTGCACTCCGGCAAATATGGCATAAATAGGGTTCAGCGCAAAAAACAGGATGAAGCAAACGGCCATTCCGCCATCGCCTTTTACGAAGGTGACCGCAAGCCAAGGAAAGACCAGCATGATCACGGCCGACGCAATGATCCACGGTATCATTTTTTTCATACCATCACACACCTATGTCAAACAGTTAGTTACCTCTGCTTCCCTTTCAGTTTAACATGCCACGGAGGAAAGAACAAGCCTCCGGTCATTGACCGGAGGCTTGCTGTTATG
>OIAK01000478.1_pt1 | contig 19134 bp, 9 predicted proteins | sample 1580741 | NCBI WGS metagenome assembly OIAK01 (sample SAMEA3882521, study PRJEB24775) | human gut metagenome | biome: human-associated habitat; feature: intestine environment; material: feces | place: Netherlands | collected 2009/2010
CAATTAACAGGGATGTTTCCAGCTTGTTTTTAAGAACAGAGAACTGGACACCCTATCAAATAACTGATAATCAATATTTTAGCTCTTACTACAAAAGAGCAGAACTTTCCTTGATAATCTTATCCTTGCACTCTTCCATCAGCCACTTCGGCGTACTGGTAGCACCACAGATACCTACCGTTTCCACATCCTTGAACCAGTTCATATCTATCTCGTCGGCACTTTCTATCTGGTAGCTGTTGGCATTCACGCTCTTGCATTCCTTGAAAAGCACCTTACCGTTCGAGCTCTTTCTGCCACTCACAAAGAGGATGACATCATGCTTGCTGGCAAAGGCAGCGATGTTAGGCATGCGGTTAGCCACCTGACGGCAGATGGTATCGAAACTCTTGAAGACAGCGCCCTCAACAATATGCTCCTGGCAGTATTCGATGATGCGGTGAAACTCATCAAGACTCTTGGTAGTCTGGGAGTAAAGATAGATATCTTTAGAGAAATCCAGCTGACCGGTTTCCTTCAGCTGCTTCACATCCTCAAACTTCTCTACCACGATGGCATGACTCTCCGTCTGCCCCACCAGTCCGAGCACCTCAGCATGCCCGTTCTTGCCGAAAATCACGATCTGTGCCTCCGGATTGTTGACATACTGCTTCTTGATGCGGCGCTGCAACTGGAGCACCACAGGACAGGTAGCATCGATGATTTCAATGTTGTTTCGCTCGGCAAGGGCATAAGTTTCAGGCGGTTCACCATGAGCACGGAGCAAGACCTTTACGCCCTGCAGTTCCTCCATCTGCTCATGGTCTATCGTGATGAGTCCCGCTTCATGCAGGCGCTCCACCTCCATACCGTTATGCACAATATCGCCCAGGCAGTAAAGTTTACCGCCCTTAGCCAACTCCTCTTCAGCTTTCTTGATGGCAGTGGTTACGCCAAAGCAGAACCCACTGCCGTTATCTATTTCTATCTGCACGATATTCGTTTTTAATTCATTGTACATTAATCTTCACCACCACCTTAGCATGGTCAGGATCATTCGTAATCATGAGAATACGAGGGTGTCTGACACGCGATTTCTTCAAGTCGGCAGCCACAGCCGTCACCTTCATCTTAACGGTCTCTCCTGGCTGAATCTTACTCTTCTTCAGGTTCACCTGCAAGCCCATCGTAAACATCTGCATGCTGCGGATATCCAGTTCCGACTTACCCTTATTGGTAATCAGAATCTCACCCTTCAGTTTCTTCTTTCCTTTGAAACTACCCAGATTGAGATCGGTGGCAGACATCTCTATCTTCGGAGCCAGTGACTTCTTGGCTGGAGTCATGTTCTCGAAACCAGGAAGAAGAACGGCTGATACCACGATTTCCTTCTCAGGCGCAATCTTATCGCCAGGACGCTCACCGAGATAAACCGATGTCTGGTTCAAGCCCAGGTCGCGCAGTTTCTTGGAATCCAGCACGAAACTGATTTCGGCAGAATGACGCGGAGCCACCTTGGAAGGCGATACGAAAGCATGAAGATAGGATGGCAGATGCATCACTACCGGCTCCAGTAATTCGTCGGTAGGATTGAAGATATGGATGCGCTGAACCGGACGGTCGCCACGGTTCACGTCATCAAACTCCACCTCCTGGGCATCACTCTTGATGACACCCAGCATCTCATCGTAAGAACCAGCAAAATCTACTACGCTGCCCACTACCTTTCCCCTCATAGAGAGGATGAACGGCTCTTCATCCGCATTGGTATAGAGGCAAACCTGCTTGGTGAAAGTACCCATCTGCTTGGCATCGTATACCGCCTTGATGACGAAACTTTCGCCGGCAGCAATGCTCGTCTTCGGATAATCTACCTCCGTACAGCCGCAACTTTTCAATACATTGTTGATAACCAACGGCTTGTGCCCGTCATTCTTCAGCACGAATTCGGCAGTTACAGGCTTGTGGAACACCACCTGTCCGCAGTCTACCACCTCGTGCTGGGTTGTAATCTTCTGTGCTGATGCAGGCAGCGCCAACAGCGCTGAGAGCATCCATATATTCATCCGTTTCATACTATTCTATTTTAAATTATCAATCTATAAACTTTTAACTATCAATTATTAACTTTCAATTCATAAGTCTCTGTGCGGCCACCAAACTCCGGACTGTAGGTACACTCAGCGGTGCAAGTTCCGCTCTGATAGTCGCCCTTTCTATCCACGTAATACTCCATTTCTACGATGTGCATACCTTTAGATAAACGATCGAAATAGAAATTTGTTGCATAATCTCTTGGAGAAACATAGCAGCCTATGCCCCACTGATAACCGCTCTTCTGGTTAACCGGTTCCAGACATGCCGCACGCTTATCCGTAATCTGCACAAAGTCGTAGTCGCGGTCGGCGGTGATGAGGAGTGTTACCTTCACCTTCTCGCCTACCTTCGCCTGCGCCTTGCCCTTACCCTCAGATTCGGCTGGAACGATGACACGGCGAATCTTGATGCCCGACTCCATGGAACCGATTTCGCTGATAGGCTGCTTAAACTCTGCATAGACAGCACCCCAGCTGGTATAATCGCTCTTTTTGTCGATGCTCAGCTTAGATGCCTTGCCCGGTCTTTCGGTCTTCACATAGCCCAAAGTAGTGGAATCCTGCGGCATCGGCAGCAGCTTTCCGTCCAGTTTCAGAACGGCATTCTCAGCCTTCCTGCTCCAGTTGCTCTCATTGCCCTTCATAAAGGCGTAGACGGCATCCACGGTGTTCACCGGCGTATCCCAAACCTGGGTGCGTTTCGACATCAGGAGCCAGCGCTGCAGTTCCTCGATGGTCTGCTTGTCGTTCGGCTTCAGCATCTGCAGCGCCTCTATCACAGATACCTGGGTTGGTATCTTATAGTTTCTCCAGCTGTAGAGTGCCTTGCGGGTATCGTAGTAGCGGCCCATCTCCTCACGGTAAACGGCATATTCGTTCACGCTCTGCAGATATTCACCTGCCTTCTCGCGGTAAGCAGCATTCTGCTGGCTGTTTCTGGCGAGTACCACGGCAGCACGCGCCTTGCCATAGATGGAGAAATCACCCGTCATCTTCGACATCTTGTCCAGGAGATAAGCCTTATCCTGCTCCAGATTCTGCTTCATCTTTCTGCCATCCATCGAAAGAATGTAGAGATAATGCAGCGCCTGTTCGCTAGGACTCACCTTCTGCTTTTTCTCCTCCTGTTTCTTCATTTCTCTTACTTCCTGTGCTGTCTGCCAGGAGAGATAATCGATGGCGGAAGTCAGCATCCGGGCGGTTGATTTCTGCACACCTGAGATGGCATTCAATCGAACCATCATTTCGGCTACCGATGTAGTCATATACCGGCTGCCCTTCATTCCCTTCCACCAGGAGAAGGAACCGTTAGGGTTCTGCAACTTCTTCAGCTTCTCCACCTGATTCTGCAGACGGATGCTCTCCTGAGAGAGAGTCTTCTGAGAATGATTATCCAAAGAGAGAGTCTTCTGGATATGAGTGGTGATGGTATTGGCATAGATGGCAGACATCAGCGAGATGGCGTTCTCCTCATCCGGATTACTGATAGCAGGCAGCGCCTTCACCATCAGCCAACTAGGATTGTTGGTGTACTCGATGGTTACCTTTGCATCTTCAGCGCCCTTTGCCTGCTTGCCCTCCTTGTCCAGGAAGAGTTTGCTCAGGTCGAAGCTCTGTTCGCCCTGCTGATGCAAGGTGATAGGCAGCGTATTCACTACGAGTTCACGATCACTCAAGACCGGCAGATAGTGCTGTTCGCCATCGCTGTATCCGTTTCCGGCAGCCACCACCTTATTAATATATACACCCTCTTTCAGACCTTGAACATCGAAAGAAACGGTAGCAGAACCCTCAGCATCGATGTGATAGCCCTGGGTCTTCTGCCAAACCACCTTCTGGGTTTCAGCATCCAGAATCTGCATGCGGACATTGCCGCTCACCTTCTTGTCAGAGGTATTGGAGAGCTTAGCCACGATGGTAGCCTTGTCGCCCTCACGCAGGAAGCGAGGCATGTTAGGCTGCACCATCACGGTTTTCTGAGCCACAGCCTCATCCACCAGCAATCCGTTGCGCATTTCCTTGTCATGAGCCAAGCCCATGAACTTCCAGGTGGTCACGCTTTCAGGCAAGGTAAATCTGATGGCTACGTTGCCATTGTTGTCGCTCTCCAAGGCTGGATAGAAGAAGGCAGTCTCGTTCAGGTTCTCGCGCACCTGCACCTGGTCGAGGAACAGTTCTGCATCTGAGCCAGAACCGCCGGCAAACTGCGGCATCTCCTCTACTACATCAAAAACCTTGTTGGCAGATGGAGCAGCCGCTCCTACACGAACCATCTTAGAACCGTGAATTCTCATGACTTTCGCTTCATCTAGAACCAGCTCGTCTTTCTGTACACGAACAGCCTCAACGGTTCTGCCAGAAGAACGTTCCAACTTGCTTAGCTCCACCGCTTGCATATAAGCATAATAACTAAAGTATTTGCCATCAAACTTATCCACATCCAGTCCCCTCTCGTCATAATATTTGGTAGGATAAACGCCATTCAAGTATAATGAACGGAAAGTGAGGTTGTCCTCCCAGTAGCAGTCTGGCAAACTCTGATAGAAGCCCAGGGAGAAATTCCAGGAATGCGGGGCTATCTGGTCGAGCGACTTGTCATAGAGTACGCTCATCAGCTGCGCCTTAGCTGGCTTGCCGTCAGGGGTGGTAATCTTCAGCGTCCACTCCTCCTTCTGTCCAGGGGTCAGACGGTTGCGGAAGGTTTTCCAGGCGATATTCAGTTTCTTCTCAGGCAAAGGACGGGCGATGCTCATCATTCGGGTATAGCACTTGCCTTGCTTCACGAAACTATAGTTCAGTACGATGCCCGACGCATATTCCTCCTTGTAGGTGAAAGGCAGAGTCACGATACTGTCGCCCAACTCCCAGGCGCCCTTCTCCAGCAGTTTGTTGCCGGCGATGATGGAATATACGATGTGCGCTCCGTTCTCCGAAGAGCCCACCTGGATATAGACAGGCTTGCCATCACGAGGGAAAGTCTTCGCCGTCTGATAATACCATTCGGTAGTTGGCTCCACCGGATGGGTATCCTTCATACTGAAGAGCGTGAATTTCTGCTGCAGGGTATCCTGTCCGCAGATTGCCTCCAACTGATGAACGCCAGATTTCCAAACGAGGGAAGAAGAGGCAGAAGAAGAAGCATATTCCTTGATAGAAACCGGTGCATTCGCCTCGGCATCCTTCCATTCGCCCTTATCAATGCGATATTTTAACCTGCTCGAAATCGGCATTCCACTGGCATTGCGGTAAGCGAAGGTCACCGCCTTCAGACTGTCTGTTTCGATACGCTTAGGAAGATTCACCGTGAGGATGGTTGGCTTGGTGCCCAGAGGCAGACTCATCACGCCCTCATGGCTCTCACCACTGATGTCGGTAACGATGGCTGAGACCTCGAAGTTGAAGAAACGGGCTTGGCGCATGAAATCGCTCATATCAGCCTCGTCTTTTCCTGACAAGGAAGCCTCCAGCGGAATCTCGACGTCGAAGGTTCCGTCCTCACGAGTCACGCAACTGTCAGTTTTCACCAACTGTCCGGCAGATCCTGCGCCCCACCACCAGAGTTGGTTTCTGCGGGTCACCTGATACTCCACCTTGGCACCCTGCACCGGCACTCCGGCATAGGTCTTGGCTGAAGCTTTCACCACCACGGTGTCGCCCCAGGTATATTTCTCGTTCACCTTCGGGAAGGTAATCTCGAAGGTTGGACGCTTGTACTCCTCAACTCTGAAATATTCGCTTGCTGTACCATTCACGGAGATGGAATACTGTCCTGTCTTTCCCTCCTTCGGGAGTTCGAAATCTACCGAAGCCGTACCATATTCATCGGTCGTAACCTTCTGTTCTGCCACCTGCTTCCAGTTGGCATCACTCAGGACAAACTTCAGTTCCATACTCTTTCCTGGCACGCTGGCATCCAACCCCTTCTTGACAGTATAGGAAATGGCTGAGGCATGTACCTTCTGCCCCGGGCGATAGATGGCACGATCGGTATAAACCTGATATTTAGTCTCATTATCCTTCTTCTCATAATAGCGGGTACGGCTGAGATAGATGTACTTGGCTGGCGTAAATTTGTCATTGTTGGTAGAAATCAATACCTCTCCATCCACATTCTTGAAGTAAGCCTCGCCGTTCTCATCGGTCGTCAAGCGGGCATGAACCGTTCGTTTGTTCTTCTTCGTGTTGAAATCATACCACTGGTCATAGAGTTCTATCTTCGCCCCAGCGATAGGCTGTCCGTCAGTAGCATTCACCACTACATAGCGATGCTTATCATCAGGCAACTGCTGGATCATCACCGCCAGATTGCTGACATAGAAGAGTTCTCGCTGCGGAGCGATGCCGGTATTATCCGAAGTCACCTCCATCAGATATGCACCCAGCGGCAGATTGCCACCGATTTCGATGGAATCCTTCACCGTTTCATAATCCGGCCGACCGTAGTAGTTGCGGCTGAAATCCTTCTGATGCAGCTTCGTGGTCTTCTTCAGGAGCATCTTATAGGTAGCCTCATCCTGCGCATTATAATCGTTATCTGCCGTAATATTGAGGCGGGAAATGCTGATTTTCAGGTTCTGGAGATTGCGCACGTTCAGCTGCACCCACGCCTTCTCCCCAGGTCGCAATACCTGTGGCATATCCTTCACCTGGAACATCGGTTCGGTGAGTCGCTTCTGCGCATTTCTCAGTTCGTTCATTCTCGACCATCCCCCCCAGCGGCTCAGCGCATAGTTGATATAGTTGAGCTTATCCTGCGGTTTGGCATCGGTAGCACCTTCCATGAAGCGGAAATGCTCCACGGCAAGTTCGCCTGCCTCCGGAATATCCTGATAAACCTGGATGAGCGAGTCGATGGTCTGAAGATACTTCGATTTCTTCACCTCTCTCACGTCGTCCTGGCGGTATTTCTCGATGAGCTTATAGGCACAGAGACATGCCGCACCCCTATTTTCCACCTTATTATAATAGGTGTACAGCTGCAGATACGCCTCCTTGCTGTCTGCCTCGAATCCGATGAGATGCAGCAGATCGTTGTTAAAGGAACTGCCGTCCACGCCCTTCAGCGTCAATGGAACATACTCTGTAGATGCATGTCGAGCAAGAAGTTCAGGCTGTTCCAAGGCCTTCTTGAAGAACTCCTGACTTTTCTTTTCGTTCATATCACAATACACCTTGCCCAGCACGGCATATCTCACCGCCTTCAATGCCGGGTCGTTCACCTTCAGCACCTCGGCTTCCATCCGTTTCAAGTTAGGCGAAAGCGAGTCAACAGAAATCTCTTTCCAGAGAGTCATCTGCCTCATCTCAGCCGCCAGCAGCTGCCCGTAATCTTTGGCAACCGAAGCCTTGGCGATGATTTTCTTCATCACCGCGATTTCGCTTTTAGGCTGGTCCTTCTGAGCATTGATTTCAGCTTGCTTCCACAAGTTGTCGTATGTCTGAGCCGCTACCTGCAAGGTTGCAAAGAGGGCTACCAGAAGTGATAAAATGTTTCTTTTCATAAGCCAACTGTATAAAATGTTAATGGAATGATGATAATCATCAAACTTTTCATTGCAAAAATACAAAAAAAAACTGTTTTCTAACCCCGAAACTTAAACTTTTTACTATCTTTGCACCAAAATAGTATATTTTACCAAGAAATAACATTAAAAAAACAATGGCAGAAAAAAAGTATGGTCATTTTGATGACGCCAATCGCGAATACGTGATTACTGACCCAAAGACCCCATGGCCTTGGATCAATTATTTGGGTAACGAGGATTTCTTCTCGCTCATCTCAAACACAGCAGGTGGTTATTCCTTCTACAAGGATGCCAAGTTCCGTCGCATCACCCGTTATCGCTACAATGGTGTGCCGATGGATAACGGCGGTCGCTATTTCTATATCAAAGATGGCGATACCGTATGGAACCCGGGATGGAAACCTTGCAAGACACCGCTCGACAGCTACGAGTGCCGCCACGGCATGAACTATACCCGCATCACGGGCAGCAAGAACGGCGTAGAGGCGAGTGTGCTCTTCTTCGTACCGCTCCATACATGGGCTGAGGTGCAGAAGATGACGCTGAAGAACCAGACTGAGGAGGTGAAGACCCTCAAGGTGTTCTCCTTTGCAGAGTGGTGCCTCTGGAATGCTGCTACCGACATGGAGAACTTCCAGCGCAACTTCTCTACGGGCGAGGTGGAGGTAGAGGGTTCTACCATCTATCACAAGACCGAATACCGTGAGCGCCGCAACCACTATGCTTTCTATACAGTGAATACCGAGATTCAGGGCTACGATACCGACCGCGAGAGCTTCATCGGACTCTACAACGAGTTTGCCGAGCCGGAAGCTGTGATGGAAGGCAAGCCACGCAACAGCTTTGCCCACGGCTGGAGCCCTATCGCATCTCATTATATCGAGGTTACCCTGCAGCCAGGCGAGAGCCGCGACCTCATCTTCCTTTTGGGATATGTGGAGAACGAGCAGGACAAGAAGTTCAGCGCCAAGAAGGTAATCAACAAGGAGAAAGCTCATCAGCTTATCGCCAAGTTTGATACCACCGAAAAGGTGGATGCTGCCTTCGCAGAACTCAACCAGTACTGGGATAACCTGCTGAACATCTTCACCGTGAAGAGCGGCAACGACAAGTTAGACCGCATGGTGAACATCTGGAACCAATATCAGTGCATGATCACCTTCTGTATGTCGCGTTCGGCTAGTTTCTTCGAGAGTGGCATCGGTCGAGGCATGGGCTTCCGCGATTCCAACCAGGACCTCGTAGGCTTCGTTCATCAGATACCTACCCGTGCCCGCCAGCGCATCATCGACATCGCCAGCACCCAATTCCCTGACGGTGGCTGCTACCACCAGTATCAGCCGCTCACCAAACGCGGCAACAACGATATCGGTGGCGGTTTCAACGACGACCCATGCTGGCTCATCTTCGGTACCGTAGCCTATATCAAGGAGACGGGCGACTTCTCTATCCTCGCTGAGCAGGTGCCTTTCGACAACCAGCCAGGCACAGAAGTAAGCCTCTTCGAGCACCTCAAGATTTCGATGAACCATGTTATCAACAACCTGGGTCCACACAAGTTGCCACTCATCGGAAGAGCCGACTGGAACGACTGTCTGAACCTGAACTGCTTCTCCTGGGACCCTAACGAGAGTTTCCAGACCACCGAAAACAAGGGCGAAGGAAGCAAGGCAGAGAGTCTGATGATAGCCGGTCTGTTCGTGGTTACCGGCAAGGATTATGTGGCTCTGTGCAAGCAGCTTGCCAAGGAAGCTATGGAAAGCAAGGAGGGCGAAATAGCCGGTCTTGCAGAAGAAGATTATCTGACAGAAGCCGAGCGCATGCAGCAAGCTGTAGATGAGATGAACGAGGCTGTGAAGCAGCATGGATGGGATGGTGAATGGTTCCTCCGCGCTTACGATTTCTTCGGCAACAAGATTGGTAGTGATGAGAACGAGGAAGGCAAAATCTTCATCGAGAGCCAGGGCTGGTGTACGATGGCTGGTATCGGTCTGGAAGAAGGACTCTGCGATAAAGCACTGGATAGCAGCAAGAAACGACTGGAATGCGAGCACGGAATGGTGCTGAACAACCCAGCCTACACTACCTATCATGTAGAAATGGGTGAGATTTCTTCTTATCCTGAAGGCTACAAGGAGAACGCCGGTATCTTCTGCCATAACAATCCTTGGGTCATCATCGGAGAGACTGTAGCCGGCCGAGGCAACGATGCCTGGAGCCATTATACCAAGATTCTGCCTAGCTATGTAGAGGAAAAATATCAGACACTTCACAAGGTAGAGCCTTACGTAAACTGCCAGATGGTAGCTGGTAAGGATGCAGCCAAACCGGGCGAAGGAAAGAACTCCTGGCTCACCGGTACAGCGGCATGGATGTGGTATACAGTATCAGAATTCATCCTCGGCATCAAGCCAGATTATGAAGGTTTGCTCATCGATCCTTGTCTCCCAAGCACCGCTAAGGAGTATGAGGTAACCCGCAAGTTCCGTGGTGGCGAATACCATATCACAGTAAAGAATCCTAGCGGAAACCAGAAGGGTGTGAAGCAGATTACAGTGGATGGCACTCCTATCTCAGGCACCATCGTTCCTTGCTCTGAAGGCAAGCATGAAGTAGTGGTTGAGATGTAAATCAGCCAGATCTCATCAAGTTACGATTTGAAAGTTCAATGTAACGAAATTCTTTTCATACCCATACGTCGTGTTTCACGACGTATGGGTATCACAATAAACACTTGACCCCTTATTTCAGGGGGTCAAGTGTTTTATTTATCTGATAATCTGATACTTAACTTTTAATGTAAGCACATATTCAACAGTATCAAGAGTAAGATTCTAAGCTTGCTCAGTTCCTCAGTTCCTCAGTTCCTCAGTTCCTCAGTTTTTTCCTAAGGGGTATATAGCCCTTATAGTTCAAAGTTGTTTTAAATTGTTATATATTATATATTATTATATATATATTATATATATAATAAACTTCTAAATAAAGGAAAAAGTGAAGGGTCAGAGAAAAACTGAGGAACTGAGGAACTGAGGAACTGAGTCATTGCAGTAAAAACATCACAACCATCATAAACACCTGATTTACTGCTTAACTCTATACTTTAAGTGAACAAAGCTATGAGTTGCTACCCGTAAAACTATGAGTTGTCACCCGCAAAACTATGAGTAAGGAAGTTTAACTACTTTCAATCTGAAAGCACAGTTCAAACATTTCCTTATCACACCCCCAAATTTGGCAGTATCAGAGAAAAGTTGTATCTTTGCACGGAATTCCATCCATTCCATCCATACCTTCCAACTCCTTCCATACCGCTCCTTCCATGCTATCCCCATAACTCCTCCCGCCCAGCTTCAGCACGCGTCTCTCCATCCGAAGTATTAAAAGGAAAAAGATAAAAAAGGTATGGCTTTTCGAGTTATTTTTTGTACTTTTGCAGCCGATAACGCATTTTGCGAACAAAACAGGATTCTTTAAAGAAAAGAAAGGAAATAACAATGAAGAAAATATTATACTTTGTGGCAGCCCTGGCTGCTACATCCTTTATCACTACGATGGGTACCAGCTGCAAGTTTGCACCCGACCAGCATGACGGCGACACGGTAGCTGCCAGCGAGTTTTACCCGATAGATACCTCTGCGGCTCATGCCAAGAAGATGGCGAAGATTGCTGCCATCAAGAACGGAAAAGACAGTGTAGGCATCTATTATGTGGGCAGCAATTCTACCAAAGACCTCATCGAGCTCGTATCCTATCCTTCACGCCGCGACACGATGATGTACAGCAAGACCCGACACATAAAGGTGAAGGGCAATGCCGACATCAACCACGTGGTTCGTGTAGACTTCTATCTGCATAACGGCAAGGATTCGCTGGTGAAGTATGTTGAGGAAGTGAATTTCAAATCACTTAATAGCCTATAAACTATCAACTAATCATAGAATCCCGGCTGCTTATACTCAATGCCCAGTTCATCATCTACTGTTGCGATGACACCCTGAATCTGACCCATGGCAAACATACGGCCGAGGAGAGTGTAACCGGCATTGTGACCATGATTGCTCTCATCGAATACGCCACCTGGCTCATCAGTGAAGGTCATACCGTGGTCTACTCGCATAGGCAATCTGCGGCCGGAATTGCACTTGCCTTCCTGCTCAGCCTTCTCGAAGATGCGGCAAAGTTCAATGAGATGGCCGCGACCACCCAAGTGAGAAGCCTCTGTAAAGTTGCCGTTAGGGAAGATGTAGCAAGAGCGCAGATGAACAAAGTGAGTGCGGTCAGCAAACTGCTTCGCCATTGCCACACAGTCGTTGTGCTCGCCGGCAGAGAATGAACCTGCACAGAAAGTCAAACCGTTATGCTTGTTTGGCACAGCATCAAGCATCCACTGGATATCCTCGGCACGACCGATGATTCTTGGCAAACCGAATACAGGATAAGGAGGATCGTCTGGGTGAACACACATATTGATATCGTACTCATCGCAGATAGGCATGATAGCCTCCAGCCAGTACTTCATATTCTCCTGCAACTTCTTCTTGTCGATGCCATCATAAAGCTTCAACAGGTCGCGGAACTTCTGGACAGGAGCAGAATCGCCCTCGCTGAAGTTACCGGATACGAAACCCTGGGTCTTGATGATGATGTTCTCTACCAAGGCATGATCCTGCTCTGGTGTAGAAGTCTTCTTGATTTCATCAGCCTCAGCCACGAGGTCTCTGCCCCACTTGTGCTCCTTAGAGAACTCAGCCCAATCCTCACGAGCGCCTTCACGCTGCAGGATATAGATATCGAAGTAGGCAAACTCGCCCCAGTTCATATAGAGGTTCTTGGCTCCGTTAGGATTGTCGTGAGACAAATCGGTACGTGCCCAGTCTAAAACAGGCATAAAGTTGTAGCAGATGCACTTGATGCCTTCCTCGCCCAGGTTGCGAAGACTTTCCTTGTAAACCTCAATCTGATGGTCGCGGTCAGGACCGCCATATTTCAGGGTTTCAACCACAGGCAAAGACTCTACCACGCTCCATTTCATACCATAAGACTCAATGTACTCCTTGAGTTCATGAATCTTCTCGCGTGTCCAAACCTCGCCCAGAGGAACATCGTGCAATGCGGTAACAATGCCCTCAACACCAATCTGCTTCAACTGTGCAAGTGTAATCTTATCTTTCTTGCCAAACCAGCGCCATGTTCTTTCCATATATATTATATAATGTATAAGTTTAAAAATGAATTATCTTGTAGCAACATACTTATGCAATGTCTGTCTTACGGCACCCTTGCCGGCGAAGAGTTCCTTCACCATGCCCTCAATCTGCTCACCGAAGCCAGCCTCATAGAGATCGAGACCGAACACATCCTTGCGGGAATAGAGATTCTTCAGGCAAGAGTAGTCCTGATCTGCCTTGCCTACCTCCAGAGGAGCCACGATGGCCTGGAGCTCTGCCAACAATGGGTCGGAAGATGGCTCGAATGGCTTCAGGTTATCATCCAATGCCTTGAGATAACGGGCATAACCTGCCAATACCAGAGGAATCAACACGAGATTGCTCTTGTCGAGACCGCGGTCGATATACTTCTTGATAGTCTCACCGAAACGGATAGAGAGTTTCTGGCTGGTATCGGTAGCGATACGCTGAGGAGCATCTGGCATGAACGGGTTAGGCAGACGCTTGTTGATAACGGTGCCGATAAACTCGTATGGGTTCAATACACCTGGATCTGTTACTACTGGCATTGCCTCGATATAACCGATCTTCTGGATGAAGGCACGAAGGTCCTCATCAGCCATCTCGGCAGAAATCAAGGTATAGTCGAGCATGCATCCATAGATTGACATCGCTGTATGGAGAGGGTTCAGACAGGTGGTTACCTTCATGGTCTCAACCTCATCTACAGTCTTGCGGGATGTATAGAGCGCACCGCCCAACTCCAATGGCGGACGACCGTTAGTATAAGTATCCTCGCAAACGAGATACTGCACTTCCTCGGCATTTACGAAAGGAGCGGTGAAGGTATGCTTCTCGGTGATAATTGTATTGTTATCCTCGAAACCATCCTCAGCGAGCATCGCCTGTACCTTCTCGTGTGGACGAGGAGTAATCTTATCAATCATAGACCAAGGATAGGTAATCTTGCTGCTGTCATTGATATAGTCTACGAAACCAGCCTCTACGATACCATCCTGTGCCCAACGCTCAGCATAAGCCTTTACGCCAGCCTTAACATGGTCGCCATTGTGAGAACAGTTGTCGGTAGACTGAAGAGTAAGTGGCAACTTGCCTGCCTTATAACGCTCATAGAGAAGAGCGGTAAGCTTACCCATAGCAAATACTGCATCGAGACCACGTGCCAAATCTGCATCATTGAAAGAATATCCCTTCTCGGTGATGGTGAAAGTTACCATCTGCAGACTTGGTGCCTGGAAAATCTGGACCAATCGTGCCCAGTCCTCACCAAACTGCTTATCCGCCTTGAGGCTTTCTGTGATAGAAGCGATGACCTTCTTCTCGATGGTTCCGTTGCTCTGGAGGCTGACGAGAAGAGAGAGATTATTGTAAGGGCGATAAGCCTTGTCGATAATTTCGTAGTCGAAGCTTTCAGCAACAATAACACCACGATCGTACTTGCCGGTGTTAAGTGCATCGTTAAGAATAGCAGCAGGGAACGCACGGAAGATGTTACCTGCGCCAAAGTGAACCCAAGTAGGCTCGTCGTGAGTCTTCTTAGCTACGGCTGCGATGTCATACTTAGGAAGCTCATAACCCTTAGCTTCCCATTCTGCAGCATTAAAGCTGCGAGAAAGAATTTCGTTCAGTTTCATGATTATACGTTTTTTTGATTGTTCCATGTATGTGCCTATCTTTCCGAATAGGCGTGGCAAAAGTACAAAGAAAAATCGAAAACCGCTCATTTTTAGAGAACTAATTTCAAAAATTGAACGATTAACAAATACTTTTGAACAATATGGTAAGACCAGGAAAAGAAAATGTTACGATTCCTCCAGCGATTTGATCTGCTTCTTCGGCGTTACGCCGAGACCTTTCAAGCTTTCCACCCTGCGCATCACGTTGCCACTTCCATCGTAAAGCTGCTTTCTTGCCTTGTCGAAGGTGCCGGAAAGGCGGGTTATCAGATCACCCACACTCATAAAGGTATCTTCGAAGCCAGCCACCTTATCATACAGGTCAGCAGCCGTCTTCACGATTTTCTCTACATTCTTGTTCTGCCGGTCATACTGCCAGAGATTATAGGCAAGCTGGAGTGCCATGAGCAGATTGCTTGGTGAGATGATAATAATCTTCTTCTGATAAGCATAACGGCTGAGATCCGGCTGCTGCTTCATCGCTGCGATATAGCTGGTCTCGTTAGGGATGAACATCAGTACGAAGCCGATGGCATCATCCACCAGTTTGGAATAGTCTTTGGCTGCCAGTTCATCGATGTGCTTTCGTACGCTCAGCGCATGTGCCTTCATCAGGCGTTCCTGTTCAGCCTCATCTTCAGCTGCCAGAGCATCGGAATAGGCGGTAAGCGAAACCTTGGAATCGATGACCACACTTCTGCCTTCCGGGAATCGGACGATGACATCCGGACGATAGTTCTTTCCCTCTTCATCTTTCGTATTCTCCTGAATGAAGAATTCCTCATCTTTACGAAGTCCGCTGTTTTCCAGGATGGTTTCCAGCACCATCTCACCCCAGTCGCCCTGCATCTTACTGTCGCCCTTCAATGCCTTGGTCAGGTTGGCAGCATCGGAGCCAATCTTCTCGGTCTGCTCCTTCAGGTTCAGTACAGCCTGCTGCTGTTCCTGCTGGAAGAGTTTCATCGTTGCCTCGAAGGTGTTCTGCAGTTCCTTCTTGTTCACCTCGTTCTGGGTTTTGCTCTCCTCTACCGATTTCTTGAAATCAGCAAACTGTTCCTTGATAGGTTTCAGGAGTTCATCCATCTGCAGACGGTTGGTTTCCTGCAGAGCCGACTGCTTGGCAGCCAACTGCTCAGCCGCCACCTTCTGCTGTTCTATCGTCATTCGCTGCATTTCCTGCTTCAGACTCTCGAGTTTCTGTGCCCACTGCTGGTCGCTTTCCGCTCTGAGTTTCGCCGCATACAGCCGCTCGTTCTCCATTTGAGATTTCATTGATTGAACCTCAGAAGCATGATGCAGTTTTATCTGTTCGATGTTAGCCGCCAGCACCTGAGCTTTCGCTACGAGCTGGGTTTTCTCCTCTCCCGCACTTTTTGCTTCCATCAGTTTCCCCACGAAGAATCCGATGGCAAGCCCTATGATGATTCCAATTACTATTTCCATTTATCCTTGTTTTGAATGATTCTGTAAATCTGCAAAAATTATGATTTGCAAAAGTAATCATTTCAAGACATAACACCAAACATCATGGGGGATTCTTGTAGATATTTAACTCTTCTGCATTTTAATATGCAAACAAAAAGAGCGCACCGCTATTGGCACGCTCTTTTCTTTAAATCATCTTTTAAATATACATTATCGGTTGGCAGTAGGCCACTGATAAGTATCAGTGCAATGGATATCAGCACTCTGGTCGGCAATCATCAACTTGAAATCGCCTTCCTCCAATCTCCATTTGCCATTCCAACCTACGAAGGCCAAATCGTCTGCCTTTAATTCAAATGTCATGGTCTTGGTCTCACCAGGCTGAAGTTCCACCTTGTCGAAGGCACGGAGACGACGGCCATCAGGCACAACACTAGCGATGAGATCGCTACTGAACAGGAGGACACTCTCCTTGCCTGCCACCTTTCCCGTATTCTTCACATCCACGCTCACCTTGATGATGTCGCCGTGGCGGAAATCAGACTGAGAAACCTTCAGGTTGCTATATTTGTAAGAGGTATAACTCAAACCATATCCGAAGCCCCACTGCTGGGTAATCTTCGCATTGTAGTCGTAAGCACCTTCCATCGTACCCACCTCCTCACTCTTCTTGAAGTCATAGTTGGCGAGCGAATTGATTTCCTTAGGATAGGTGTAAGGCATCTTGCCACTGAAGTTTGACTTGCCCGATACCAGGTTTGACAAAGCATCGCCGCCCATGTTGCCAGGGATAAGGATGTTGATGATGCCCTGTGCCAATGGTTCGATGTCAGAGATGAGACGAGGACGACCTTCATTCAGCACCAAGATGACAGGCTTGCCTGTCTGAGCCAAAGCCTTGACCAGATTACGCTGGTTCTCTGAGAGCCAAAGGTCGGTCAGGTTGCCCGGAGTCTCTGTATAGGAGTTCTCGCCAATGCAAGCCACGATGACGTCAGCATCCTTCGCTGCAGCCACTGCCTCCTGAATCTGAGGTTCGTTCTCCTCCCAGTATTTTCCCTTCTCATTATAGGTAACACCCTGGTTCAAGATAACATTCTCCTTGCCATACTCATTACAGAATGCCTCATAGATGGTATTGTACTTGCCGGCAAACTCATCAGCACGATGACCCTGCCAGGTATAGCTCCATCCACCGTTCAGACAACGCATCTGATTAGCATTAGGACCTGTAAGGAGAATCTTCTTGCCATGCTGCAAAGGAAGGATATTACCCTCGTTCTTCAGGAGCACCATACTTTCGGTAGCTCCCTCCAAGGCGAGCTTGGCAAACTCCTCACCACCAAACTTAGGATAATTCTTCAGTTTCTGGGTTGGGTTCTTGAAGAGGTCGAGACGGTACTTCATGCGAAGCACACGGCGACAGGCATCGTCGATGCGACTCATCGGAATCTTACCTTCCTTAACCAGTTCTACAAGATAGCCACAAGCATCGCAAGAATAAGGTTCCATAATCATGTCGATACCGGCATTGATGGCGATGCGGAGCGCATCCTTCTTGTCCTTTGCCACCATCTCACGAGTATAGAGATTGTTGATGTCTGCCCAGTCGGTGATGAGCACACCATCCCATCCAGTCTCTTCCTTCAGCCATCCTGTCAGGAATTCCTTGTTGGCATGCATCGGCACACCATTGACGGAAGCGGAATTCACCATCACGGTTAAGGCTCCAGCCTGCAGACCCGCCAGGAAAGGAGCAAAGTGCTTCTCTCGCAAATCGGCAGGAGAGATATAGGCTGGCGTACGGTCTTTACCGGTCCAAGGCACACCATAGCCCATGAAGTGCTTCATTGAAGTAGCAATGTGATACTGGTCGATGTTGTTTGGGTCCTCGCCCTGGAAACCATAGACCATCGCCTTGCCCATCTCAGAACTGAGGTAGCAATCCTCGCCAAAGTTCTCCCAGATGCGAGGCCAACGGGCATCACGACCGAGATCAACGGTAGGACTGTAAGTCCAAGGCACGCTCACCGCACGAGTCTCATAAGCGGTAGCCTCAGCCGAACGGCGAGCTATCTCACGATTAAAGGTGGCAGCCACATTGATGTTCTGCGGGAAGAGGGTTCCACCCTGTGTATAAGTAGAACCGTGGTTCTGGTCGAGACCGAAGACACAAGGGATGCCGATGCGCTTCATCGAGATCTTCTGGATTTGTGCGATATACTTCTCCCACTGCTTAGCGGTTGGTGCGCAGGTATTTGGAGCGTTGAGGATAGAGCCAATCTTATAGCGGGAAAGGATAGAATCGGTCTTGTGCTCGTCGATATAGAACACACCATTCTTGTCGTTGGCACCAAAGAGGTCGGTCACCAATTCCATCATCTGACCTATCTTTTCCTCCAAGGTGAGTTTCTTCAGAGTTTGTTCTACCTGAGCCTCAATCTTAGGGTCGCTCTTGATAACTGGAACATTGGCACTGGCTGTATAAGCCAATGCCAACAATGAAATAGATAATAAAATTTTCTTCATAAACAGTAAAGGTTTGACGCTTTATGATAAAAACGGAAATCTTTCTAATATATTATTCAATAGTTACTTTATCTACATAATAGCCATGTCCCACACAGATGAACCCATCCTCGGCAGCCATCTTGTCGAGTGCATCCTGGGTCAACTCAAACTTCATGACATTGCCCTCACCAAACTCGTATGGAGAAGTCAAGTCGTTCCACCAGCCGGTGGCAAGCTTGATCTGATGGTATTTATCGTCATCCTTCATCGAGCAGTAAACTCGGAGGGTCTGCCCCTCCTTCCACTTAGCTACCTGGTCCTTGGTGATGAGGTTGAATTTCTTGTTAGGGTCATCATCTCCCAAGTCCCAAGATACATAGTGATGACCTTCCCAGAGGGTATTCTCCATAGATGGACGTGGCTCGGTGGTTACCTTGATGGTACCGCAAGGGAACTGTACACCACTGCCATCTACCAAAGTGATATCATAGTCACCATTCTCCAAACCTGTAGGAGTTGTGAGCTTCAAGGCTGTGCCCTCTTCGAGAACCTCGAAGGCTACTACTTCCTTGCCACCTACCATTACTTTAGTAACTGTACCGAGATTCTTGCAATTATGGATAGTGGTCTCAGCACCCGGAGCTACCCAAAGCTCGCTGGCATTGGTACCCAAGGCTGGATCATCAGCAGCAGGAATCACGGTAACTTTCAAGGTGCGAGAAGTGGTCTT
>OIAK01000510.1_pt1 | contig 18126 bp, 13 predicted proteins | sample 1580741 | NCBI WGS metagenome assembly OIAK01 (sample SAMEA3882521, study PRJEB24775) | human gut metagenome | biome: human-associated habitat; feature: intestine environment; material: feces | place: Netherlands | collected 2009/2010
CCACGCGCACCAGTTCACGCTTGGGGCGCTGGGCATTACAGCCCACACAACGGCGCACGGGGATTTTTTTCTGCTTTTGCTGCTGCAACTAGCCGACCTCATTTCTAGATAATAGATAAAAGATAAGAAATATGGTGTTCCGCGGCGCTGCGCACCGCTCAAAATTTTGTTTTTGCCCTGCGGGCAAAACCTCCACACTTTTTATTATCTATTATCTTTTATCTCTTATCTCTTTGTATTTATTCCTCATCCTCGCCGTAGTAGCCGGACTCGGGGCGGATATCAATATTGTAGCCGGTCAGGTGGGCGCACAGACGCACATTCTGACCCTTGTTGCCGATGGCCAGGCTCAGCTGCTGGTCAGGCACGGTCACGCGGCAGGAGCGGGTCTCGCCGGGCAGCAGCTCGACCTTGACCACCTTTGCGGGGCTGAGAGCTGCGGAGATGAACTCGGAGATGTCCTCACTCCACTTCACGATGTCGATCTTCTCGCCGCCCAGCTTCTCGACGACAGCGGCCACACGGTCGCCGTGGGGGCCGATGCAGGCAGAAACGGGGTTGACGTTGGCATCCTTGCTCCAGACAGCCATCTTGGTGCGGGCACCGGCCTCGCGGCTGATGGCCTTGACCTCGACGGTGCCGTCGTAGATCTCCGGCACTTCCAGCTCGAACAGACGCTTGACCAGGCCCGGATGGGTGCGGCTGATCATGACGCGGGGGCCGCGCTCGGTGCTGACCACGTCCACGATGTAGACCTGCAGGGTCTCACCCTCGGTGTACACCTCGCCGGGCACCTGCTCGTTGCGGGGCAGGATGGCCTCGCCGCCCTTGCCCAGGTCCAGGGCCACGATGCCCTTCTCGTTGTCCACACGGGTCACGGTGGCCTGGATGATGTCATGGGCGCGGCTCTGGATCTCGCTCAGCTGCTGGCTGCGCTCGGCCTCGCGGATGCCCTGACGGATGACGTGCTTTGCGGTCTGGGCAGCAATGCGGCCAAACTCCTTGGTCTTGAGGGGCGTGACCATGCGCTGGCCGACCTTATAGCTCTTGCGGACCTTCTGGGCATCCTCCAGGCTGACCTGGGTGTGGGGGTTCTCGACCTCCTCCACGATGTCACGCAGCAGGCTGGCACGGAACGCGCCGAGTTCGGGGTCAATGTCCACAACGACATTGTCGTCCTCGACCTCGTAGTCCTTCTTGACCGCAATGACGATGGCCGCCTTGATCTTGTCGATCAGGTAGTCTTCGGGCAGGCCGCGCTCCTTTTCCAGTGCAGAAAGGGCCTCAAAAAATTCGTTGTTCGCAGTAGCCATGTTTCTGGTTTCCTCCCAATTATATTTCAAGTACACGCAATACAGTAGTTACAATCGCTCTCTTGCCTTCCCTTTAAAGGGTTTGCCTCCGTAGGGGCCGGACATGTCCGGCCCTGCACAGAAGGGCAAAATCGAGTTTGCGGGAAAGCCGCGGGCCGGGCATGCCCGGCCCCTACAAGCCAGCCCCGCAGGTCAAATCAGCCGAACAGATCCTCGTCGTCGCAGAGCTTGACGTAGCCGGCGCTCTTAACGGGGAAAGCGTAGGTCTCCTCCCCGTCGGTCAGGGTCACATTGCCGTCGGCATCCAGCCCCTGCAGGATGCCCGCATAGTCGCGGCGGCCCTGCTCGTCGGGGCGGATCAGATGCGCCGCGCACTTCTGGCCCTTGAGCTGCTCGTAGTGCTCGGGGCGGGTCAGGCGGCGGCCCAGGCCCGGGCTGCCGACCTCGAGGTAGTAGCTCTGTTCAATGGGGTCTGCCTCGTCCAGCAGCGGATCAATGGCGCGGGAGACAGCCTCGCAGGTGTCGGTGTCCAGCGGCTCATCGCGGTCGATCAGCACGCGCAGGAACCAGTCCGGGCCTTCCTTTTCAAAGCGGACGTCCCACAGGCGCAGGTTCATCCCCTCAACAACGGGGCGGACGAGCGCTTCGACGACCTTGACCGCGCTGCCCTGCTGCGGTTTACCGGGTTTTGCCATAAAAATGCTCCAATCATAAAAAGAAAGCGGACCTTGCGGCCCACTTTCAGTAAAATCATCATCGAACACTAAGACTATACCACATCCGTGCGCAAAATGCAAGCCCCCGCCGGGCAGATTTGCCTTCTAGCGGGCTTTTTCAGCGTGCATTTTTTGCGGAGTTTGAGAAAACGGCCTGTAAATTCCGTATTGGACTGAATTTGAACGCCGCGGTTGGCTTTGCCTGATGGCTGCGTTGCCGCGCGGATTCTTCTTCCGGGGCTGGTTGTGGTTCGTCAGTTGGTGGTGCCTCGGTGGGCTCCGGTTCCTGAATATGGTGTTGGTGTTAGTGTTGCCGTGGCAGTCGGTTTAGGTGTTGGTACCTCGGTGGGCTCCGGTTCCGCAATATATGGTGTTGGTGTTGGCGTTGGAGCCACAGTAGGTTCTGGTGTCGGCTCAGGCGTCGGGGTTGCGGGCAGTACTTCCCTATAGTTTGCGTACAAAATCGTGGCATCCTTGTACGTAATGCGGCGGGTCACTTTTGTTTTTCCATCGCTCCAGCCTATGAAAGTATCCCCGCTCTGCGTTTTAACCTTCACATCGACCCAGCCATCCTCGCTCAATGCAAAGCCAGTATAATTGGTTTTGTCATTTGCAAAAAGTTCAGCATTGTGAGAATCGACAATTTCAATTATATCATCAGTCTGATAAGTAAAGGCATTGTCTCTTGTGACAAGAATTTGAAACTGGCGCGTCGTCTCTGCCGGTTCGCCGGGGTCGCCCTTGTCGCCTTTGTCTCCTTTATCACCTTTCAAGCCTTGCGCGCCTGCGGGACCTTGCTCACCCTTGTCTCCTTTGTCTCCTTTATCACCTTTCAAGCCTTGCACGCCTGCGGGGCCTTGCTCACCCTTGTCTCCTTTTTCACCCTTTGCACCTTGGTTGCCAGTTGCGCCTGTTGCCCCAGCATTACCGACTGCGCCAGTTGCCCCCGGCAAGCCGGTTTCGCCATCGGCTCCGGGGTTTCCCTGTTCTCCCTTGTCGCCTTTTTCGCCTTTCAACTCGTCTGTGGCAATCAGGTTTTCCCAGTCTGTACCATTGTAATATTGGATATAGCCATCCTGCACGCGCATTTGCACGTCTGCATTGGCGGCTGCTGCGCTGTCTGCGCTTTTTGCACAGCCTGTCAACAGTACAGCCAACGCCAATACGGTCAACGTAGTCTTTTTCATAGTCAGTCCTTTCTTTTGTAACATTAGGAGTGTATATAATGCCCGCCCCTGGCCGTGGGCAGCCACCGCAAAGTTCCCGGGCGGATATGGAATCCGCCTCTACGCCGTAGGGGTCGGCGTCCCCGGCGACCCTGGAATGCTGCCGCTGCTGCAAAGTTCCGGCGGGCGGGCAAGGCTCGCTCCTACCCTTTCTTTCCGTGCAACCGCTTCGCAATCGGTTTCTCAACACCGTAATAGGCCGCCAACGTTACTGCAATCGCCGCGGTCCAGTACAGCGCGTGGGCCTGCCGCATCCACGCGGTGTCGCCCAGCTGGTTCGGCGGGGTCGTACCGGTCCAGGCGGGCAGGTGCAGGTCATACTTTAAAAATACGGTCAGCTGCTGATGCCACAGATAAAAGCTGTAGGTCAGCGCCGACAGCCACGCCAGCGCGCGCCGCACCGGGCGGGGCGGGGTCAGGCCCAGTCCGAAGCAGACGAGCATCGCTGCTGCGGCCAGCGCCAACGGCATGCGGTTGACCAGCTGGTACCGCTGGAACTCCGCCGCATACGCCTGTGTGCGCAGCTGCGCATTGAGCCAGACCAGCGCCAACGCGCCGAGCACCGTACAGCCCGCGCGGGGTAAAAGCCGCTGCGTCCAGCCGCCGCGGGCCAGCCGTGCAAACACCAGTGCCGCCGCCAGCCCCACGGCCAGCACGCCGCAGAACGCAGGGAACTGATTGAACAGTGAGGAATAGGCGTCGCTGCCGTACTGCGGCAGCGCCCACAGCGTATAGCCCAGCTGCACGGCGCAGAGCGCACCCAGCGTGGGCAGCGGGCGTCTGACACACAGCGGGGCCAGCAGCGGGAACACAAGGTAAAACAGCGCAAACACCGTCAGCGTCCAGGTCACGCCGTTGAGCCGGGTGGCAAGATAGCTCTGCGGAAACAGCTGCTGGGTCAGCGTCAGGTGCGCGGCCAGGTCGATGCCCAGCGTGCGGCTCCACCCGGCGTGGTGCAGGGCCAACACAAGGCTGAACAGCAGGCTGGCATAGTAGGCGGGCAGCAGCCGCACGGCGCGGCGGCGGTAGAAATCTGCCGGGCGGCAGCTGGGCAGCGGCTCGCCCCGCTGGCGGGCGTTCGCCCAAGGCAGAAACAGGCAGAACGCCGACAGCAGCACAAGCCAGTCTACGCCGACGCTGCCCGCCCGCAGCCAGTGGGCCGGGGCCGCGCCGCTGTACCAGCTCTGCTGCCAGATGTGGAACGCACCGACAGCCCAGGCCGCCAGCACCCGCAAAAAATCCGCAGCCGCCGGGTGGTCTGCGTCAACGGGCGCGGGCGTGCGGCTCAGAACGCCCATTCGCCGTTTTCAAAGATCGTGACTTCTTCCCCGCGCTTCGTGATGCCGGTGACATGGGTATCCGCCGCGCCGATCATGACATCCTCGTGGATGGCGGAGTTGTTCAGGCCCTTCTTCATCAGGTCGTCGCGGGTCATGGCAGAGCCGCCCCTGATGTTCGTCGGGTAGCCCGCGCCGAACGCAATGTGGCAGGCGGCGTTCTCATCAAACAGGGTGTTGTAGAACAGCACGCCGCTACGGTTGATGGGGCTGGAGGCGGGCACGAGGGCGATCTCGCCGATGCGGTTCGAATTCTCGTCGGTGGAGAGCAGCTCGGCCAGCAGGTCGGCATTCTTCTCGGCACCGTGCTCCACGACAACACCGTCCTTGAAGGTGACATGCCAGCCCTCGATCAGCTGGCCGTTGTAGGCGTAGGGCTTCGTGCCGTAGACGATGCCGTTTGTGCGCTCGCGGTGGGGCGCACAGAAAACCTCCTCGGTGGGAACGTTGGCGATGAACTCAATGCCGTCCTCGGTCTTGCTGGACGCGCCCTCCCAAGTGGCGTCGTCGGCCAGACCGACGGTCAGGTCTGTGCCGTTCGAGCTGGTCATGTGGATGCGGTCCAGCTCCAGCGCGTTCATGCGGTCACGGCGGGCCTTGGTCACGGCGACATGCTTCTGCCACGCGCCGACGGGGTCACCGGTGGAGACACGGCAGACGTCAAAGATCAGCGCCCAGAGCTTTTCAACAGCCTCGTCGAGCGGCAGCTCCGGGAACACCTTGACGGCCCAGCCCGGAGCGGGCACAGCTGCCACGCACCACTGGACGCGGTCATTCATCGTGTACTCCTGCCAGGGCTTCATAAAGGTACGGCGCGCGAGGTTGACGCGGTTCAGCTTGCCCGCATCGAGGCCCGCCAGTGCCTCGGGATCCTCGGCATGGATGGCCAGCGTGCAGCAGCCGTCCGGGTCCTCGGCGTAGTCGAGGTAGCTGCGCAGCTCATAGGGCTTCATGGCAGTCAGGTCCTTTTCGTCGGCCAGCTCCATGTTCAGGCGGGTGAGCTTATCGTCCTCCCAGCGGACGACGACGGTCTTGGCCCCGGCCTCATAGCCCGCGCGGACGCAGGCATGGGCGAAGTCGGGCATCGTGACCGGGCAGCGGACGATAAAATTCTGGCGCGGACGCACATTGACGCCCACCTTGACGATAAAATCAGCGTAGAGCTGGAGGTAATGTTGGTTCATAAGGGGTGGTCTCCTTTATATAATGTTTGTTTGTATTGTAGCATAAAACGGGTGGCAATGGCAAGGTGGCGGCGGCATGAGGGCATGCCGCCCTACGGGCAGTGCGTAGGGCGGGGTGCCCTCACCCCGCCGGGGCGTCACGGACGCCGCCCCCTGCCGGGATGCCGCACGGTAGGGGCCGCACATGTGCGGCCCGCTGCCTTTCCGCAGGAAGCCGCCTGCCTTACACTACCGGGCCGGGCATGCCCGGCCCCTACCGCTCTGTCACTACCAAAAAACAGGCCGCCCGCCCGGGCAGCCTGTCGCAAAGCTTATTTTTCGACCATCATATCCGCGGCCTTGTACAGATCGCCGCAGCTCATGCAGACGACGAGGTCGCCCTTTTTGGCGTTCTGCCTGACCCAGGCGGCGGCACCCTCGAGGCCGTCCACCACGACACTGCCGGGCAGCTTAGCGGCCAGATCCTCGCTCCTGACACTGCCGTCGTCCTTCTCGCGGCCGCCCATGATGGGCAGCAGCACGACCTGATCGGCGGCACGCAGCACCTTGGCGAAGTCGTCCATCAGCATCTTGGTGCGGCTGTAGGTGAACGGCTGATGCACGGCAATGACGCGGTCATAGCCCATCTCCTTGGCCGTCGCCAGCGTGGCGGCCAACTCGGTGGGATGGTGGGCGTAGTCATCGACGATGACCGCGCCGTTGCACTCGCCCTTGATCTCAAAGCGGCGGCCCGTGCCGTGGAACTGCTCGGCTGCGCGAACGGCGTCCTCGGGCTTGAGGCCTAGCGGGCGCACGCAGCAGCACATGGCCAGCGCATTGTAAATGTTGTGGTAGCCGGGCACGCCCAGCTTGATGTGGGCGAAGTGCTCACCCAACTCGAGGACATCGAACTCAAAGAAGCCGGGCTTGTACTCGCCGATGTTGACGGCGCGGAAACGGGCCTCCTCCTCGATGCCGAAGCTCAGGACCGGACGGTCAATGGAGTTCACGACGTCCATCGTGTTCTTATCGTCCATGTTAAAGACGACGGTGCGGGACAGCAGCGCAAACTTCTGGAACGCCAGCTTGAGCTTGCCCATCGTGCCGTAATATTCCAGATGGTCGTTGTCAATGTTCAGGATGACGCCCACCGCGCAGGTCAGATGCAGGAAGGTCTCGTGGTACTCACAGGCTTCGATGACAACGCTCTGGCCGCTGCCGGCCTTGCCGTAGCCGCCGATCAGGGGCAGCTTGCCGCCGATGACCGCCGCCGGGTCCCTGCCCGCCAGCTCCAGCATTGTGGTGATCATGCCGGTGGTCGTCGTTTTGCCGTGGGTGCCTGCCACGCCGATGCTCTGGGCATGGGTACGGCTGATGTAGCCCAGCATGACGCTGCGCTCAACGGCTTTGATGCCACGGGCGCGGGCAGCCTGCAACTCGGGGTTATCGTCATGGATGGCGGCGCTGTAGACCACAAGATCCGCGTTGCCGACGTTGGCGGCGTCATGCCCGATGCAGACGCGCACGCCGAGGGCACGCTCGGCCTCGGTGTTTTTGGTTTCCTCGACGTCAGAGCCGGTGATGGCATAGCCGCGGCTGTGCAGGATCTGGATCAGCGGATAGGTGCCGGAGCCGCCGCAGCCGATGAAATGGATCGTGCGGACGCCTTCGAGCAGCTTGGGGTCATACATACTAAAAACCATAACAGTGGTCACCTCAAAATTTATCCGCTGCCGTAGGGGATGGCACGCGGTATACTTAACTATATTACGGAGTAATTATACTATTTTTCTGCAACAAAATAAACACTTTTTTTGAAATTGCAGCCTGACCGACCAATTTTTGGGTAAAAGGCACAAATTCAGGGAGCCAAAACACAGCAATACGTCGAGGGTGCCGCTTGCGCCGCGGCCTTGACGGCACAAAAAACTTTTTACGGTACGATAAACGCCGCCCTTGCTCTGTGATTTTTCTGGCTTTTTCCGGCACCGCCTGTTATAATAAAGAAAACCGCAGGAGGGATGCAGAATGGCAAAGCTGATTTGGGGCATTGACCCGCTGGCCGTGTCACGGCTGGGACGCACGGCGAAAAAGCCGCCGTTCACGAAAAAGGAGCTGGCGCGCATCGGCATTCCGGCGCACAAGATCCCCCGCGTGCAGGAGGAGCTGGCGCGATTGACGGCAGATAAGACCCTGACCCGGGAGGAATTGGGGAGACTGGCGGAGGAAATCAGCTGGCTTTTGCTGTGAGCTTGCCTTCCCCCTCGGGGGGAAGGTGGCCGAGGCCCCGCCCGAGGCCGGATGAGGGCGAAGTCGCCGCCATTGCTCCATAAACTGGCAGCCTCGGCAAGGTTTGCCCTCATCAGTCAGCGGGCGGGGCCGCTGACAGCTTCCCCCTCGGGGGAAGCCTTTTTTCGCGTTGTGCCCTTGTCCCCTCCCCCATCCTATGCTATAATAAATGTATCGTGCCAAATTTATCCGGGCGCGGTGGGAAAAACGCTTTGTGTGGCAGCCAGCCATGCGGAAGGAGTAACGTAATGAAGAACAGTGAAAAGACCCTTGACATGATCGTGAACCTGTGCAAAAACCGCGGGTTCATCTATCCGGGCAGCGAAATCTACGGCGGCCTGGCCAACAGCTGGGACTACGGCCCTCTGGGTGTCGAGTTCAAGAACAACGTCAAAAAGGCATGGATGAAGAAATTCGTGCAGGAAAGCCCCTACAACGTTGGGCTGGACGCCGCCATCCTGATGAACCCCCAGACCTGGGTGACCACCGGCCACGTGTCCAGCTTCTCGGACCCGCTGCTGGACTGCCGCGCCTGCAAGAGCCGCCACCGTGCGGACAAGCTCATCTCCGAGTGTGAGCAGGGCAAGGGCGTGGACGTCGATGCCATGACCTTTGACGAGATGGACGAGTTCATCGCCACCCACCCCGAGGTCGTCTGCCCCGTCTGCGGCAAGCACGACTTCACCCCCATCCGCAAGTTCAACCTGATGTTCAAGACCGCCATCGGCGTGACCGAGGATTCCTCCTCCACCTGCTACCTGCGCCCCGAGACCGCGCAGGGCATCTTCGTCAACTTTGCGAACATCCAGCGCACGACCCGCCGCAAGCTGCCCTTCGGCGTCTGCCAGGTCGGCAAGGCGTTCCGCAACGAGATCACCCCGGGCAACTTCACCTTCCGTACCCGCGAGTTTGAGCAGATGGAGTGCGAGTTCTTCTGCAAGCCCAACACCGACCTGGAGTGGTTCGCCTACTGGAAGGACTACTGCAAGAACTGGCTGCTGAGCCTTGGCATCAAGGAAGAAAATCTGCGCCTGCGCGACCACGAGCCCGCCGAGCTGGCCTTCTACAGCCGCGCCACCACCGACATCGAGTACGCCTTCCCGTTCACCGACTGGGGCGAGCTGTGGGGCATTGCGGACCGCACCAACTACGACCTGAGCCGCCATCAGGAGGCGTCCGGCAAGAGCCTCGAGTACTTCGACCCCGAGACGAACGAGCATTACATCCCCTACGTCATCGAGCCGTCTCTGGGCTGTGACCGTGTGGCGCTGGCCTTCCTGTGCGAGGCCTACGACGAGCAGCACCTCGTGGACGCCAAGGGCAAGGAGGATGTGCGCACCGTGCTGCACCTGCACCCCTATCTGGCACCGTTCAAGTGCGCCGTGCTGCCCCTGTCCAAGAAGCTGGGCGACAAGGCGATGGAGATCCGCAACGAGCTGGCCAAGGACTTCATGGTCGACTACGACGACGCCGGTTCCATCGGCAAGCGCTACCGCCGTCAGGACGAGATCGGCACCCCGCTGTGCATCACCGTGGACTTCCAGACTGTCGGCGACGACAAGGTCGAGGCCGACGGCTGCGTGACCGTCCGTGACCGCGACACGATGGAGCAGGTCCGTATGCCCATCAGCGAGCTGCGCGACTACGTGGCCAAGAAGGTTGCGTTCTGATTTAGCAGCGTTATAAAGTAAAAAAACTGTCTGCACTGATTGTGCAGGCAGGTTTTTTTGTTTGTGAAAAACGGTAAACAGCCGGATGTGAGAACCGAACCGGTTTACCCTACCTTCTCCACCGTCACACTGTTGACGGTGACATTTGCGTCGTCCAGCGTGTGGACTGCGGTGCGCCAGTAGTGGAGCATCTCGGTGGCCGTAAACTCAAAGGTCATTTCGTTCGGGTCGATGCCGGTGAAGTCGATGTCCAGCTTGTAGGTCTCCTGATTGATGAGGCCGTACCGGGCGTAAATATAGCTGTGGTCAAAGCCGCTGCCGGTCAGCGTGACGCGGTAGCGCCCGGGGAAAAGCGTCCATTCCTCGGTCATCATCTCGCCGCCGGTTTCCAGCCCTACACTGCCGTCGGCAAAATGGGCGTTGATGAGGTCGGACTTTGTCAAATTCATCGTGTGGGCGGGCACTTCGGGCGCAGGCTCCTCCTCGATGCCGTCGATGGGCTCAACGCTGCCGATCAGAATGCCGTCCAGCCGGTAATAGTGCAGGTCGTAACTGTTCCGCGCCAGCTCGTCCTCGTCGATGAAGGCATAGAGCGTGTCAGCGGAAAGCTCGTTCAGCTCACCCGGCAGCGTGACCGCGGCCAGGTTGCCGTCCATGTGCGCCATGTAGAAGCTGTTCGACGTCCAGCCGTGGTCGGCGGCAAAATCCACCAGGTCCCAGAACTCGTTGTGCTCAAAGTCGAACGTTGCAAAGGCCAGATGGCTGTATTTGCCGCTCGCGGCGATCTGCTCCCACACGGGGTCGGTCAGCAGGGTCTTATTCTCGTAGCGGAAGCCGTAGTAGTGGTAGTCCGTCCAGCGGTTGAACAGCTCCGACCGCTGGCCCCAGCCCTGCGCCACGGCGCAGACGGCCAGCATCAAGGCAGGCGCGACACCGTTATCCCAAAAGCGCAGCACCAACCCGCAGCCAACGGCAGCCAGCAGCATACCTGCCAACCACGCCAGCCGCGCGCAGGAGGAAAACATTGCCCAGAAGTTCATCAGGAGCTGCGGGATGGGCACGGTGAACAGCGTTTTTCCGTTCACCGTGATGGCGTTGCCGCCTGCGGCAATCAAATCCAGCACCAGCACCACAGCGCCGGCAATGAGCCAGTCGCGGTGGGCGGCAAAGAATTTTTCCGCCTTGCGGGCGTTGCAGACTATGCCGAACATCGCCAGCACCACGGCCAGCGATGTTCCGACGCCTGCATAAACATTCTGCTCCCAGCTTTGCGCCAGCCATGGCACAAACAGGCCGAGGTAGTCCGCCCCGCTGAGGTAGCCGTTGGAGTAGCCTGCAAAGTTGACAGCGAACGCCCCCAACAGCACCAACTCCGCCAGCGCCGCAGCACAGAACGCTGCAATCGGTGCCAGCACCGCCGCCGGGCCTCGCTTTTGCAGGGCGCGGCGCACCGCGTATCCCACAAGCACAAGACCGACCATCGGCAGATAATAGAGGTGGATGCCTGCGCACAGCAGCCCCATGCCGCCCCAGATAAGGCAGGCGCGGCGGGTCGTGGGCATGAGCTCGTCACTGCGCAGCCAAAGGTAGAGTGCCAGCAGCACAAGCCAGTTGGCAGCCAGCGCCGTGTGGGCAAACATGCGGATCGTAAGCGCCGGAAACAGCACGAGCACGCCCGCGCCCAGCACGCTGCCCCACAGCTTGGCGGTCTGGCCGGGGCTCATGCTGATGGCGATGGCGGCCTTGCCCTTGTCGTCCCGGCCAAATGTGGGCTGCACGCCCGCAATGCGGGCAATGACCGCCTGCGCCAGCCCGCCCTGCAGGGCATAGCAGAGCAGACCCCACCAGCCGAAATACTGGAACCGCGTGGGCAGAATCCCGCCCAGCAGCTTAAAGAACAGCGCCGCCAGCGGCAGAGAGTCCGTGAACAGCACGCTGGTGCGGAACGGGTAGACCGCGTTATAATTCGCGCCGATGTAGGGCAGATGCACCGGGCTGCGGCGGAAAAGTTCCCACCCCAGATAGTGCTGGATCGGGTCGGGGCTGAGGCTGTTCAGGATCCAGTCAACACTCGTCGGGTCAAGCACCCGCACGCCGTAAACAGCCAGAAAGACCAGCACCCCCAGCAGTGCGCCGGTCAGCGGCCAGCGGTATTTTTTCAATGCTTTCATCTGATTTTCAGCGGACAAAGGTCGTGGACAGCGTGGTGGACCAGCTCTCACCCTTCTTCAGGATCGCGGCGCAGGGGCGCTGCTCCCAGTCGATGGGGCCGTTTTCCTCGCCGGGCAGGCTGTGCCACGGCTCAATGCAGATAAAGTGCAGCGGCTTCTTGGGCGCGGACCAGATCAGGGTGTACGGGAAGTCGGAGACATCGCAGATGACGCTGCGGCCCGTGTCCTTTTCGATGACCGAAACATGCGCACTGCGCAGGTTGACCATGGCGTGGCTGTCGTTGTCAAACAGGTCGTCGGTCAGTTGGATAGCCTCGACGTTGCGGGCCAGGTAGTAGCTCTGGCCGTTGAGCAGACCGTTGGGCTGAGCACTGACGCAGAGCGGCGACTCTACACCGTCAAACCGGATCTCGTAGTCCTCGGTGACGTGGCGGTCATCGAAGGGCAGCGCAAAAGCCGGATGGTAGCCGATGCCGAAGCAGAGCTTGTCCTCGACGGGGTTTTCGACGGTCAGCGTGTGGTGGACGGTCTCCCCCTCCAGCGTGAAGGTGGAGCGCAGCACGAAGGCATACGGCCATTTGGGCAGCGTCTCGGCGTTCGCGTGCAGCTCAAACTCCAGCAGATTGTCGGCGTGATGGGTCATCGTGTGCTCGACATCGCGGGCAAAGCCGTGCTGACCGCCTGCGTACTCCACACCCTTGGCCAGCATTTTGCCGCCGGTCAGCTTGCCTGTGTACGGAAAAAGAATCGGCGCATGACGTTTCCAGACCGCAGGGTCGGCCTGCCAGAGCAGCTCGGCCCCGGTGGGCTTATGGATGACACTGACCGGCTCGGCACCGTGAGAGTCGACAGTCAGGCGCAGAATGTCGTTTTCAATACTGTATTGCATGGGGAGTCCTCCTTTTTAAATATACAAATTGTATAGTATACAGACTGGAGATGCTAAAAAGCCTTCCCCCGTGGGGGAAGGTGCTGAACGAAGTGAAGCGGATGAGGGGCAAGTGTGCCGCAGCGACTCGTGAACGGGTGGTGTTGGGAAGCCTGGCCCTCCTCAGTCAGCGGGCGGGGCCGCTGACAGCTTCCCCCCGAGGGGAAAGCCTTTTTGTATCAAAGCGGCAGCAGCTGCAGCAGCATACCCGTCGCGGCGCCGACGGCCCAGAGCAAGCCGGTCATGAAAAGGTTCTGCTTCCAGCTGGGGTTGACGCGCCAGAGCACAGCCAGGCCGACGCCCGCACCGGCAGTCAGGCCGGCGAACAGGCTGCCAAAGCTGATGGCTCCCTGCACGTAGAGCTGGGCCAGCAGCACGCTGACCGCGCAGTTGGGCACCAGGCCGACCAGCGCCGTCAGCATCGGCTGGAAGATGCCCATGCCGGACAGCGCCGCCGTGATGGGCTCCTCGCCGAAGCCCTCAAACAGCAGACTGATGATAAAGCTGAACAGCAGGATGAACACGAAGATTTCCAGCGTGTGGCGCAGTGCCGCCATAAAAATGCTGCTCGATTCCTCATGTTCCTCGTGGCAGTCGACGTCGTCGGCATGGCCCTCGTAGCCGCCGTAGAGGGAGTGCGGCAGAACGTGGCGCAGCGGGATGTCCAGCAACCAGCCGCCCACGATGGCAAACGCCACCTTGCAGGCCAGCAGCAGCACGAGCGTGATCCACTGGGACGGCTCCGCCGCCAGAAACGGGATGGCCTCGTCGCTGGTCGCGATGAACACCGCCAGCAGCGTACCGGGCGTGATGACCCGGCTTGCGTACAGGTTGGAGGCCACCGCACTAAAGCCGCACTGCGGCACACAGCCCAGCAGCGCACCGGGGATGAATCCCCAGCGCCCGCCGCCTGCGAGGGCCTCCTCGATGCTCTCACCGTGATGGCGTTCGAGCCACTCGATCAGCAGGTAGGCCAGATACAAAAACGGCAGCATTTTCACGCCGTCGATCAATGCGTCCAGAAGTGCGTCTAAAAACAATTCCATGAATACCTCTCTATATAAATGGGTCACTGAAAGCTGCGCAGCAGGCGGACCGCCGGGCGCACAGCCTTATCCGGAATGCGGGCGCGGAAGCGCGCCACCGTGCGGGACGAAAACGGCACCGCGTCGGTGAAGCTCTCGAACCCCAAAAAATATTGCAGGTAGGGGCTTTCCTGCACCAGCGCCACGACCTCGCGGTCCGACGCCGCATAGTGCAGCTGGATGATCCGGCAGCCCAGCGCCACGCGGGCGGGCAGCGCCACCTTGCCGCCGGGGGCAAACAGCGCACTGTAGGCTTTTTCAAAGCCATCCCAGTCGATGGCGGCAGCCAGCCGCACCCAGCGGTTGGCGTTGCACAGCTCGCCGTGGTAGGGAGGCAGATAGTCGTAGATCGACATCTGTTTTTCGCGTGCACGGTACATTGGGGTTCCCCTTTCCTAACATCATTCTGTGCTGCATTAACGCTGCATCAGCGGGAAGAACAGCGTAATGACCAGCCAAGCGGCCTGATACAGCACAATGCCGATCAGCGGCAGCGTGACAATGCCGCCGGTCAGCGTCATCAGCACACCCACCGCGGTGCTGGCCAGCACCGAGAGGGTCAGCGCGTAGGAGGCGTACTTCTCGCCCTGGGCAGCCCCTGCGGCAGCGACCAGGCCGCCGACCAGACTGCGGAAGCTGCCCAGATGCAGCATACTGCCCTCACTCTCGGGCAGCCAGGCCACCGCCGGGGCAACAGCCTCGTGCTCGGCGCCGGACAGCACCTTGACCGAGCCGGTTGGCAGGCCGTAGGCAGTCTCCAGCAGCCGGACATCACAGTTGAAGTCGTCGCAGTCCACAACAAGGTACATTCCCGTGCGGTGCACGAGCTCCAGATCCGCGGCGATCTTGGGGTCGCTCTGGTACGCAATACGGAACATGGCGTACAGCTTGCCCGCCACCGCCATATACACGATGCGGCGCTGGTTCAGCGTGTAGTGCTGCTCATACTCCTGGCTGGGCACCTTGATGCCGTAGTCCATCATCATGGCGCGGTTGCCCAGGATCACGCGCTCCTTACGGATCCAGCCCATATAGCCCTTGCCGGGCACAGCCTGACGATCCGTGACCTTTTCCAGCAGGCTCTTGCTGGCGACCATGCCGGTAAAGAGCTTGTTCAGCGTCGAGTCCGTATCGGCCAGCATCGAGGCCGCATAGATAATGGCGGTGTCAATGTGCTCCATCTTGACGGGATGGATGTCCCGCAGCGTGACGCACCCCTCCGGGAAGAGCTGGCGCGACGTGGCCTGCACAACATTGATGCGGCCCAGCTGACGGATGTCCCGCCAGCCGGGGATGACCGCGCCGACCTTGTAGGCGCGCTGCTGCATCATGCGGGCCGGTACCGCCGACATCAGCGTACCGGCCAGCGGCGCGGCCAGGCAGAACAGGCTGGTCATGGCCGTGGCCGCCGTGGCTGCGCTTTTGGACGTGATAAGCGTGAACAGGAAGGCCGCCAGACCGCAGCCGCCCAGCAGCCAGACAAACTGCTGCTGGTTCTTATCGCTGGTGCCGTGGGCGGCGCTGTTGGTCAGAAAGCTGCGGAAGATCTGGGTCGGGCGGGTGACGAGCACGCAGGGATGCGGCTCGGACAGCCCCTGCGAGATCGCACGCAGGGCTCCGGCGTCCTTCAGGCGGTAGGCAACAGCGTAGCCATCCTGCCCGCTGACGCTCTCAAAGGCATCGCAGACCGTGGCCGCGTTTAGGGCGTGGCCCGCCGCATTCATGCAGAGCATCAGCGCTGCCGGACCGGCCAGCATCAGCGTGCCGTCGGTATAACCGCCGGTGGCCAGAACGGCCAGGCACTGCACCACAGCACCCAGCGCCGGTAAAATCGAAAGGCTGTCCGGCGAGGGGGTCTTGCCCAGTCCACTGAAGCCGTCCAGAAAAGTCCGCCAGTTGACGGCGCAGCTGACCAGCAGCAGCACGAGCAGCACCGCCGGGTAGACCATGGGGTCGTTCAGGGCGGCGGGGCGCACCGGCAGCAGTGCCAGCACGATCATGACAAGAGACATCGCACCCGAGACGATGCAGGCAATGCCCGCCCGGGCACGCTTTTTCGCCAGCAGAGCGCGGATCGCCGGGGCGTCCTCGGCACGCTCATACTCGCGGCTGTGGGGCACGGGGATCTCCGCTGTGTCAAACGGGGAGGCGGCGTTGTCCTCCGTCTCGTCGTCGGCGCGGCCCGTCAGGCGAGCAGCGGCCTTTTTGACCTCTGCCGCCGTCGGGATGCGGGCGCGGGTGCGGGTGGCTGCGGGATCATCCGCCAGCGAGTCCGTCAGCCGCGCCGCAGCGCTGTCATAATCGCGCGTATTCTCTGCCGGCTGCTGCGTGTTGATGGCCGCGGCGATGCCGTTGACAAAGGAGGCCGTATCTGGCGCGGCGGAGGCCTGTTGGTTCAGGTTCTGGGTGTAGCCGCTGTGGGCGGGCTGCGCCGGGGCCGGGTCCAGCCTTTGGGTAAAGCCGGTGTGGGCAGGCGCGGGGGCCTGACTGCCCGCGTTGGCCGGACTGCCGGGCGCAGGTGCGGCGGGCATATCGATGCGCTGCGTAAAGCCGCTGTGCGCCGGAGCGGACGGAGCCGTCCCGGAGGCACTGTTTCGGGTATAACCGGAAGGCTCCGGGGCCGTCGGCGTCAGGTGGATGTTCCCGGTCAGCGTGTTGACCAGCGTGTCCACGTCGTCCCACTGGCGGGGCACGGGCCACTGGGCGGTGCCGTCGTGCTTCGCCCAGGAGGACTCATCAACGGCAGCCGACTCGTCATAGGCATCCGCCGCGGGGGACATCTGCACGGGCGCAGCGGGCTGCACCGGCGCGGGAGCCGGGCGGCGCTGCGGGCGCACGGCGTTGTAGGCGGCCATAAAGTCCTGCGTGCTGTCCACGGGGACGGCGTCCAGCCCGCCGATCTGCATCGTATAGCCGGTGGACGTCTGGCCGCGGGGCGTCTCGATGGGCTCGCCCACAGGCTCCCCGCTGCGCTGCGGCACAGGCTGCGGCGGCGGGGCCTTCTGGATCTTCTGGCCGGGGGTGAACTCCACGGTGTTCTTCTTTTTGCGGTAGATCGTGCCGGTCATGCCGGAGGGCGACGGCGCGGACGGGTGGTTTTTGGCATAGCCCACCGTGCCCTGGATGATCTCCACGGTATGGCCGCTCTCCTCCGCGGCGCGGCGGGCCGGGCGGGTGTACTTGCTGCGCCAGACCTCCTGCGTGGAGGTTTCCTCCTGTGCAGGCGGCACGGGCGGCTCCGGCTGCACAGGCACAGCTGCCGCAGAGGGCGTCTGCACAGGCTGCTGCGGAGGCACGGCAGCTCCCGGGCGGTACGGGGAAGGCTCCTCGGCGCGCTCCTCGGGGATCATCAGCTCCTCGGTCTCCTCATCACGGTCAAACAGGCTGCCGAAGAAGCCGTGTTTTTTCGCAGAGCGGGCGGGCTGAGCCGGGGTCGGCTCAAGCTCGGCATCGGGATAGTACTCCTCCTCGGGTTCCGCCTGCCCGACGGCTCTGCCGCCGCCCATCGTGACGTTGATAGGCTCAAAGGCACCCGTATCCTCGGCGTGCTTTAAGCCGAACAGGCTGCGTTTCTTCTTGCCGGGCTCGTGCAGGCGTCCGTTTTCATCGGGCACGACGGCCACCGAGGTGCCGAAGAATCGCTTGAACTCGTTCTTGCCCTGGTCCAGCGACTCGGCATCGCCGCCGGGGGCCATCTTACCGAGAAAGCCCTTGATGATGCCGGTGCCGGTGGTGTCCCCGCTGAAGGTCTGCGTGCCGGTCTTGTCCACCGTCGGCAGCGGCTGCTCCGGCGGGCGGGTCGTCCGCGCGTCGGGCTGCACCGGCTGCGGGTCAGGCTGCTGCACCGGGGTATACGGGCGCGGCTGTGCCGGGGCGGGCGCAGGCTGCGACACTGGCTTTTGCAGCAGGTCGTCCAGCGCGTCTCCCTCCGGGAAGGCGAGTTTGTCCTCGGGCAGCGGCTCGTCAGGCAGCGATAAAATGCCGACGCTGCGCAGAATCTCATCGACCTGGTGGTCGGTGACGCTGTCCCGCAGACCGGCCTGCGCCTGCTGCATATTCAGTTCTTCCAGGATCCGGTCAACCGAATCATTGGTACGTTTGCTTGGCATGTTGATTCCTCTTTAGTAAAAGGACGGCTTTCCTGCCCCGCTCTCCGGGGGCCAGGTGGAATTTAGGCAATACCGCATAATTCTAAGTGCCGATACGGCGAGCGAGGTGCGGCAGCTGC
>OIAK01000522.1_pt1 | contig 17846 bp, 15 predicted proteins | sample 1580741 | NCBI WGS metagenome assembly OIAK01 (sample SAMEA3882521, study PRJEB24775) | human gut metagenome | biome: human-associated habitat; feature: intestine environment; material: feces | place: Netherlands | collected 2009/2010
ACTGCGAAATTCCAGTTTCGGAAGATAAACAAAGTCTGCAAAGCCCCTTCCTGTCGGCAGTTCACGAATCGGCTTGAAGTAATATTTCATGGAGCTTAAATAAGCAATTGTCAGAACACTGCTCAGCGAATTTTCATCATGGTACGCGATAACGGACGTATAGGACGAATGAATTTTTTCGATTTCAGCAGCAACTGTTTTGGCATCCAAATCAAGCGTCGCATTGAGAAGCTGCTCCGAGGCCACCTGAAAAGCAATCATTTCATCCCATTTTTTCCGCCGGGTTGCGGCAGTCAGTTCCTGACGAAGTTCCTCATTTGGAATAAATGCAGACTGCGTATTCTGATCATAACCAAGATAACCCAGATGAATCAAATAAGTGAGGACATCATCCTTGCTGGAAAAATTGATCATATCATTCTGAAAACAGGAAACATCAACTTCAACCGACGATCCGGAAAGCATAGTGATAACAGCAGTTTTCAATCCGTCAAAATTCATATTGATGAGCGGAACTATCGCATCGTACGTACCAGTGCGGGACCAGTAACTCTGATATTTGTTCCAGCGAAGGACTTCGACAACAGCTTTTGGATTATAAACCTGACAGTTCTCCAGCAGATAACCATCATACCACCGTTTGACCTTTTCAAAATCCCGATGATATTGGGCACAAAGTGTTTTCACTTCTTCTTCTGTAAAACCAATATATTTCGCAAAACCGCGTGCGTCCAGCATCGTAAACTCATTAAAATTATTCAGTGCAGATTGTGTCTGCACTTTTTTTATCGGAAGAATACCGGTCAGATAAGCAAGCGCAATATATCTGGTGGGCAGCGTTCCTTTAAAAAGGCCGCGTAAAAAATTAATGTACGAATCCTGGATTTTTGTATCAGCAGATGCATCACGAATCAGAACATCCCACTCATCAATAATAATGACAAAGCGTTTCTGTGTAGCAGCATTGATCAAGGACAATGCTTCCGGCAGCGAAGTGATGTTTTCCGGCAGCTCATCCGGATATAAATTTCTCAATTCCTGAAGTGTATTCTGTGTGATAAAATCCACAAGATTTTCCGGTCCGCCCGAGGGTTCCATACACCATTGCACATCAAAATGAATGACATCATATTTGTTTAAATGCACTTCCCAATCCGGTGTCTGACTGATTTTCAAAGCCGAAAACATAGCTCTGGAATCACAGCCTCTGCTGTAATAAGCTGTCAGCATATCCGCCGTAATTGATTTTCCAAACCTGCGCGGACGGCTGTTGCAGATAAATGCATCCGTAGATTCCAAAACGCTGTTCGTGTATTCAATTAATCCGGATTTATCAACGTAGATCTGGGCATTCAAAGCACTCTGAAACGCACTCTGATCCGGATTCACAAATAATCCCATATGGCTGCAAACTTCCTTTCTTTCATAATGCAATACGTGTTAGATATATTTTATTATAGCGTGTATAATAACGGATGTCGATGAAATTTTGTGATCATCTTTCACCCGCAACCAACAATTTCTCCCCCCTTTTCCCTCAACTTATTGTATAATAAACATATTAGAGTTTTTTACACCAAACTCACAACGCATGCCAGCTCACTTGCCAATACGCGGACGCTGGAGATGGTGGATGTGCAGCTTGCCTGGCTGATTCTCCGGGCGCTCTACTATTATTATAAAAACAGTATGAGGAAAACGAGGACAAATCCGTTCTTGAGGAATATATCTTTTGCATTTTCAAGGTCGTCACCGTCGGCTACAACGTGATCCAGGGTTCCGACAAGGGACGCGCGACGAACAAACTGAATGACATCTACCGCAGTGTATCCATTGAAGCTGCAGAAACCGCAAAAACTTTATGCAGAACCCGGAACTCTTTGCCTGTCTTTCTAAAGAACGTAAGGAAAATCTGCTGGGAACACTGCTGTTCCGCCCTTCCATTTACGAGCGTCTTTATTATGAGGAAGAAATGGTCCGCAAGCAGATCGTCTGTTATGAAGAATTTCTGCAGATCGTCCGCAATCCGCAGATCCGTGCCGCAGCGCCGGAGATTGATTTTGAATTTGAAGAGTTTTCCGCAAACTCCTACCTCTCCCTTGTCGATGAATATTTATACTGGAACAAAGTACCCGGGGACATTCTGCTCCGCCTGAAAAAAGCCGCCGAAGACGCCCTCGCCTATGCCAGAGAAAACAAAAATTTCCGCCAGAACGAAGAAACCCTGCTTGGAACACTACACACAATCCAGGGCTATCTCGGCGAAATTTCGATTTCCGAGATGCTGGACACCTACGTCAACTGGCTGAACGGCGCCGATCCGACGCAGTATGACTGGATGAACGTGGAAAACAACCTGCTCCCGATGCTCTACACCTTCTGGCTCTGCAAAGCCCGCCCGGAATGGACCGACACCTGCCGCTTATTTTTGCTCGAAGGCCAGCGCAAATCATTCGAATACATCAAAAATTCCCGCGACAAGGGCGCTTACGAATGCATGCAGCGTTTCACAAGCTACATCATGAACTCCTACATCGAGCTCGACGGCGGCATTCCGTTCCGCCATTATTATGAAAAGTTTGCGCGTTCCCTTTTCAATGAGGAATTTGACCTGATCCGACTGCCTCGATGCGGCAACCGATTCCGTCGGACGCGCCTACAGCTCCAGCAAAAATTTTGCCGATATGCTCGCCGATCTCCGCTGCAACGCAGGCCGTATGTTCAACCCGGATCTCGTACAGCTCTTTGTTTCCAAGATTTCCTGCCGTCTTCTCACCAGCAGAATAATACGCTTATACGAATCACGTGATTGCTGTACCTGTCTGCATGGCCTAATCAGAAACATAGCGCATGGTGCAAACACATTTTAATGTTAGTGTTTACTTTGTTAATCTTCATGTGAACATTGTTTTCGAAAAAATTATTTTTTATTATTTTACGTTCACTATAGTTCACTTTATTATTGAACATTTTTGTTAACACAAGCAAAAGAAAACTGTTTACATTTTGAAAAAAATATACTAAAATAAGAAACAGGCAAATCTCCGCCGGGCGAAAAAACGGCGGAGATTTTTCTGGGAAAAAGGGCAAAAAAGCAGAAAATAAATTCTGCAGATCAGTCCGGAAAACATGAAAATACATTTTGTATTATTTTACAGGGAGGAACTCATACTATGAAAGAAATCATCCAGGGCTTCTACCAGAAGAAACATTTCTGGACCCGCCTGATTCTGGTCATCGCTGCCGTCATCCTAATGGGCTTTGCGCTCTCATGGCTGCTTCTCGTCGATCTCGGCACCGATCCGTGTACCTTGTTAAACCAGACCATCTCCACCCGCCTCGGCATCAGCATCGGAAACTGGCAGGCGCTCTTCAATACCGTCCTGCTCATCTTCGTTATCATTTTCGGCGGCAGAAACTTAGGCTTCGGAACCCTCGCAAACATGTTTCTCGTGGGATATTCCATCGACTTTTTCTCCTGGATCTGGGCGAAAGTCCTTCCGGCAGACCTCTTCACCTCGATGGGTGTGCGAATCGCCGTGCTGATCCCGGCGCTGATCCTGTTTATCCTTGCCGCATCCTTCTATATGGATGTTGATATGGGAACTGCACCGTACGACGCAGTATCCTTCATTATCTCCACCCACCTGCCGAACGTTTCGTTCCGTGTGATCCGCATCGTCTACGACTTCGTTGTCACCGCGATCGCCGTTCTGCTCGGCGGAAAACTCGGCATTGTCACCGTGCTGATGGTTATTACCCTCGGTCCGGTCATTGAATGGCTGGGAAATATCATGAAACAGCATCTGAATATTTTTGATGACTGAAATCATTGCTTTTCCGCGCTTTCTATACTACAATAGAACTACCAGATGATCTTTTTTCTAAAAGAAAAGCCTGCCTCCGGGACTCACATCTCTGTGGCAGGCTTTTCTTCCCTAAAAATAGCCGAAAAAAGACTCAAAAAGCAGAAAATCATTTATATTAAGGAGGTTTTTCCTATGAGCAACACCCCAAACCCTGTTTACGAAAAACTGATGAAATGCTACGAGAGCTTCCGCTCCCAGATCAATTTCCAGCCGGAAGTCGCACTGATTCTCGGTTCCGGCCTCGGTGATTTTGCGAATGATATCCGCGTTACCGCAACCCTCGATTACCATGATATCGAAGGCTTCCCGGTTTCCACTGTTCCGGGCCACGCGGGCCGTTTTATCTTCGGCTACGTCGGCGATGTGCCGGTTGTCTGCATGCAGGGCCGCGTTCATTATTATGAAGGCTATCCGATGACCGACGTCGTTCTCCCGACCCGCCTCATGAAGCTGATGGGCGCAAAAGCACTGTTCTTAACCAACGCCGCCGGCGGCATCAAACAGGGCACAAAGCCAGGCTCTCTGATGCTGTTAAACGGCCAGATCGCCTGCTTCGTTCCATCTCCGCTTATCGGACCGAACATCGACGAGCTCGGCACCCGTTTCCCGGATATGAGCCAGATCTACGACCTTGAATTCCAGAAAATCGCACGGAAAGCCGCAGCCTGCCTTGATATCGACCTGATGGAAGGCGTTTATCTGCAGCTCACCGGCCCGCAGTACGAGTCCCCGCAGGAAATCGCCATGTGCCGCACCCTCGGCGCAGACGCGGTCGGCATGAGCACCGCCTGTGAAGCCATCGCTGCACGCCATATGGGCATGCGCGTTATCGGTATTTCCTGCATTACCAATCTTGCCGCCGGCATCTCCCCGCAGCCTCTGTGCCATGCGGAAGTTCAGGAGGCAGCTGACATGGTTGCACCGCAGTTCAAAAAACTCGTTGCCGCAACGATTCAGGGCATCGCAAAGACACTGTAAACAGCACGTAAAATAAAGGAGAGATCTTTTTTGAATACACGTTTTTACAACGCCAAAATTCTCGTACTCGACGCTGAAAACCATTTTTCCATCGCCGAAGACGAACTTCATGTCACCGGCGACACCATCACCTATATCGGACCTGGTAGAAAAGCAGATCCAGATGCCGCAGAGACCACTGTCTTCGACCGCGAAATTGACGCCCGCGGCAATCTCCTGATCCCGGGCTTTAAAAACGCACACACGCACACCCCGATGACCTTCCTCCGCTCCTACGCGGACGATCTCCCGCTCCACGAATGGCTCGAGCGCCAGGTCTTCCCGAACGAGGCAAAGCTCGCCGGGGACGACGTTTACTGGCTCAATATCCTCGGCATCATGGAATATCTGACGAGCGGCATCACCTCCAATTTCGACATGTACATCCAGCAGAAAAACAGCATCGCTGCCACGGTCGACACCGGATTCCGCACCGTTCTTACCAGCGGTCTCAACAACTTCGTCGACAGCCCGGAAATTCTCGAAGAGATGTATAACTATGTCAACGAACTCTCCGACCGCACCTCGTATCTGCTCGGTTTCCACGCCGAATATACGACCGGCGGCCCGCTTCTTGAATCCGTTGCCAAACTCGCCGAAAAATACCATTCCCCTGTCTGGACACACAACGCCGAAACAAAAAGCGAAGTCGAGGGCTGTAAAGAGCGCTGGGGACTCACCCCGACACAGCTGATGGAACGCTTAGGCATGTTCCAGTACGGAGGCGGCGGCTACCACTGCATCTGGATGGAGGACCGCGATTTTGAGATCTTCCGTGACCGGAAACTGACGGCCGTTACCAATCCCTCCTCAAACCTGAAGCTCGCCTCCGGCATCTGCCCGCTGAAGCGTTTTTACGATAACGGCATCAACCTCGCCATCGGCACTGACGGGCCGGCCAGTAACAACTGCCTCGATATGTTCCGCGAAATGTTCCTGACCACCGGCCTTTCCAAAGTCCGCGAGATGGATGCCGCAGGAATCCCGGCCGACGCCATTCTCTACATGGCAACCGCAGGCGGCGCGCACGCCATGCAGCTTACTGACTGCGACCGTCTCGCTGCCGGCAAAAAGGCCGATCTCGTCATGATTGACCTCCATCAGCCGAACATGCAGCCGGAGAATAATCTGATCAAAAACCTCGTTTACAGCGGCAGCAAACAGAACGTAAAGCTTACCATGGTAAACGGTCAAATCCTCTACGAAAACGGCGAATTCCATATCGGCTTTGACCCGGAAGAAATTTATGCAAGATCCAACGCCATTATCCGAAGAATTTCCGGCTCGCATGCAGATAATTAGTGGATTTCACGCAGTTTTTCCTTTGCTTGACATACTTTTTTCTTCTATATTATAATGTAGCCATACACGCAAAAACGCTGTACCTCTTGAAAGGAGAATACTATTATGAAAAAGAAAGTAGTTAGCTTACTGCTTGCAGCCGCCATGACAACTGCTGCACTCGCAGGATGCGGTTCCTCCAACGGATCCTCTTCCTCCGACGCATCCACAGGCGCCGATTCCACCAGCGCAACTTCCGCTTCTGCTTCCACAGATGGAGAAAAAAAAGACGCCGCAGGTGAGAAAATTGCCATGATCACAGACTCCGGAGATATCACCGACGAATCCTTCAACCAGATCACCTGGGAAACTGTATGCGCCTACGGCGATGCAAACGGCGTAGAGTACGAGTACTACAAACCGGCAGAGGATACCGATGAAGAGCGTATCAACTCCATCGATCTTGCTGTTTCCGAGGGTGCTACCGTTGTTGTAATGCCAGGTTACCTGTTCGGACCTGCCATCGCTGAAGAGCAGGACACCTATCCGGATGTAACCTTCATCGCAGTCGATGTTACCGAAGGTGATATTGTAAAAAACGGCAAAGCTGTTGATCTCGGAAAGAACGTGTACATCTGCTCCTTCGAAGAAGAGCAGGCCGGCTACCTGGCTGGATACGCTGCAGTAAAAGACGGCTACACAAGTCTTGGTTTCCTCGGCGGTATCGCTGTTCCGGCCGTTATCCGTTTCGGTTACGGTTATGTACAGGGTATCAACGCTGCTGCTGAAGAAGACGGCGTAGATGTAAACGTAAAATATTACTATGGCGGCCAGTTCTACGGCGATGACTCCATCACCGCCCGTATGGAGGGCTGGTATGCAGACGGAACACAGGTTGTATTCGCCTGCGGCGGCGGTATCTGGACATCTGCTCTGGATGCAGCTGAGACACACGACGGAAAAGTTATTGGTGTAGACGTTGACCAGCGTTCCAAAATCGGCGAGCGCTGCCTGACTTCCGCTATGAAAGGTCTTCCAAGCGCCATCAACAACGCTCTGGATTCCTACTTCAGCGGAAACTTCTCTGAACTTGGCGGAACTGCTCAGCAGCTTGGACTGAAAGACGGAGATTACATCGGCCTTCCTACCGATTCCGAATCCTGGGGATTCACAACCTTCACACAGGATCAGTATGAAACTGTACTGGCTGGTATCCGCGATGGTTCCATCGAAATCTCCAGCGATACAGAAAATCAGCCGGAAGTAGGTTCTCACGTAACCGTTGATTACATCAGCTAATGTGCATACTGTTTCTGTAACAATATGCCTTTTGGGGAAGAGAATATTATTTCTCTTCCCCTTTTTTTCTGTCACACAAAATGCTATACTAGACATAATGAAAGCCCGCAGTTCTGCCCTGTTTTCCATGCCTTCGGCAGTCCTGCAAAACCACGCTTGAAAGGGAATATGTATATGGAAAATGAGTACATTATTGAGATGTTGAACATCACCAAAGAATTCCCGGGTATCAAGGCGAACGACAACATTACGTTACAGCTCAAAAAAGGAGAAATCCATGCTCTGCTTGGAGAAAACGGTGCAGGAAAATCAACCCTGATGAGTATTCTTTTTGGTCTGTATCAGCCTACCTCCGGAATCATCAAGAAGAATGGGCAGGAAGTCCATATCAACACGCCGAACGACGCCAACGATCTCAACATCGGTATGGTGCACCAGCACTTTAAGCTGGTCGAATGTTTCTCGGTTCTCGACAACATCATCCTCGGCGTAGAGCCGACCAAAGGCCTTTTCCTCGAGAAAAAGAATGCCCGTGCAAAAGTCATGGAGCTGAGCGAGAAATACGGTCTGATGGTCGATCCGGACGCTCTGATCTCAGATATCACCGTCGGCATGCAGCAGCGTACCGAAATTCTGAAAATGCTCTACCGTGACAACGAAATTCTAATCTTTGACGAGCCGACCGCGGTTCTGACGCCGCAGGAAATCGACGAGCTGATGAAGATCATGAAGAACCTCGCAAAAGAAGGAAAATCCATCCTCTTCATCACCCATAAACTCAACGAGATCATGGAAGTTGCCGACCGCTGTACGATTCTCCGCAAAGGAAAATACATCGGAACCGTCAACATCAGCGAAACTTCCAAAGAAGAGCTCTCCCGCATGATGGTCGGAAGAAACGTCAGCTTCTCCGTCAACAAAAAGCCGTCAAAACCGGGCGACACCGTTCTGAAAGTAGAGCACATGACCGTACCGAGCAAGGTGCACGGAAACAACGCCGTCAAAGATGTTTCCTTTAATGTAAGAAAAGGCGAGATTGTCTGCATCGCAGGTATCGATGGAAACGGCCAGTCCGAGTTCGTTCAGGGCCTCACGGGACTGGAAAAAGTATCCGGCGGTAAAATTCTGTTCAACGGACAGGACATCACGAAAGCTTCCATCCGCGACCGCTCCAAGATGGGCATGAGCCACATCCCGGAGGACCGCCATAAACACGGCCTCGTGCTGGATTACTCCATCGAGCAGAACATGGTGCTGCAGCGTTACTGGCAGCCGGAATTTGAATCCTTCGGCTTTATCAAATCAAAAGCCGTGCGCGAATATGCCGAGCGCCTGATCGAGCAGTACGATGTCCGCAGCGGCCAGGGTCCTGTGACCATCACCCGCAGCATGTCCGGCGGAAACCAGCAGAAAGCGATCATCGCGCGTGAGATCGACAAAGATCCTGATCTTCTCGTTGCGGTACAGCCTACCCGTGGTCTTGATGTCGGAGCCATCGAATACATTCACAGCCAGCTCGTTGCACAGCGCGACAAGGGAAAAGCCGTTCTTCTGGTTTCTCTGGAACTGGATGAGGTTATGGATGTTTCCGACCGTATTCTTGTTATGTACGAAGGAGAGCTGGTCGGCCAGCTGGATCCGAAAACTGTTTCTGTCGAAGAACTCGGTCTCTACATGGCAGGTGCAAAACGGGATCCGGTTCCCGAAGAAGTATAAAAGAGAGGTAAGAAAAGCATGAACGAAAAAACGAAAAACGCTCTTCTGTCCATTGTCGCTTCTCTTGTATGTATTGTGATCGGTCTTCTTGTGGGATTTATCATTTTATACTGCATCAACGCGGAGAACGCAGTGGATGGATTTACACGAATCATCAAAGGCGGCTTTTACTTAAAGCCGAAAGGAATCGGAAGTGAAATCGCTCAGTCCGCTCCCCTGATTATGACCGGACTTTCGGTTGCATTTGCTTTTAAAACAGGTCTGTTCAACATCGGTGCTGCCGGACAGTACACCATCGGTGTCTTCGGCGCCCTGTATTTTGCCATCATCCTCCACATGCCATGGTATGTATGCCTTCTGGCTGCTATGGTCTGCGGAGCCATCTGGGGAGCAGTTCCTGGTATCTTCAAAGCATACTTCAACGTAAATGAAGTTATTACTTCCATCATGTTCAACTGGATTGGTCTTTATCTTGTCAATGAGCTAATGTACAACACCATCCCGGGCATGTATGATCAGAAGACCACACGTACTTACAAATTAAGCTCCGCTTCTCCGAAATCCCTGATTCCGGACTGCGGCATGAACTCCATTTTCCGTACCAGTTCCACAACGATTGCGATTTTCATTGCGATTGCCATTGCGGTCATCATCTACATCGTTCTGAACAAAACAACCTTCGGCTATGAGCTGAAAGCCTGCGGGTTCAATAAGGATGCTGCCAAATACGCCGGCATCAACGAGAAGAGAAACGTTGTTCTCTCCATGACCATCGCAGGTGCGCTTGCCGGAATCGGTGCAGGCCTCTACTTCCTCTCCGGTGCATCCGAGTGGAACCCGCAGGTATCGACAGCACTCCCGGCCATCGGATTTAATGGTATCCCGGTTGCGCTTCTTGCACTTAGCAACCCGATCGGCGTTATCTTCGCTGCTCTCTTCGTTGCTCATATTTCGGTCGGCGGTGCTTACCTGCCTACGAAATATTATCAGCCGGAGATCGCGGACCTGATCGTTGCCGTTATCATTTACCTTTGCGCATTCGTTACCCTGTTCAAGGGCATCGTTGCAAACCTGTTCAAGAGCAAAAAAGAGCAGAAAGCAAATGCCAATGCAGACAACGGAAAGGAGGAGAAGAAATAATGTTCCTTTTAATTAAATTTACCTTACTGTACGCCGTTGTTCTGATGCTCGTTGCGATGGGCGGTATGTTCTCCGAGCGAAGCGGTGTCATCAACATCGCGCTGGAAGGAATCATGGCGATCGGCGGCCTTGCCGGTGTCTTCGTCCTGGTTCTGTTCCCGGACCTCCCGGCTCCTGCACTTGTGGCACTTTCCATTCTGGCGAGCGCCGTATCCGGTATGATCTACTCTCTGCTGCTTGGCTTCTCCGCCATCACACTGAAAGCAGACCAGACGATCGGCGGAACCGCGCTGAACATGCTGGCTACTGCCATTGCCATCGTCCTGGTAAAAGCATTCAACAACGGCTCGGATGCCGGAAACGGTGCAGCTTCCGCAAAGCTGAACTACACCAACGCCGCTTTCATTTACAAGATCGGACCATTTACCGTGAACATCTTCCTGTTCATCGGCATCATCCTTCTGATCTGCAGCTACGTGTTCCTCTTCAAAACGAAATGGGGACTGCGCCTGCGTGCCTGCGGTGAGCATCCACAGGCAGCCGACTCTGTTGGTATCAACGTATACCAGTGGAGATACACCGGTGTTATCATCTCCGGTGCACTCGGCGGTATCGGCGGATTTGCCTACATCGTTCCGTCCGTTACCACCTGGAACTTCGAAGTCGGCGTAGCCGGTGCCGGATTCCTTGCCCTCGCTGTTATGATCTTCGGTCAGTGGAAACCGTTCCACATTGCCGGAGCAGCCGTATTCTTTGCGGTATTCCGTTCCCTGGCAAACATTGCGGACTCCACCGTCCTCTCCCATCTGGGACTGTCCAAGAACATTTACAACATGATGCCGTTTATCGCATCTATGATTATTCTCGCCTTCACATCCAAGAATTCCCAGGCTCCGAAAGCCGAAGGTATTCCATACGATAAGGGCGCAAGATAATATGTAACTATTCAGAGCCATGTGAAATGGAAGAAAAAATTGCGAATCATGCTTGCATGAATGAGCGGTTTTTTCTGGAATTTCATATGGCGAGAAGCCACATCGAGATGCAGCGCAGCGGAATCGAGATGTGGCTCTGAATAGTTACAATTTTTAAAGGCAGAGCCGTTAAATCCGAACTGTGTTTTTTCGGCTCTGCCTTTTCTCTATCATTCTAATTTATTTTTCATCAAAGAAAGGAAAAAATTATGCTGAACACCAAATTATTTGACCACACTATCTTAAAAGCAGACGCAACCGAAGCACAGGTTGCAAAGATCTGCGACGAGGCACTTGCACATGATTTTGCTTCTGTCTGCGTCAACCAGTACTACACCAAATTCGTTGCTGAAAAGCTCAAAGGATCTGACGTCAAAGTATGCACCGTTGTCGGCTTCCCTCTGGGCATGTCCGATACCCGTGTAAAAGCGTTTGAGACCCGTGCGGCCATCGAAGACGGTGCACAGGAGGTTGATATGGTCATCAACGTCGGAGCCCTCAAAGACGGCAAATACGACTTCGTACGCTCCGATATCCAGACCTTAAAAGAAGTATGCGGCAAGGACATCGTTCTGAAAGTCATCATCGAGACCTGCCTTTTAACCGATGAAGAGAAAGTAAAAGCGTGCGAGCTCGCAAAAGAAGCCGGCGCTGACTTCGTAAAAACCTCCACCGGATTTTCTACCGGCGGTGCAAAAGCGGCTGATGTTGCCCTGATGAGAAAGACCGTAGGCCCGGATATGGGCGTAAAAGCTTCCGGCGGAATCCACAACGCAGACGAGGCACAGGCTATGGTAGATGCCGGCGCAAGCCGTCTCGGAACAAGCGCAACACTGGCTATCATCGGATAAAAAGGAGTTTCTTATGGATACGATACTGATAGGAATTGCCGGAGGAACCGGCAGTGGAAAAACGACACTGGCAGATAAGCTGGTAGAAAGTTTTGGACGCGATGAAGTGAGCATTCTGCGCCATGACAACTATTACAAACGCCATGACGATATTCCTTTTGAGGAGCGTGCCAAATTAAATTACGATCATCCCGATGCCTTTGATACCGACCTGTTATGCCAGCACATTCTCGAGCTGAAAGCCGGAAAATCCATCGAGATGCCGGTTTACGATTATGCCATGCATAACCGCTCGGATAAAACGATTCTGGTCCATCCTGCCCCGGTTATCGTGCTCGAGGGCATTCTCCTCTTCGTTGAGAAGGATCTCTGCGATCTGATGGACATCAAAGTCTTTGTCGATACCGATGCGGACGTGCGGATTCTCCGCCGGATCCTGCGCGATGTAAAAGAGCGCGGCCGTTCCCTGGACAGCGTTGTGACGCAGTACCTGACGACCGTAAAACCGATGCACGAGCAGTTCGTAGAGCCGAGCAAGCGCCGTGCCGACGTGATCATCCCGGAGGGCGGACAGAACACCGTTGCTCTTGAAATGCTGATCGAGCGGGTGCGTAAGCATCTGAATCTGGTGCAGAACCAGTAAACATCCGTTTATCGCTATAAAAATCTGCAAAAAAAGAACGAGGACTGAATTTTCTCTTTTTCCGTCCTCGCTCTTTTTATTTTTTCCTTACAGATGTTCCAGCATTCCCTGCAGCCAGATCTGGCCTTTGAAACGTCTTCCCACTTCCGGTACTCCAAATAAATCCTTTTCGTTGATACAGATGTCTATCGGCACATCGTTGCAGACGAGGCCGAGCTCATACACCTGCTCGCCCGTTACCGCGTTCTTCGTTGTATTCATCTCCGTAATTTCACCCATCACGCTGTACTGGTCACATTCAAGACCGCTCGGCATGAAAAAGCTATCTACAATAGAAAAGACATCTTCCTTCGTCAGACGCTGGGAAATCATGGCATATGTGTCAATATCATCCATGGTGAGACTTTCCATCGCATCCTCATCCCCGTTTCTGGCAGCCGAGATCAGTGAATTCTTCTGCTGCGTGCTGCGGCGCTCCTTCTCGACCTGTTCCGGGTCTTTCTGGATCGGAAGCAGAATTGTTCCTTCCGCTGCAAGACCGGAGACAGAAAGCGGGAGCGGAAGCGGCTGCAGCGCATTTTTCTGTTTCATCTCAAGATATTCCGCTGCATGCGTCAGATAAAAGATCATCGTGATGCCAAGCCGCATATCGTCGCAGGCGCCTGCAAACGATTCCTTATCGACGTGGCGCTCCACCGATACCTCCTCGTAGGAGCTGATCTGCCCGCCCTCGAAATAGGGATAATAATATTCCATCTGGAAACGGTTGTTCTCATCAATTTCCCCACAGACCGTGATACCACAGTCATATGCATATTCTTTCGAAAATTCAGCAAAAAGGTGGTGTTCTTCTGTTTCCACAATCTTTTTACGGTCGTAGTTTTCTACTACATCACGAAGAATCTCCTGGAGTTCCTTCGTCGTCTTGATCTTTGAAAATCCAATGGTTTTCAGGTAAGCGTGCATAAGAACACCTCCTCTCATTCCTTTGTATTTCTTATGCGATTAGTGTTTCGGAACCAGTTTCTCTTTTCCGCCCATGTACATACGAAGAACTTCCGGAATGCTTACGGTTCCGTCTGCATTCAGATTGTTCTCCAGGAATGCGATCAGCATACGCGGCGGAGCAACTACGGTGTTGTTCAGGGTATGTGCCAGGTATTTCTTTCCGTCCTCGCCGTTGACACGGATTTTCAGACGTCTTGCCTGTGCATCACCAAGGTTGGAGCAGCTTCCTACCTCGAAGTATTTCTTCTGACGCGGAGACCATGCCTCAACATCGACAGATTTTACTTTCAGGTCAGCCAGGTCACCGGAGCAGCACTCCAGAGTACGAACCGGGATATCCATGGAACGGAACAGGTCTACGGTGTTCTTCCACAGTTTGTCATACCACATCATGCTGTCTTCCGGTTTGCAGACAACAACCATCTCCTGTTTCTCGAACTGGTGGATACGATAAACACCACGCTCCTCGATGCCGTGTGCTCCTTTTTCTTTACGGAAGCACGGAGAGTAGCTGGTCAGAGTCAGAGGCAGTTTCTCCTCCGGGATGATGCTGTCGATGAATTTACCGATCATGGAGTGCTCGCTGGTTCCGATCAGGTACAGATCCTCGCCCTCGATTTTGTACATCATGGACTCCATCTCAGCGAAGCTCATAACACCGTTTACGACGTTGCCGTGGATCATGAAAGGCGGTACGCAGTAGGTAAATCCGCGGTCGATCATGAAATCTCTTGCATAAGAAAGGATGGCAGAGTGGAGGCGTGCAATGTCGCCCATCAGATAATAGAATCCGTTTCCTGCAACTTCTCTTGCTGCGTCCAGATCGATTCCGTCGAAGGACTCCATAATGTCGGTGTGATACGGGATTTCAAAATCCGGTACAACCGGCTCGCCGAAGCGCTCTGCTTCTACGTTCTCGCTGTCATCTTTTCCGATCGGTACGGAAGGATCGATGATGTTCGGGATCACCATCATGATCTTCTTGATTTCTTCTTCTACTTCTTTTTCTCTTGCAGAAAGAGCCTCGATGCGGGAACCGTCAACAGCTACCTGTTTCTTTACTTCCTCAGCCTCTTCTCTCTTGCCCTGGCCCATCAGTGCGCCGATCTGTTTGGAGATTTTGTTTCTTTTTGCACGAAGTGCTTCTACTTCCTGTTTGATGTCACGGTTTTCTTTATCCAGCTCGATGACTTTATCAACCAGCTCCAGTTTCTGATCCTGGAATTTATTTCGGATATTCTGTTTTACAACTTCCGGGTTTTCTCTTAAAAACTTAATGTCTAACATAATTTCCTCCTAGTAGATCTTATCCCCTCATTTTGGCGGGATTCTTTTTGTTCTTTCCAGCCCGGAACCACTGCCGTTTTTCCAGCATTTATGCGGGTTTGGCGCGTTCCAGTACCATCATATAACAGTATATGCATTTTTTCAAGCGTTCTTTCATGCTGTTTTTCTGCGGTCCGCTTTTACATCAGATCGATCGAATTCATCGTAATTGCCTGGCGCAGCGCGTCGATTTCCTCGGCGCTCAGCATGATATAGGACTCGCCTTTTACGATCTCTTTCAGATATAAAAAACAGTTGTCACGGCTGTGGATTGCATTCAGGATAAAACCTGTGTTTTCTTTGTCGAGCATTGCCAGCGCAAAACTCATCTTTCCGCCCACATCGTCAAACGCATCATATTTTACGATTCCGTATTTGTTCAGCGTCATGCCCTGGATCTTTTTCAGATCCGCAAGATTTTTTTTCGTCAGCTCATTCTGCTTGTTCAGTTTGTCAATTTCCTTGAACCGCTGATGAAACAGCTTTTCGAGTGACTGGGCGTCTTTTCCCTTCATAAAGCTTCTGTACTTCTGGTTCAGTCTGCTCAGACGCAGCGACATGCTGACCGTCATAATCATCATCACGATAATCAGTACAATCAGAAGAAGTACAACAACGCCAAGGTCAATTCCTACCTTACTAAATAAATCGCTCATTATTCTACCTCTTACTGTATTGATTCAAACAGATCCATGATTCTCTCGAGCTCTTCCTGGGAATAATACTCGATCTCGATCTTTCCTTTGTGCTTTGCCCCGCGGTGAATGGAAACCTTGGTACCGATGATACTCTTGATTTTCTCTTCCAGTCCCTCGTAGATGGCTTCCTCTTCCAGATTGACTTTCTTTTCTTTCTTCACCTTCGGATTCAGGATCTCTTTGACCAGGCGCTCGGTCTCACGGACACTGAGCTTTTCATCGAAGATTTTCATGGCCGTATTGTACTGGAGTTCCTTGTCCTCCAGTGCCAGCAGTGTCCGTACATGACCCGTTGTCAGCATTTCATCGACAACCATCTGCTGTACTCTGTCATCCAGCTTTAAGAGACGCATCGAGTTCGTAACCGCCGTTCTGCTCTTGGAAACGCGCTCTGCGATTTCATCCTGGCGGAGATGGAACTCTTCCATCAGGCGTTTGTATGCGTGTGCCTCCTCAATTGGATTCAGGGATTCTCTCTGAATATTTTCAATCAAAGAAATCTCTACGACTTCCTGCTCGGTAAAGTCCTTGATAATCACCGGAACTTCTTTGACACCGGCAAGTTTTGCCGCTCTCCATCTTCTCTCTCCGGCGATGATCTCGTAGTAGTCATCCTTTTTCTGTACCAGAATCGGCTGCAGGATACCGAACTGTTTGATGGATTCCGAGAGCTCGATGAGGCCATCCTCGTCAAAAGACTTTCTCGGCTGTTCCCGGTTCGGCTCGATATCAGAGATTTTCAGTTTCATCTCGATCGGTTTTTCAACAACTTTTTCAACAACCTTCTCGACAACCTTAATTTCCGGTTTTGCCTTTTTCTCTTTTGCTTCTGCTTTAGATGGGAGTCCTGGTGAAATCAGTGAATCCAGGCCTTTCCCTAATCCTCCTCTTCTTGCCGCCATTACTCTTCATCCCCCCTGTGAATCACTTCGTCTGCCAGGAGACGGTAGCTCTCTGCACCGGTGGAACGCTTATCATAATAGTTGATCGGCATGCCATAGCTCGGTGCCTCTGCAAGACGGACATTTCTCGGAATAATGGTCTTATAGATATTCTGTTTCAGGATATCCTTTACATTTTCCACTACCTGCAGAGAAAGATTGGTTCTCGCATCATACATGGTAAATACCACGCCCTCCAGCTCCAGCGACGGATTCATCTTTTTCCGGACCAGACCGATCGTCCGGAGTACCTGGCTCAGTCCTTCCAGCGCATAATATTCGCACTGAATCGGCACGAGTACCGTATCTGCCGCACACATTGCATTGATAGTCAGCATACTTAAAGAAGGTGGACAGTCGATCAGCACAAAGTCATAGTTTTTCTTTACTTTATCGATTGCTTTCTTTAAAATATATTCCTTTTCCTCTGCTCCCACCAGCTCGATCTCTGCTGCTGCCAGATTGATATTTGACGGAAGAACACTCAGATTTTCATACTCACTTTACATAATCGCATCCTCTACGGAACACTCTTCCAGCATCAGCTCGTACACCGTATTTTCTGCCTGCTCTTTGTCAATTCCCAGTCCGCTGGTAGTATTTCCCTGTGGGTCCATATCCACTACCAGTACCTTCTTTCCCAGTTCTGCCAGAGAAGCTGCCAGATTGATCGCTGTTGTTGTTTTGCCTACACCACCCTTCTGGTTGGCGACTACGATAGTTCTTTCCATTAAATATTCCCCTTTCGTTTCCAGTTCATACCAGATGCTGCTTTGTTTCACATGCATTTGCCCTGAACACAAAGTATTTTTCAATTATAGCACTTCTTTTTTTAGATATCCAGTCTTAAGCATTCCAAAATCCTGGAAATGTTTCACGTGAAACATATGAAACATTAATCCGGCAGATTCTGCACCTCTTCGAGCATGTACAGAAACTTGTCCAGCTTTGCCGTTACCTCTTCCAGTTCCCTCGCTGTCTGTGCCTGCTGCCTTTTGACATCATTCATCTGCTGATGCATCTCATTCAGCATCTCCTTAGACACACGCATATCTGCCCGCGGCGAAAAAATTTCAAAATCAA
>OIAK01000531.1_pt1 | contig 17538 bp, 10 predicted proteins | sample 1580741 | NCBI WGS metagenome assembly OIAK01 (sample SAMEA3882521, study PRJEB24775) | human gut metagenome | biome: human-associated habitat; feature: intestine environment; material: feces | place: Netherlands | collected 2009/2010
CCCCGCGACGGAACGGGTGTTCGCGATTACATCCACGTGGTTGACCTGGCTCTCGGTCACGTAAAAGCCGTAGAGCAGCTGAAATCCTCAAACGGCGGCGTAAGGATTTATAATCTCGGCACAGGCAAGGGTTACAGCGTTTTAGATATAGTTAAAGCATTTGAAAAAGCCACAGGCGTTAAAATCAATTATAAAATCGCTCCTCGCCGTGACGGTGATATAGCTACCTGCTACTCCGACCCGTCAAAGGCTAAAAAAGAGCTCGGTTGGGAGGCAAAACGCGACCTCGAGGAAATGTGCGAGGATTCATGGCGTTGGCAAAAAAACAATCCGAACGGTTTTGACGACTGATATTTCTCCCCCGAAAAAGGAGGTAACACCATGAAAAACAAAAAGAGTCTTACAGTAGGAATCATTGTTGCTGTTATTGTCATTGCACTTATCGGCAGCATTGCCGGCAGCTACAACAATCTCGTAAAGCTGCGTGAAAACGTGACAAGCGCGCAGTCCGTGGTTGAAACACAGCTCCAGCGCCGCGCGGACCTTATACCGAACCTTGTAAACACCGTAAAGGGCTACGCTTCTCATGAGGAGGACGTTTTTACGGCAGTTGCAGACGCTCGCACGGCACTTTCGGGTGCCAAGACGGTTGACGAGCTGAATAATGCTCAGAGTCAGCTTGACAGTGCCGTATCACGACTTTTGGCGATAGCCGAAAGCTATCCCGATCTCAAGGCAAATGAGAATTTTATAAATCTTCAGGATGAGCTTGCAGGCACCGAAAACCGTATTTCCGTTGCGCGTCAGGACTATAACGACGCCGCAAAGGAATACAATACAAAAATTCAATCGTTCCCCGCATCGTTAATTGCGGGACTCTTCCATTTTGAAAAGGCGGATTATTTCACCGCAACAGCCGAAGCTGCAACTGTTCCCGCTGTGGATTTCGGTAAATAAGCTATGAAAAAGACGATAGGTGCAGGCGCACTGCTTGTTTCACTTTTGATTGTTTTGCTGACGGCTCTGCCGGCAGCCGCAATAAGCGAGCATCCGTTGCCGGCAAGCAGTTTTTTCGCCCCAAGCTTTACCGATGACAACAAAATGACCACACAATCTAGAGACGATTACCCGTCTCCCACAAGCGACTTTTTCGTCAACGATTTTGCCTCGTGTCTCACCGATGAGGACAAAAGCACCATACAAGCTCTCGGCGAGGAGCTGTACAAAAAGACAAATGCGCAAGTAGTAGTTGTCACGGTTCAAAGCCTCGGCGGCAGAGATATTGAAAGCTATTCGATAGGACTTGCGCGAGAATGGGGCATAGGCGATAAGGACGATGATTCCGGCGTATTGCTGCTGTTGTCCACGGGCGACAGACAGGTGCGAATTGAAGTCGGAAAGGGTCTTGAGGGCTCTCTCACCGACGGTAAATCGGGACGAATTCTCGATTCCTATGCAGTTCCGTACCTCAAAAACAGCGACTATTCCACGGGTCTTCGCGAGTGCTACAAAAAGCTCGTCGAGGAGGTTTATTCCGAATACGGAGTAGAGGGCTATACGAGCATTGACGACACGGACATCGGCGATTACTCCTCATCAGATTCCGGGAACGAAAAAATCGACCTCGCCGTTATTATTATAATAACGGTTCTGGTACTGATTACCTTGATTTTACCCGGCCGCATAATTCGCAAAGCAATTTATCACGGCGGCGGCGATCATCACGGCGGCGGTGGCTTTTACGGAGGCGGCTTTTACGGAGGCGGCTTCGGCGGGCATTCATCCGGAGGGTTCTCGGGAGGCTCGTCCTCGGGAGGATTTTCGGGCGGAGGCGGCGGCTTCTCCGGCGGAGGAAGCTCACGCGGATTCTAATATTTCACACATAAAGCTGTCGGAGCAGGGCCTAATCCTTTTCGGCAGCTTTTATTTTCCCCTGCTTTTGCTTTTCTGCATTGCCGCAAGGCTGGTAAAGCAATCAAATTAAAAGAAAGGTCGTGGCGAAATGAGAATGTATGACATCATCGATAACAAGAAGCACGGGAAAGAGCTGTCCTTTGACGAAATCAAGTTCTTTGTCGACGGATTTACGGACGGCTCGGTACCGGACTATCAAGCTTCGGCGCTGCTTATGGCCATATGCCTTAAGGGTATGAGTGACAGCGAAATATCAAATCTCACCTTATGTATGGCGCAGTCGGGCGATATGAACGATATGAGCAAAATAGACGGTGTGTCCTGCGATAAGCACTCAACCGGCGGCGTCGGTGATAAAACCTCACTTATAGTCGCTCCCATTGCCGCCGGCTGCGGTCTGAAGGTTGCCAAAATGAGCGGCAGAGGTCTCGGCCACACGGGCGGTACGGTTGATAAGCTGGAGTCTATTCCCGGCTACAACACAGCAATGGCAAGCGACAGCTTTTTTAAACAGGTAAACAAAATCGGAATTTCTCTGATAGGTCAGACCGGAAATCTCGCACCTGCCGACAAAAAGCTTTACGCACTTAGAGATGTAACAGCCACCGTGGATGACAGGGCTCTTATCTCTGCGAGCATTATGAGCAAAAAGCTTGCGGCAGGCGACAAAAATATAGTTCTCGATGTGAAATGCGGAAGCGGCGCATTTATGAAAAACGAAAATGACGCCGCGGCTCTCGCAAAAACAATGGTCGGCATAGGCAAAAGCTGCGGCAGAAACATCATAGCCGTTATAACAAATATGGACGAGCCGCTCGGCAGAAATGTCGGAAATGCGCTTGAGGTTATCGAGGCAGTCGACGTTTTACGCGGTAACGGTGACAAGAGCCTTCGCGAATTATCTGTTTACCTCGCCGCAAATATGCTGTCACTCTCATTCCGAAGGGACATAGACGAGTGTATTATAGAAGCGACAAATGCGCTTGACAGCGGCAGAGCTTTTGATAAATTCCGTGAGCTTGTTGAGGCTCAGGGCGGAGACGTCGATTATATAAATGATACAAGCCTCTTCAAAAAAGACAAATGCGTTCGCGACATATTATCGCCGTGCGACGGATACATCTTTTCGGCGGACACCGGAAAGATAGGCGAAGCCGCCGTGATACTCGGCGCAGGCAGAGAGAAAAAGGACGACAAAATCGATATGGCTGCGGGAATTGTACTCCGTAAAAAAACCGGCGAAAGAGTTAATAAGGGCGACGCTCTGGCAACGCTTTACACCTCCTGCGAAGCAAGAGCCGACAGTGCCGAAAAGCTGTATTTAAATGCAATTAAAATAGCCGACAATCCGCCCGAAAAGAAAAAGCTTATATACGGTACAATTAAATAATACTTTCCCCTCCCGGTTTCGGATAAAACCGCAATTTCGCGGCAAACTCATTATGACAGACGAAAACGGGGGGATTTTTATGCCGAAAAAATACAATACAATTATAATCGGCGGCGGAACGGCAGGTCTTACCGCGGCAATTTACACCGCTCGCCAAAATAAGAGTGTCGCGGTTTTTGAAAGCGGAATATTCGGCGGTCAGATAGTCGATTCGCCGAGAATAGAAAACTACCCGGGCTTTTGCGAAATCAGCGGTGACGAATTTTCTGATAGGCTGTTAAAGCAGGCGTTAAAGCTCGGTGCAGAGCTTATTAAAAAAAGAGCAGCCGCAATTAAGCTTGAGGGTGAGGACAAATATGTTATTTCTGCTGACGGCGAAAAAACTCAATGCGATAAAATTATAATTGCGGTCGGTACAAGACCGCGTCCGCTTTATCTTGAAAACGAACGTGAGCTTTTGGGCAGAGGCATTTCATACTGCGCGGTTTGCGACGGTGCATTTTTCAAAAGTAAAACGGTTGCCGCGGTCGGCGGCGGCAGCTCGGCTCTGCAAAGCGCAAGGCTGCTGGCAGAGCTTTGCAAAAAGGTATATGTGATTCACAGACGGAATGAATTTCGCGGCGAGCAAAGGCTCTGTGAAGAGTTAAAGTCCTTTCATAACATCGAGTTTTTGTTAAACAGCGAAATAAAAAAGATAAACGGCAAGACGAGGCTCGAAAGCGTTTTAGTTAAAAATAATCTAAGCGGTGAAGAAACGGTTCTTCCGCTTGACGGGCTCTTTGTCGCAATAGGCAAGGAGCCGCAAAACGAAATATTTGCCGAGGTCACAGAGCTTGATGAAAACGGATACATCAAGGCGGACGAGAGCTGTAAAACAAGCACGGACGGAATTTACGCCGCAGGCGACTGCCGCACAAAGGCATTTCGTCAGCTTACGACTGCGGCGGCGGACGGAACAGTTGCGGCGTTGTCGCCGTAATTTCCCTGCCGATTTTCAAATTAGAAAACACAGCGTGAAAAAATTAAAAATCCACACGATTCGGCCGAGCGTTTATAAGGCAGTTTTGCTTCGCAGCTTCACAGCCGTACATTTTTATGCGAAACCGATACTTCCTTATGAACGCTCAACCTTATTATTAATACACGGCGGTTTTTGCGTTATTATGGCCGTCGTAATTAGAGTTAAGGTACAGAGTGCCCGTCACTGCGACATTTCGTCGGTTTCGGCGCGGCACGGCAACAAATAAGGTGAAAAAATGAAGCTCATAGGCGCAGCAGTAAACTGCGTAGCTGTTTTTTTAGTTTCTCTTTTAGGGCTGCTGTTTAAAAAGGGTATTCCCGAACGCGTGCAAAAAAGTCTTAACTATGCGCTGTCGCTGTGCGTGCTCTACATAGGGATCAAGGGTTCGCTTAAAGGAGAAAATACATTGATTGCCGCCCTGTCGCTCGCGATAGGAACAATAATAGGCGAGCTCATTGACATTGACAGGCATTTAAACAAATTCGGCGACTTTTTGCAAAAGAAGCTGAGCCGCAACACCGAAAATTCATCGTTCGGCGAGGGCTTTGTAAATGCTACGCTTTTCACCTGCGTCGGAGCTATGGCAATAGTCGGCGCGATTGAAGCCGGTATGCAGGGCAGTTTTTCAACATACTATGCAAAAGCTCTGCGCGACTGCTTTTTTGTGATGATAATGACTACCACATTCGGAATAGGCTGTTTCTTCTCCGGAATTATAGTTTTTGTCTACGAAGCGATTTTGACGCTCGGCGCCGGCTTTCTCTCGTCATTTCTCTCCGACAGTATGATAAACGAGATGTCGTGCGTCGGCTCCGTGCTTATAATAGCCATAGCTCTCAACACAATGAAGGTCACAAAAATAAAGGTTGCAAACCTGCTGCCGTCGGCATTTATGCCGCTTTTACTGTGCCTTTTTATTCATTGACTTTTACTTTTTTTATGCTATATTATATGTGGTTATATTTGATTTTTTGGGGGAATTGTAATTGAAGATTATTGTTGCAGGTGACGGTAAGGTCGGTGCCACGCTTACACGTCAGCTGACCGCAGAGGGATATGACATTACTCTTATCGACTCAAACAAGGATGTTTTGAGCTCAAGCATGGAGCAATTCGACATAATGACCGTACACGGCAACTGTGCCACCAAAGACACGCTGCTGAAGGCGGGAATTACAGACACCGACCTCATAATAGCCGCCACAAGCGCTGACGAGGTAAATCTTTTGTGCTGCATTACCGCTCACGGACTTAACAAGAACCTGCACACAATAGCGCGAATCCGCAATCCCGAATACAGCAGTCAAATCTATGATATGCGCGATATGTATGCGCTGTCTATGACCGTAAACCCCGAAAAGCAGGCGGCAAGTGCCATAGAAAAGCTTCTCCGATACCCGGGATTTTTAAAGCATGACACCTTTGCTAAGGGGCGCGTCGATATAGTTGAGCTGCGCGTCAAAAGCGACAGCAAGCTCTGCAACATTCCTCTTAGCTCCCTGCCCGCGCAGACAAAGTGTAACGTACTTGTTTGTGCGGTAATCAGAAACGGTGAAGCACTCGCACCCAACGGCGATTTCGTCTTACAGGACGGCGACAGAATATTTGTCACGGCGTCTGTGGACAACCTCTCAATGCTTTTGAAGAGTCTCGGTATGACGCCGAAAAAAACCAAAAACATACTTATCTGCGGCGGCGGAAAAATCAGCTATTACCTTGCAAAGCGTCTTGAAAAAAGCAGCGTTTCGGTAACTCTTGTAGAGAAAGACGAAAAACGCTGTGTTGAGCTTGCCTCGCTTCTGCCGACAACGAATATAATCCACGGCGACGCGAGCGATCAAAATCTTCTCAACAGCGAGGGGCTGGCCGACTGCGAGGCGGTTGTTACCGCCACCGGGCTTGACGAAATGAATATGATAATTTCGCTCTATGCCAACAATGTGGGTGTTCCGCAGACAATAACAAAGCTCAGCCGAATAGACAGCGGCAGTATTCCTTCAAACATTCCGCTCGGTAGCATCATCTGTCCCAAGGAGCTGTGCTGCAACTCAATAGTACGCTATGTCAGAGCCATACAAAATCAAAGCGGTGCGGCAATCGCCGTTCACTTTATCGCAGACGGTCAGGCGCAGGCTATAGAATTCCGAGTTGACGAGCAGACAAAGCATTGCGGAGAGGCTCTTAAGGATATAAAAATTCGCAAAAATGTCCTTATTGTCTGCATAACGCATAACGGTAAAATCGAAATACCCAACGGTAATTCTTCGTTTAAAAAAGGTGACGGCATCATTATTGTCACAAGCAGCGGAGATGTGGTGCGACAGCTTAACGACATATTTATTTAATGGGGTAAAAGTGCTTTATGAACTATAAAATGATGGGTCGTATTTTTGCGGAAATATTGGCGCTCGAAGCGTTTTTTATGCTTCCGCCGCTGTTTATAAGCATATATGACGGAGTCGATGTTGCGACAAAGGCCTTTTTATATACAATAGGCATACTGATAGCGGTATCCGCATTTTTGTGGCTTATCTGCCGCAAAGCAAAGCGCGGCTTTTACGCTCAGGAGGGCATAGTTTGCGTTGGCCTCGGTTGGATTTTTTTAAGTCTTTTCGGTGCATTGCCCTTTTTTATATCGGGCGAAATACCGTTTTACATCGACGCGTTTTTTGAGATGGTTTCGGGTTTTACAACGACCGGTGCGTCAATAGTGCCCGTTGTTGAGGACTTATCACGCGGAATTTTATATTGGCGAAGCTTCAGCCATTGGCTCGGCGGAATGGGTGTGCTTGTATTTTTGCTTGCCATTGTCCCGTCTAATTCAAAATCGGGCGGCTCGCGGCTGCACCTTTTAAAGGCGGAAAGTCCGGGCCCCGATGTCGGTAAGCTCGTACCCAAAATGCGCGATACCGCCATGATACTGTATGTACTGTATATAGCACTTACTCTTTTGAATATATTGTTTTTGCTCGCCGGAAAAATGCCTCTTTTTGACGCGCTGTGCACGGCATTCGGCACCGCAGGAACCGGCGGCTTCGGAATCAAAAATGACAGCATAGCGGGTTACAGCATTTATATACAGTGGGTTTGCACCGTGTTTATGATGCTCTTCGGCGTAAATTTCAACTGCTATTACTTGCTCATTATGCGCCAATTCAAGGCACTCTTTAAAAATGAGGAGGTTCGCTGTTACTTCGGAATTTCAATTATGAGTGCCGCGCTGATAGCCATTGACATCCGTAAAATATACCCGACAATTCACGAAACGATTCGCCACGCCTGCTTCCAGGTAGCAAGTATCATGACAACTACGGGCTTTGCGACTACAGATTTTGACACATGGCCGAGCTTCTCAAAAACCATTTTGCTTACACTTATGGTCATAGGCGCGTGCGCCGGCTCTACCGGCGGCGGTCTCAAGTGTGCAAGAGTTCTGTTGCTTTTCAAAAATTTACGCAGAAACATTCACAAGATACTTCACCCGAGAAGAGTTCAGGTCGTACACGTAGACGGCACACCCGTTGATGAAAAAATAATCAACGGCACAAGCGTTTATCTCGCCGCATATTTTATTTTGGTTGTTCTGAGTATACTGCTTATATCGGTTGACAATAAGCCGCTTGTAACAAATTTGTCCGCTGTGCTCTCTTGCTTCAACAACATCGGCCCCGGTCTTGAGATAGTCGGACCCACCGGAAACTTCAGCTCTTACAGCGCGTTTTCAAAGCTTGTGCTGATATTTGATATGCTCGCCGGCAGACTTGAGATATTCCCGATTTTGGCTCTTATTGCAAGGGGCGCTTGGAAAAAAGCTTGACGCACCGTATACCGCACATTTATATTTTAAGCTCCCGATTTCGTTCGGGAGCTTTTTTGTGATTTGCTTTGTACTTCATCGGTGCACAGCCGATTGACATTTAAATAAAAACGAGCACGTAACCTTTGTCTCTTCTTTACCCTGCTTAAAGTCAAACCGGAAATGCATATATCTCGGCTTTGTAAAACCTTAAAATCAATAAAAAAAGCTGCCCTCCCCGGTCGCTTCGTGCGATAAGGAGGGCAGCTTTATGCTTATTCGGTTTTATTTTGTTTGCCGATTATTATTTCTTGCCTTTTTTAGCGAGCTTTTCGGCTTTTTTCTGTGCCTTGTATGCGGCGTCCTCAGCCTTAAGTCTTTCAACCTCGGCGTCTCTTGCCTTTTTAGCCTCTGCCTCACGCTCTTTTGCCTCGTCATAGAGAGCCTCTATCTCACCGAAATGCTGATAGTACTTCTCCTGATTTATAAGGCGTTCGGCGTCAAGATACGGCTTTGCGGCACGGTTAAAGTATGCGTGCCTATCCATTTCCTTCTTAGACATATCGCGCGCCTGCTTGCGCTCGCTTGCAGTCTTTTTGATATCTGCACGAAGCATCTGAACCTTTTCGCTGTTGCCTGCCTTTTTGGCGTCGCTAAGCTCGGTATAAAGCGTCTTGAGTCTGTCGTCGCAAGCGTCCTCTTGGTCAAAGTACTTCTCAAGCACGGAGAAGTCAAGGCGCTCGAACTTAACTGACGGGTCGCCGTAATACTTATGTATGGCCTTATAAGCTGACTTTTTCTTCTTGGCAACCGAAATCGCAAACTTGCGTATCTGCTTTTCTTCGCTGTCGGTCTTGGGAAGAGCCTTAGCCTCGGCAAGCTCCTTGTTTATATCGTCAAGAGTGATTTTGCGGAGACCTTCAAGTCCGCCGTCGTAAACCTTTTTATATGTCTTGAGCTGATACTTAACAAGATTAGACGAGAACTTATCAAGCTCCTCGCATACGAATTTGGCAATCTCAATGTCCTCATTCTTCTGAACAGCTGCCTTGTAAGCCTTTTTCTGAGCCTTCTTTTCGGCCTTGTCGCTGATGCCCTTATACCACTTTTTTCTGACGTCAACGGGCTTTTCGGCGGCGAGAGCTCTTGACTCCCTGATTATATCGACAGCCTCTACAAGCTCTTTATCCTCAATGGCGCCGTTGTTGTAGTCCTCAAACATAGCGCGTACCTTGAGCACCTTAACCACGGACTTCTGTTTTCTCTCGTTGAAGTCATACCAGAAATAAGGTATAACGTTGAGAAGAGCACCGAGAGCCGAGAAGAGTATGAGCACCTTCAAGAGGTTTTCGAGAATATTCGGGTCGTAAAGTGCGGAATAAGCGTTGCTGTAATTGTTCTGGCCGTTTGCCATCTGCTCGGAGAGTATTTCGCCTACGGTTTTGCCGTCGCCGAGCATTCTGCCGAGAATGTCGGGATTTGATGTGACGGCGAGAGCGTTATCGGTTGTGATACCGCCTCTCTTGTATACTACGGGAAGAACGGCACTCGTAAGAAGTGCGATAACGGTACCGATTGTAGCAACTGCCGAGAACATACCGTCAATTCTCTCACCGCTCTTATACTGCTGATAATCACGAATGTCTGCCTGAATTGCGGGGTTTAAAATAAGCGCAAACGAACCCATAAACGCATTGAGGTAAAGACAGCCCATAATAGCCCAAATGGTGGAGCCGTTCATCTGAGAGGTAAACGGAAGCATCATAAGAATGAATATGATATTCATAATATTCGTAACAACAAGTACGAATTTTTTGCCCCATTTTCTGATGCACATGGGAGCTAATATCATACCCCAAAGCGAAGCGTTGCCGTAAATGGTAACAACAAGTCCGTATACGTTACCGGAGCAAACGCCGCCGTAGTTATAAAGCCAATAGAGAACGTTTGCATACGATGCCTCAAGGAAGCCTATCCAGCCGGCAAAGGAGATTATCCAGAAGTACTTGTTGCCGGCAACCTCTCTGAGAGCGTCGGAGAACTTAATTTGAATAACGTGCGTTCTCGCCTGAACTATCTTTTCCTGAGTGTTCTTATAAACGAGTATGCAAAGAAGTATGCCGCCGATACCGATTATCGGATAAAGAAGTCTGTAAACACGGATGTCGGTCGAATTCGTGTGGAAAACATTCTGAGCTATAATCGGTGTAATAAGGTTTACTATGGTCGGAGCGAGTGAATAAACGACGCTCTTTATAGCCGCAACATCGGCTCTCTCCTGTGAATTCGGCGAGAGAACGTGTATAAGATTCTCATAGCTGTCATAGAAGAAATAATAGAAGAAATGCAAGAGCAGGTTGAAAATAAGTATCAAAGTGCACTTTACAAAATATGCCCTTGTTACGCCGAAAAGCATTCCCTCACCGAACAAAGCACCGAACTTATCGTACGGGAACCACACCATCAGCACACAGATTATTGTGGTCGGAATACCCATTGACACTATGTAGGGTCTGTACTTACCCGCTTTATTTCTTGTGTTATCAATAATATTTGCCCTGATTCCCGTAAGCGGGATATTGGCAAGGACTGCAATAACATAAAGAACATACATATCCGTCGGATTTACGCCGAGTGTACTCGAAATAAGAGTGTTACCCGTCGCAAGAAGACAAGCGGTACCGAGAGTTATGATGAAATACGCACCGATGCCGCCGACAGAATACGCCGCTACCTCTTTAAAGGGCATATATTTGCCCTCGGGCGGCCTTCTCCAGTAGGTCTTAATGTTGTCAGCCAAAGTACTGAGCTGTTCCTTTAACTTCATTCGATTTCCTCCCATATTTTTATACAACATTGTTATTCTAACACAAAACGATAGGCTTTTCAATAAGCTTTTATATCTGTATTGTCAAAAAAACTATAAAAAAATTCACAATAGCACACAAAACTCACATATATCCGAAAAATACCCGTTTTTCTTGAAAAATCAGCACAAAACGGATATTATATAACTATAATAAGGTTTAAAAATTTGTTTAATTTTATTTTGCAAGGAGAGCTTTTGTATGTCGGATGTAATCATAATCGGAGCAGGCCCTGCCGGCATTTCGGCGGCGTTGTATACAATTCGCAGCGGTCTTGAAACCACAGTGATAGCTGCAGGAGACAGTGCGCTCGCAAAAGCCGAAAAAATCGAAAACTATTACGGCTTTGCCGAACCGATTAGCGGAAAAGAGCTTTTGACACGCGGAATTGACGGTGCCGAAAGGCTCGGAGTGAAATTCACGAACAAGCAGGCGGTGTCGATTGACTATGAGGACGGCGGATTCTCCGTCGTCACCTCGGACGACAAAAAGCACATGTGCAAGGCGGTACTTTTGGCGACCGGCAGCAGACGGCTCGCACCGAGCATAGAGGGCTTGACCGAATTCGAAGGCAAAGGGGTCAGCTACTGCGCGGTCTGTGACGCATTTTTTTACAGAAACAAAAACGTCGGCGTTCTCGGCTCCGGCGAATACGCTCTGCACGAGGCCAAAATTCTCGCAAAAACATCAAAAAGCGTTACCGTGTTCACAAACGGCGAAGAGCCGACGGCGGTATTTCCCTCAGAATTTACAATTGTTAAAGAACCGTTGTCGACTCTCACGGGTGAAGCAAAAATCGAAAAAGCCGTTTTGCGCGACGGTACCGAGGTCAAAATCGACGGTCTTTTCGTAGCCTACGGAGTGGCATCATCGGCAGCTCTCGCCCAAAAAGCAGGAGCGGTGACAATCGGCGGCAAAATCAGGGTCAACGATTCTATGATGACGAACGTAAACGGCCTTTTTGCGGCAGGCGACTGCACAGGCGGTCTTTTGCAGGTATCAAAAGCCGTCGGCGACGGCGCGGCAGCAGGTATGGCAATAATAAAATATGTCAAAAGGGAAAAATAGAGTCGCCGAAAATATCCTATATCAAAAAACGACCCTTGGCCGTCGATTTTCGAGCCGGCTTTCAAGGGTCGTTCTTTTTTTATTTTTTGATTGTTATATCGTTTCGTGGAAGGTTCTCTTTATGACCTCACTCTGCTGTTCCCTTGAGAGCTTATGGAAATTGACCGCATAGCCCGAAACACGAATGGTGAGATTGGGATATTTAGTCGGGTCGTTATAAGCCTCAACGAGCATTTCGCGGTTCATAACATTGACGTTCAGGTGATGCGCACCGTTTTTAAAATAGCCGTCAAGAATCGACACAAGATTTGCCGTTCTCTCGTCTCTCGTTTTGCCGAGTGCTGCGGGAACGATTGAAAACGTATTTGAAATTCCGTCGCGGCACTGTGAATAGGGCATCTTGGCAACCGAGTTGAGCGATGCGAGCGCGCCGTTCTTTTCGCGATTATGCATGGGGTTGGCGCCGGGAGCAAACGGCTCGCCCTTCTTTCTTCCGTCGGGCGTGGAGCCTGTCTTTTTGCCGTACACGACATTGGAGGTTATTGTGAGTGCCGAAAGCGTATGCTCTGCGTTTCTGTAAGCCGGAGTCTTGCGAAGCTCGGCTATTGTGTCCTCAAGCAATGCTTTTGCGATATTGTCAACACGGTCGTCGTCGTTTCCGTACTTCGGGAAATCACCTGTCGTCTCAAAATCGACTATATATCCGTTCTCGTCACGTATGGGCTTGACGTTTGCGTACTTGATAGCCGAAAGAGAGTCTGCGGCAACCGAGAGTCCCGCTACGCCGAATGCCATAAAGCGGTGCACATCGGTATCGTGAAGTGCCATTTGGATTTTCTCATACGCATACTTATCGTGCATAAAATGGATTACATTCATAGTATTGACATAAAGCCTGCAAAGCCATTTAAGGTAAGTCTTGTATCTCTCAACCACCTCGTCGTAATCAAGCCTGTCGCCCTCAATCGGGTTAGTCTGCGGACCTATTTTTTCGCAGTAAACATTGTCATATCCGCCGTTTAATGCGAGAAGCAAAAGCTTTGCAAGGTTGCAGCGCGCACCGAAAAACTGCATCTGCTTGCCTACCTGCATAGCGGAAACGCAGCAGGCTATGGCGTAATCGTCGCCGTAAATCGGGCGCATAACGTCGTCGTTTTCATATTGTATGGAGTCGGTGTCCTCCGAAACCTCGGCGCAAAAACGTTTAAAGTTTTCGGGCAAGCCCTGCGACCAGAGAACAGTCATATTGGGCTCCGGAGCCGAGCCGAGAGTGTAAAGCGTATTGAGCATTCTGTACGAATTTTTCGTGACGAGAGTTTTACCCTCGTTAGTCATACCGCCGATGCTCTCGGTTATCCACATAGGGTCGCCGCCGAACAGCTCATTGTATTCGGGAGTGCGAAGATGGCGAGCCATGCGCAGCTTCATAACAAAATCGTCTATCAGCTCCTGAGCACCGCTCTCCGTGAGTACGCCCCTGTTGATGTCGCGTTCAATATAGATGTCAATGAACGTGCTTGTCCTGCCGAGCGACATAGCCGCTCCGTTCTGCTCCTTGATTGCGGCAAGATATGCAAAGTAAAGCCATTGAATCGCCTCACGCGCGTTGCTTGCCGGCGAAGATATGTCATAGCCGTACATCTGCGCCATTTGCTTGAGCATTTCCATAAAGTTAAGCTGCTTTTGCAGCTCCTCGCGCAGCCTTATGACCTCCTCTGTCATATCCTTATTTTCAAGCGCGATTTTATCTGCCTTTTTAAATTCGATAAGCGTATCCATACCGTAGAGGGCAACTCTGCGATAGTCTCCTATTATTCTGCCTCTTCCGTAGGCGTCGGGCAAGCCGGTGAGCAGCGCAATATGGCGTGCCTTTCTCATCTCACTTGTATAGGCTCTGAATACTCCGTCGTTGTGAGTTGTCTTATATCTGAACTCGTCCTCGATTTTATCGGACAGCTCATAGCCGTAAGCCTTTGCCGCCTCACGCGCCATACGCATACCGCCGAAGGGATTTACACCTCGGCGCAGGGGGCTGTCGGTCTGAAGACCCACGATAAGCTCCTTTTCCTTGTCAAGATAACCGGGCGCATAGGTGACGAGAGATGAAACGGTTTCGGTATCGACCGACAAAACTCCGCCGTTTTCACGTTCCTTGTCAAGAAGCTTTGAAAACTTTTCCATAAGCTCCTTTGTACGCTCGGTGGCTCCGCTCAAAAAGGAGCTGTCGCCCGTATATTCCGTGTAATTCCTTTTGATGAAATCACTGACGTTTACTTTTTCGTTCCATTCGCCGGGATTAAAGCCTTCCCACGCTCTTGAAAACTCCATTTGCCATCTTCCTTTCACAGATGCCTCACAGCATATATACATAAATAAATTACAATATAAAAGGGCAGCCCCCGAAAAAGAGGCTGCCCAGACGGTCGGCTTTTTTATACGCCGCGTTCCCCGGCAGTTTAGCCTGCCTGCCCAAAAGGGCTTTCCGTCAGTTGCACGGCGCCTATATATTGTGGTGCTATTATATCACCACACAATATATATGTCAACATATAAATTAAAAATGTTTATTCTGCGCTCTTCAGCGATTCAACCATATCTATCTTTTTAAGCCTGAAATACATAACGAAGTTGACTATCGCCGTAAACAACACAGTAAGCAAAATACTTGCGAGATAGCTGAGAGCCGTCATTTCCTTACCGAACATAATATAGTCCGTCTCAATGGTGCTCATAACATACGCGTGAAGAATTATACCCAGAACTATACCGAATATCACACCGAAAATCGTCAGTACAATATTTTCGCGGTACACGTAAAAGGCAAGCTCCTTGTTGTAGAAACCGAGAACCTTGAGCGTTGCAAGCTCACGCCTGCGCTCGGTGATGTTGATGTTATTGAGGTTATAGAGAACCACAAACGCCAAAAGCCCCGCAGCAACTATCAGTATTACAACTATAAACAGTAGGCTGTTCATAACGGAGCTTATCTGTTTCTCGGTGGTGCTGTTCATGGTAACCGAATTTATCGCGCTCAAATCCATAAGCTGCTTTGACAGAGTCTCGTCGTCCACGGTACCGTCCGTTTTAATGAAGATGGTATTGAGCGAAGCCGTCTCGTTAAAAAGCTGCTTATATACATTCGGCGTCATATAAATGTAGTGGTACATATAGTTTTCGACTATTCCTGCAACCTTTACGGGTTCGGTTGCGGTGCCTGTCTCGCTCGTCTTGAAGGTCACGGTGTCACCCACGGAAACACCGAGAGTCTTGGCGAGCTTTTCGGTTATGATAACACCGGAATCATCCATAACATAGGTGTTTTTGCCGTCGCGCGACGAAAGGTTAACGTAATCCGCCATTCGTGAGGTATCCTGCGGAACTATGACATACGCGGTTTTTTCTTCACCGTTTGCGTCGGTATAGAGCATTGAGCGATATGTCTGCAAATACTCCGTAACACCGTTCATGGTGTTGACCTCGGCAAGCGACTGACGTTTTTCCGCTCGTGTAGCCTCGGAATTTATACCTGCGGTACCGGCAAAATGCCACACCTTTTCAAACTGGTTGCCCGTCATTGATTTTATGGAATCGTTGAGTCCGAAGCCGACAAGCAGCAGAGCCATACAGCCCGCAACACCGGCTATTGTCATAAACAGGCGTTTTTTATATCTGAACAGGTTTCTGCAAGCCGCCTTCTGTGCGAAGTTGAGGTGCTTCCAAATAAATCCGACTCTTTCGAGAAGTATGCGTTTGCCCGCCTTCGGTGCCTCGGGGCGCATCAGCAGTGCCGGCGATGAGCTCAGCACGCGATAGCACGCAGCCAGAGTCGCTCCGGTCGTACAAATAATCGCAAGAAGCGAAGCGAGCAATGCGTCAAATACGTCCGGCTTCACCACGGTATTATGAAGCCCTATATACACAAGCTTATACGTGTTAACCGTGAGCAGAGGTATTGTGCTCTCTCCGAGAAGCACGCCGAGCACACTGCCGATTGCGGTAGCAAGCAGAGCATAAAGCACATATTTTGCCGCTATCGCGCCCTTCGTGTAGCCGAGAGCCTTTAATGTGCCTATCTGCGTTCTCTGCTCCTCGACCATTCGCGTCATGGTTGTGAGAGATACCAAAGCGGCAACAAGGAAGAATATCACGGGGAACACCGAGCCTATTGAGCCCATACCGTCCGTATCACTCTTATATGCCGTGTAAGACGGAATGGTTTCGCGGTCAAGCACATACCATGTGGGCTTTTCCACGTTTAATATCTTATCCTCGGAGTCCTCAAGCTTTTGCTGCGCCGCTTCAAGCTCGTCGGCAAGGTCCTGCTTTGCCTGCTCGTACTCCTCATTTTTGCGGTCAAGCTCTATTTGAGCATCCTGAATTTGCTTTTCGGCCTCTTCAAGAGCCGCCGGAGCCTCGTTGACCTTTTTCTGCGCGTCCTGAAGTGCCGTTCCGCCGTTATTTACGGCGGTTTGAGCGGCAGCTACCTGCTGCTTGGCATTATCTATTGTGCTTCGCGTATTGGCAAGCTGAGTTTTGTAGAACTGAAGCGTCGACTTTGCGGCTATGAGATTATAGCTCTTTTGGAGATACTCATCAGAGGACATGGAGCCCTTGCCGTCATCGAGTTCCTTTTGCATTCTCTCAATCTCCGCCGCGGAATCCGAGACCTGCGATTCAAGCTCCTTATACTTTTTTTCGGCTTCGACAAGCGAGGCTTTTGCGCTGTCTATCTGGCTTTGACTTACAACGAGAGTATTGGCGTTTGAATTGATAAGGTCCTGCGCATTCTGTATTTCAAGCTTTTTGCTTGCAAGATCCGCCTTACCGGTTTCTATTGCCGCCTGAGCGTCCAAAAGCTGCTGATACGCGTCGCCGAGCTGACCCATTGCGGTGTCCTTTTCCTCTTCGAACTTCAGCTTTGCATCGTTTATATATGTCGCCGTTTCGTTTTTATATTCGCTGTATCTTATGTCGCAGCGTCTGTCGGCTATGCCGTTTATTCTGTCTTTTACCTTTGAAATAAGCTCGGTGTAATCGCTTGAATAGCAGCCGAGTGCCATGGCATCCTTAACGGTTATATGAACGCTTGTATAGCAGGACATCGTAAAGGCCTGCTTCGGGACTATCAAAAATCCGTTTATTCTGCCCGTGCCTATCGCCGCGGAGCCTCTGTCGCTGTCCATATACATTGACGTCGTACCGACGCCGACAATCGTAAATTCATCGGTGGCAAGATATTTGCTCACCTTTTCATCGGTGCCTGTGGTGAGCTTTACCGTGTCGCCTATTTTATATCCCGTAGCGTCAAGAAAGCTGCGGTCTGCTATACACTCGTTATAGCCCTGGGGAAAACGCCCCTCGCTGACTCTTACAAGGCTTATGCCGTCGTTTAGTGACATTACCTTTGTAACGGCCTCGGAGTTGCCGGTATCGCAGAGGAAATCCTGCTCGTATGTGCCCTCAGCGATACCGGCAACTCCGA
>OIAK01000539.1_pt1 | contig 17324 bp, 17 predicted proteins | sample 1580741 | NCBI WGS metagenome assembly OIAK01 (sample SAMEA3882521, study PRJEB24775) | human gut metagenome | biome: human-associated habitat; feature: intestine environment; material: feces | place: Netherlands | collected 2009/2010
AGCTCGACGTGAACAAGCAGATCGTCGATACCTTCCTTACTACCAAGTTCGAGGGCGGCCGCCACGAGAAGCGCATCGCAAAGCTGATGGCGACATTCGCCGCTGTGAGACTTTTTCCGTCGGAAGGGTTGGAGCTTGTTATCGCAAAGGTTCGGCAAGCTCTTTTGGAATCCGCTGTCATGCAAAACATAAGGCTTGTTCTCAGCTTGACATAGGATTCTTTAATCGCAAAAGGGGAGTCGTTGTTAAGAAGACGTTTTCTGTTAGCCGAAGCGGCTTCGTTCTTTGCGTTCTGCTTAGGCATTGTTATTTTTTTCATAACTTATTACGCCTCCTTCCTTCAATGACCAATAACTGTATCTGCCCGAAACATTTATGTTCGGGATCTGACCGAGAACCGTCAAGCCGGGTATACTTTCAAGATCCTCCGAAAGGTAAACAGTGGTATCCGATACCGCTCGGATAACAATAATAATAAACGCAATGATTATTCCGACTATAAAACCGATTGCTGTATCGAAAACAGTCCTCGGTGAGGATTTTTCGGACGCAACCTCAGGCCGGTCAACAACCTCGACTCCGCCGGCTTTTGTGATTCTGACAATCTCCTGCGGAGCAATTGAGATGAATGATTTAGCAACCTTGCATGAAAATTCAGGATCGGGACTTGTGACCGAAAGCTCAAGAAGCTGAGTGTCGGAAATAATGGAAACATCGACCATTTCGGAAAGCTCTTTTCTTGATAGCTTGTTCTTGTAGTTCAAATCCTGCAAAACCGAATCAAGAACCGCATTGCTCTGGAATATTTTTGAATATGTAGAAGCAAGGCTCTCGGCAGCCTGAAGGTCGTTATTATTGATTACTCCCGAGGTTGATACCCCGTTTGAACTGTTATATACATAGAAAGTTGCGGTTGATTTATAAGTCGGTGTAACAAGAAAAGAAACGGCAAAAAATACAGCCAATGCAATCGCGGCACCGCTGAGAAGCAGCCAATGTAATTTTTTTAATATCAGACTGAATATGCTCCAAGCCGATATTTCTTTTCCGGTTCCGTTTTTGTGTTGAAAAATGGAATCATTCATAATCGTATGCCTAACCTCCGTTATTTATAATGTAATAGGGTTGTGCTTTTTAATCATTTCAATCCAACTGATTTTTCAAAATAGAACTAAACGGACATAATAATCCATTATTTTATTTAAATTATAATAACACAATGTTCTTATAAAAGCAATACTTTTGTAAAATGTGGTGGCAAATTAGTGAGAAACAACAAAAGCAAAAATAATATTTTTGCTTTTGTTGTTATAACGCATATATTTCTGTATTTTGTTTTGTGACATTCGTGCAGATATAATTATTAACCGGACAACTATTAAATTTTGTATAGCTAATGTTAGCAAAACGAAAAAACAGAGTTTAATTCATGATATGTCGGTTGATTTTTTGCATAAAGCAGTGGGAAGACTATTATGAAAGCTGCATATATTAACCGTGCGACAAATGGTTTTTTAAGATTTTAAAAGATTATTTAAACAAAGGCTTGACTTTTTTAAAATTTGTGGTAAAATAACTCAGGTATCCGGGTGTAGCGCAGGTGGTAGCGCGCTTGAATGGGGTTCAAGAGGCCGTGAGTTCGAGTCTCGCCACTCGGACCAGTATCGACAATCTTCTTTTGAGGGTTGTCGATTTTTTTATTTTCCGCTCTTTATCCTTTCTTTTATTATTGTATATTATTTTAATTATCGGTAAAAATAGGGTAGAGGTGAAGAAAAATGATCGAACAGGATACAATACGGCTTCTCAGAGAGTGCGACGCCGGAGTCAAAATGGGGATTGCTGCGATAGACGAGGTGCTTTCCGATGTTGAAAATGATAGTTTTAAAGCAAAGCTAATAGATTTGAAGGACGACCATCAGCAGCTCAACGGCGATATACAAAAACTGCTCGGCAAGTATCACGATGACGGCAAAAACCCCAATCCTTTTATTAAGGGAATGTCACAGCTTAAAACAAATTTTAGAATGGCTGCCGAAAAATCCGATGAAACAATTGCCGATTTGATGACCGACGGCTGCAATATGGGAGTAAAATCCCTCTGCCGATATCTAAATCAGTATAAAGCCGCCGATGATGCGTCAAAGGAACTGACAAAAAGACTTATTAAAATCGAAAGTGATTTCACGGCTGAAATCAGACAGTATTTATAAAACTTTAGCCTGCTTTTTTGCAGGCTATAATTTTTTGCTCAAAACCTTACAATATTCAAATATTGTATATACAGTTGTATAGTAAAATGTCTTGATATTTGTATAACAGTGTGTTATAATTTTAACAAATTTACAAAGGAAGTGATAAAATGGCAAGTCAGCGTTCGGGTGATAAAACAAAACTGATGCTTGCAGAATCGTTAAGAAATCTGATGCGGAAAAAACCTCTTCATAAAATCAAAATCCATGAGATAGTTGATGCCTGCGGGGTAAACAGACAGACATTTTATTATCATTTTCAGGAATTTTAATAGCCTGAAGGCTGGAGCTTTGGGAGGAGGCTGCATATCCGGTTATCATTAAATGACGTTTACCGTTGTTTCCTCCTGAGCTTCTCACGGTATCGTAAAATGCTTGTTCATATTCGTTTATGATATTTTGCGCTTCGGGAGTACCGCCTGTCCATTCCATAGCGGTATTTCTGAGTCTTGGTTCATTAAGTCCTTCAAAAATAAGATGCTCGTCATATCCTTTGAATTCTTCGGCAATCTGTTCCCAAAGAGCTTTTAACTGCTTAATGTCTTCATCTTTATTCTCGCTGTCAGGATAATACCATTCTTCGTGATGAGTGTTAAGAATTACGAACATATCGTTGTTGATGCCATAGTCTACAACTTCTTTTACTCTTGCCATCCACTCAGGTTCAACGTTATAGTTTTCATCCATATGACCGTTCCATGTAACGGGAATTCTTAAAACATTAAAGCCTGTATCTTTCAGAAGCTTTATCATATCTACACGGGTTTTTGGATTTCCCCATGCTGTTTCTGCTGCGATGCCCTCAGCACCGCTTGCATCAAGAGTGTTTCCCAAGTTCCAGCCTATTTTCATTTCTGAAACAAGCTCTTTAGCTGATATATCTCTCATTTCCATAACCTGTTCATCCTTCTTATCAGAAGAACTGCTGTTTTCAGACGATCCGTCTTTATTTGAACATCCGGTAAAACAGCACAATCCCATTGCAAAGCAAGCAGCAAGTGTAATAATTTTTCTGTATTTCATTTTGTTTATCTCCTGTCTTAATCCGGTATAATAATACCTGAAAGTGTTCTGTCTTTAACTGCATTAATATAATCTCTAATACTCTCAAGGGGTGTTTCGGACAAAACTCCGCTTAAACGTGCGGAGGAAAGATGATGATTGTCACTACCGGCAGTCTGCGGCAAATCATACTGATTTGCATACCAAAGTGCACGTTCGTTAAATTCTTCCTTTTTATTTCCTGCGTTATAAACCTCAACACCGTCGACCCAATTGGGCATAAGTTTTATTTCCTTAATATAATCAGCTTCCCTGAATGGATGTGCGTGAACAACGATTCCGCCGGCTTCATGGACACGGTTTATATACGTATAGACGTTTATATCCATAACATTGTTATTCTGATAGAGCCAGTCCAAATCCACACCGTAGGTTAGCAGATCTGCGCCGAAATAAGTATATTCAATGCCAAAGAAAACCTTAAGTCCTATTTTTTCGCCCTCTTCTCTGGCATTTTCATAACCCTTACAGAACTGTCTTACACGGTCATACCAATCATAATAGTTATGAATAGCACTGTTGCCATTGAAAAAATGGTCTGTAACAATTATTCCGTCATAGCCCTCGTCCTTATATCTTCTTGCCTGTTCTGCACCGCTTGCAGTAGCACAGCCGCTTGCTTCAGCGGTATGAAGATGTGTTTCGTATTTATACATTATTCAATACCCCTGCTGATAACCTCAAGGCACATTCTGCCGTTATGATACGGGCACTTCCATGGGCCGACAATTTCCTTATGCTCAAAAGGCTTTCCGTCAAAGCCAACCTCGTTAAACCATTCTGAACCCTCACGCTTGTCGATCATGCCAACTTTTATATACTCCCAGATTTCCTTTGCAACATCAAGATATTTTTCATTGCCGCTCTTTTGATAAGCGTTAATAAAGCCTACAACAGATTCAGCCTGTACCCACCATACACGCTTTTTCTCTATATGCTCCTTATCTCTTTCAGTATTAAGTGCACCGTCCTCATAAGCAAGGTTATAAATGTTTTCAGAAATTCTCAGATTTATATTCTTAAATTTCTCCGTAAGCTCTTTATCGCCGATTGTTTCACAAGCAAGATCTATAAGCCATGTTGCTTCAATGTCGTGACCATAAGAGTGAATGTCACCGATGACCTCCAGCTTTGTGTCAAAGAACACCTTTAACATGTCATTATCAACGTCAAAGACCTTGTCAGAAACCTGTGAAAGAAGGAATCTCAAGCGTGATTCAACTCTTGGATTTTTGCCGGCTTTGAGAAGCTCTGTATAAGCCTCAATAAGATGAAGAATAGTATTCATGGTTTTATCAGCCATAAGTCCGTTTTCTGAAAGGGCGTCGTTGGAAATAAGCTTCCAATCTTTTGAGAAAGCTTCTCTGTAACCATATTCATCTAAAGTATTTGTTTCAATATCATCAAAAAGCTTATATGCCAAATCAAGAGCAAATTTCTCTCCGCTTGCATTGTAATATGCACTTAAAGCATAAATTGCAAAGGCAATGTTGTAGGTATGCTTCATTGTGTCAACAGGATTGCCCTTATAATCAAGCATCCAATAAACGCCGCCGTTGTCATAATCAATGCTGTGGTTTTTTACAAATTCAAATGCATGATTTGCAAGCTCCAAGCACTTCTTGTCTTTTAAAACACTATAACACTTTGAATAAAACCAAAGAATACGGGAATGGAGAATAACACCCTTGTCTGCCTTTTTATCCAGCTTCAGGTCATAACCCATGTATCCGTAAAAACCGCCGTTTTCCTCATCCTTTAAGCTGCTCCAAAAAGGGATAATGTGCTCGGTAAGCTCGTTTTTAACTTCTTGAATAAACATATCTTCAAATACCTCCGAAATATTAAAATTATTCAGTAATTTTTCTTGCCTCAATATAAAATCTTTTATCCTCAGCGTGGCCCATTGAAAAGGTCTTTCTCGGCAAAGCTCCGTCGCATATGACTGTTGGGAACAGCTCTTCCTTACCCATATCAGGAAGAATAAAGCCTATAGAGCTTTTATCCATCGAAAGTTTTTTTACAACATCGATTCCGTGGATATAATCGATTTTACCGCCGTTTTCCGCTAAATATTTGTCAAGGAAGTTTTGCAATGAACCTACTGTCAGCTTTGAGGTTGGATCATGTATATACATTTCCTTGATTTCTCCGTCTTGGACGATTTGTATTTTCTGTTCTGACTTATCTTCTGTAAGGTCAAGGCTGCAAATCATTTCAGCCAAAAGCTGCGTTCTGTCAATATCGGTCACGATTCTGTGTATAGCCTCAAATTCCAGTGCAGGAGAATGGAGGTTTACAATTTCAACTAAAGCATACCTCGCAGGATGATTTGACATATCCTTTTCCGGGTTTTCTTTTTTCAGCTGTTCGTAAAATTCCTTTGCAGTTGCAAGAGAGTGATTTCCGTCGCCCATAGCAAAAACCAATGGAGATTTTTCATTAAGTCCGTATTTTCTGTTAAACTCGTCAAGATCAGCTAACTTATCCAAAGCGGCAAAAACACTGTCCTGCATTTCCTTTGTCAGCTTATATCCGCTGATTGAGCCGCCGTTTTTCATTAGCTTGAAGTTATAAAGAACCTCCATATTGTTCTTTAAGCTTTCAAGCGGTTCTATTACGCTTTTTTCTCTGTCATCAATGAGAATCATAATATGCGGAAGTTCAATATCCGCACCTTTTCTTACCTTAAGTCTTGGCGGGATTCTTTCAACAACTGTCGCCTCAGTTGCTCTTACAGGAGTTGTCGAACCTTTTTGATAGCTGTAATCCTCTAAATCCAGCTTGCCAACAATTCCTGCTCTCATCTTACCGTCAGACTGAATTCGTTCAATATATATAAGAGCGTCTTTATGCTCCCTAAACGTTTGGTCATTAAGATATTCTTTCATATTGCCGTGGATTTTTTCTATTCTCTGGTCAACATCGTCAGACTCAAGATAAACCTCCGGCAAAATGAGATTAAGAGCAGACTTGTTGTTCTTAGTTATTCTCTCAACATCCTCCCAGTATTCAGGTTCTGAGGTGTATTGGTCACAAGCAACAACCGCCCATTTTTCCATGTCAGCGTTTTCGGGAAGCAGTATATCTGCATTTTTAAAAGCAGTAGCCATATTAATGATAGCTCCTTTTTAGTATGTTTTAAAATAGGACGGTAAAAACCGTCCTATGCTTTAGTTATTTCTGTTTGCTCCGCAGCATTTCTTATACTTTTTGCCGCTTCCACATGGGCACGGCTCATTAGGTCCGACCTTTTTAGATTTTCTTGTAATACTCTGACTGCTGCCTGCGTCAGGCTTCAACACCTGTTCACGCTTAGGAGCAGGCTCAGCTTTCTGAACCTTGATAGTAAAGAGCATCCTGACTGTATCCTCACGGATAGCATCAATCATAGCGTCGAACATATCAAAGCCTTCCATACGGTATTCAACAACAGGGTTCTTCTGACCGTATGAACGAAGTCCGATACCCTTTTTAAGCTCATCCATATCGTCAATATGAGCCATCCACTTGCTGTCAACGACTTTAAGCAATACAACACGTTCAATTTCACGAAGAAGCTCTTTTCCTAAATCAGTTTCTCTCTTCTTATAAATAGATTCTGCACGTTCATTGAGCATTTTTGTGATATCTTCCTTAGTGATTTCATCAAGCTCCTGTGCATTATATTTAAAGTCATCCTCAACAGTAATGATACCTGCAAGGTGATCTTTAAGGCCTTCAAGATTCCAGTCATCGTGGATCTCATCGTCAAACAGATACATATTGACACAATTGTCCACAAAATCATGTATCATTGTAAGAATATACTCATGGATATCTTCACCGTTAAGGACTTTTTGTCTTTGACTGTAAATAATTTCACGCTGTGTATTCATTACGTCGTCGTAATTGAGCACGTTCTTTCTTATATTAAAGTTTCTGCCTTCAATCTTCTTCTGTGAGGACTCAATAACGTTTGTCAGCATTTTTGACTGAATAGGAGTATTCTCATCAACATTGAGGGCTTCCATCATATTAGTAATTCTGTCGCCGCCGAAGATTCTCATAAGGTCGTCTTCAAGTGAAAGATAGAATTGGCTTTCACCCGGGTCGCCCTGACGTCCTGAACGTCCTCTGAGCTGATTGTCGATACGTCTTGCTTCATGACGTTCAGTACCGATAATGAAAAGTCCGCCGGCATTTACAACATCCTTAGCTTTTTCAGCAACCTCTGCGGAATATTTAGCATATAAATCCTTATAGGTCTTTCTGGCTTCAAGAACGGCTTCGTCATCAGTTTCTGCAAATCCTGTTGCTTCAACAATGATTTCCTCAGGAATCTCCATCTTTCTCATCTGAGCAGTAGCAAGATATTCAGCGTTACCGCCCAGCATAATGTCAGTACCACGTCCTGCCATATTAGTAGCAATGGTGATAGCTCCGAACTTACCTGCCTGTGCAACGATCTGGGCTTCTTTGTCATGATATTTTGCATTGAGGACTTCGTGTTTGATGCCCTTATTTTTCAAAAGCCTTGAAAGATATTCAGATTTTTCAATTGAAACTGTACCTACGAGGACAGGCTGTCCCTTTTCGTGGCATTTTATGATCTGTTCAATTACAGCATTGAATTTTCCCTTTTCGGTTTTATAAACAACATCAGAATGATCTTCTCTGATAACAGGCTTATTTGTTGGAATTTCAATTACATCCAGCTTGTAAATCTCTCTGAATTCATCTTCTTCAGTGAGGGCAGTACCTGTCATACCGGAAAGCTTTCCGTAAAGTCTGAAATAGTTCTGGTATGTAATAGTAGCGATCGTTTTTGACTCACGTTCAATTTTAACGCCTTCTTTGGCTTCAATAGCCTGATGAAGTCCGTCGTTAAAACGTCTGCCTATCATGGTACGTCCTGTGAATTCGTCGACGATAAGAACTTCGCCGTCCTTAACAACATAGTCGATATCACGGCGCATAGTACCGTTTGCTTTAATTGCTTGGTTGATATGGTGGAGCAGGGTCATATTCTCTGCATCCATAAGATTTATTACATTGAAAGCTCTTTCAGCCTTTTTAACACCTGACTTTGTAAGAGTTGCAGTTCTTGCCTTTTCGTCAATAATATAATCTCCGTCAAGCTGGTCGTTGTCAGCTTTGTCATCCATTTCAACAACAGTAACAGGCTTTAAGGACTTAGCAAACTGGTCAGCGACCTTATAAAGATCGGTAGACTTATCGCCCGGTCCTGATATAATTAGAGGAGTTCTTGCTTCATCTATGAGAATAGAGTCAACCTCGTCCACAATGGCAAAGGTATGCTCTCTCTGGACCTTGTCTTTCTTATATATAACCATATTGTCACGAAGATAGTCAAACCCAAATTCGTTGTTAGTACCATATGTAATATCAGCGTTATATGCAGCACGCTTTTCTTCCTTTGTCATACCTGCAAGAACGACGCCGATACTTTGTCCTAAAAATCTGAATACCTTTCCCATTTCTTCCGACTGGAATTTAGCAAGATAATCGTTGACAGTTACAACGTGAACGCCTTTTCCGTTAAGGGAGTTCGCATATGCAGCAAGACAAGCAACCAAGGTTTTACCTTCACCTGTTTTCATTTCGGCAATTCTTCCCTGATGAAGAACAATAGCGCCTATGATTTGTACAGGATAAGGTTTTTTGCCTAATACACGAAATGCAGCTTCACGGCATACTGCAAGCGCATCCGGAAGAACATCATCAAGGGTAGTCATTCCGTCGCTTAGTTTGTTTTTAAGAATGTCAGTTTGTTCTCTCAGCTCTTTGTCAGACATAGGCTGATATTTAGCTTCAAGCTCTAAAACCTGATTTTTTATCGGTTCGATTCTTTTAAGTTCTTTTTTAGAATAGTTACCGAAAATTTTTTCGATTAAACCCATTTCTTTCATTCCACCTTTAATATTTTTATTCCCTGCAAAAGGAAAAAATCTGTTTTTTGTTACAAATATACATTATATATTATACACTGCCGGAGCATATCTGTCAATAGCAAATGAACATAATAAAGGCAATTTAAATGATGTTTATCAGAAAAATAAAAGCCGTGTTCCAAAAGAACACGGCTAAAAAATATTCTCTGAATTAGTTTGCTGCTTCGATAAATTTAACAATATCGCCTACAGTCTTAATGTTTTCAACCTCTTCGTCAGGAATCTCAACATCGAATTCTTCTTCGATAGACATTACAAGGTCAACAACGTCAAGAGAATCAGCGCCAAGATCATCAATAATTGATGCGTCCATAGTTACAGCGCTCTCGTCAGCGTCAAGCTGGTCAACAATAATATCACGTACTTTTTCAAATACCATTTCAAGCACCCTCCATTCTTATTAGGATTGACAGTTGAGCAGATGAAACAAAATTAAAGCCATTGCTCAAGCAACTATTAATCAGCAGAATTATCAGCTTCTTGAAACTCACCGATTATTCTAAACTTATTATAGCGTTCATTTAACAATTCGTCAAGACTTTTTTTCAATTTTCTTTTTAAAGCCTCAAAAATATATTCCGAAATGTTTTCAGCCGTTTGTTCAGGGTCGGTATGTGCGCCGCCTGCTGATTCAGCTATAATACCGTCACAGACCTTGAGTCTTACTAGATCCTCGGCAGTAATCTTCATAATATCGCAGGCTTCACGCTCTCTTGACGGATCCTTCCAAAGAATCGATGCAAATCCGCTGGGGGATATAACCGAATAAATTGCATTTTCAAGCATAGCAAGTTCATCGCATACTCCCAATGCAAGTGCTCCGCCGCTTCCGCCTTCACCGAGAACGATACTTATAACAGGAACTTTCAATGTCATAAAGTCTATTATGTTCTTTGCAATAGCTTCACCCTGTCCTCGCTTTTCAGCTTCAACACCCGGATAAGCGCCTGATGTATCAATAAAGCATATAACAGGGCGATGAAACTTTTCAGCCTGCTTTGCAAGTCTTAGTGCTTTTCTATATCCCTCCGGATGCGGCATACCGAAATTACATTTTTTATTTTCATCAAGATTTCTGCCCTTGACCTGTGCAATTACCGTTACCGGCATACCTCTAAAATAACAAACTCCGCCCATGATAGCACCGTCGTCACCGTAATAACGGTCGCCGTGCATTTCAAAAAAGTCGTCAAAGATAAGGGGAATATAATCGTTTACTGTTGGACGATTCTTGTGGCGGATGATATCAAGTCTTTCACATGCTGTTAAATTACTCATTTAATCCGCCTCCTTGCTTGTGAAGCTTAAGAAGATGCGCCAAGGTTCTTCGCATTTTCTTTCTTTCAACTATCATATCTACAAATCCCGCTTCGGCCATAAATTCAGCTGACTGAAAATCATCGGGAAGTCTTTGTTTGATTGTGCCTTCAATAACACGTCTGCCTGCGAAACCAATCAAAACCTTGGGTTCTGCAATAATAATATCGCCCAAGGATGCAAATGAAGCAGTAACTCCGCCTGTTGTCGGATCGGTCATAACTGTAATATAAAGCAAGCCGGCATCATTGTGTCTTGCAACAGCTCCGCTTGTTTTTGCCATCTGCATAAGAGATACAATACCCTCCTGCATTCTTGCACCGCCCGAAGCAGTAAAAGCAATTACAGGAAGCTTATTTTCTGTTGCATATTCAATGGCACGAGTGATTTTCTCGCCGACAACACTTCCCATAGATGCCATCATAAAGTTTGAATCCATAACGATTATAACGATTTGCTCGCCCCTAATAGTAGCTTTTCCCGTAATAACAGCATCCTTTAATCCTGTTTTCTCACGAAGTGCTTTTTGTTTTTCTTCATAATCAGGGAAGTTAATTGGATTCTTTGAGATCATATCGGCGTCAAATTCTTCAAGACTGCCTTTATCAATAGTAATGTCAAGACGTTCACGGGCTGTCAGTCTTGAATGATAGTTGCAGTTAGGACAAACCTTACCGTTTTTCTGAAAGTCCTCAGAAAAGGTAACGTTTGAACATCTGGGGCATTTGAAAAGCAAACCCTTTGGGATATCCGTTTTTTTCTTTTTTTCCTCATTAGTCTGCTCACCGTTGAATCTTGTTTTTACAACCGAAAACAAATCTTCAAGCATCAGGTTCGCCCTCCCTAAATAATTTCTGTACGGTTAAGATAACCGTTATCATAATTTCCGTCCAAAAATTCTTCGGTACGGATTAGTTTAAGATGAAAATCAATGTTTGTTGCAACGCCGTCCACAATAAATTCTGCCAAAGCCCATTTCATTTTTGCAATAGCTTCTTCTCTGGTTGCCGCAAAAGTAATCAGCTTTCCGATCATAGAATCATAATAAGGGGAAATCTCATAGCCCTGATATACAGCGCTGTCAACTCGGATACCCATTCCTCCGGGGATGTGCAGAGATTTTATAACTCCGGGTGACGGTCTGAAACCAAGGGCAGGATTTTCGGCGTTGATTCTGCATTCAATAGCGTGCCCTCTTACCTGAACATCCTCCTGGGTAATGCTGAGCTTTTCCCCGCCGGCAATAAGAAGCTGTTGTTTAACCAAGTCAATTCCGGTAACCGCTTCAGTGATCGGGTGCTCAACCTGTATTCTTGTATTCATCTCCATGAAATAGAAATTGCCCTTGTCATCCACAAGAAACTCAACAGTTCCTGCGTTTCTGTATCCGCAGACTTTTGCCGCATCGCAGGCTGCTTTTCCCATTTTTGTTCTCAGATCTTCATTCATAAATGCGGCAGGAGAGGGAGCTTCTTCAAGCACCTTCTGATTTCTTCTCTGCATAGAGCAGTCACGCTCACCTAAAGAAATTACGTTTCCGTAATTATCAGCAAGAATCTGAATTTCAATGTGCTTAGGATTTTCTATAAATTTTTCAATGTATATCTCATCATTGCCGAAACAAGCCAAAGCCTCTTGCTTTGCAGCAGTAATCTGTGCATTAAGCTCATCTTCAGAACGAACGATTCTTATTCCACGTCCGCCGCCGCCTGCTGATGCTTTTACCATAACAGGATAACCTAAATCACTGGCAAGGGTATGTGCGGCATCAATGTTGAAAACAGCACCGTCAGAACCCATAATAACGGGAACTCCGGCTTCTTTCATGGTTTCCTTTGCCTGAGCCTTATCTCCAAGCATTTCTATGGATTCAGCACGAGGGCCGATAAAAGTGATTCCGCATTTTTCACAGGTTCTTGCGAATGACGGATTTTCAGATAAAAAGCCAAATCCCGGGTGAACAGCGTCAGCGCCCGTCACTTCACAAGCAGAAATAATTGCTCTGACATTGAGATAGCTGTCCTTGCTTGCCGCAGGACCAATGCACACCGCTTCATCTGCAATCTTTGCATGAAGGGCATTCTTATCTGCTGTAGAATAAACTGCGACCGTATGTATGCCCAGCTCACGGCAGGCACGAATTATACGAACAGCTATTTCGCCTCTGTTTGCAATAAGTACTTTTTTAAACATAAAATCTCAATCCCTAAAATAATTACTTGATAGCAAAAGTGATTTCAGCTGAAACCGCTTTCTTTCCGTTTACTGTAGCAACACCCTGTCCAACACCGATAGGACCTTTTACTTTAATAATTTCTACTTCTAATCTTAGTTCATCTCCCGGAAGAACCTGCTGACGGAATTTACAGTTGTTAATACCGCCGAAAAAGCCGATTTTGCCTTTGTTTTCAGGGAGTGCAAGCAATGCAACAGCACCTGCCTGTGCAAGCATTTCAACCATAAGAACTCCCGGTGTAACAGGATATTCAGGGAAATGCCCCTTGAACCAGAAATCATCTTCTTTTATATATTTTGTGGCAACAACACGTTTGCCAACCTCAAGCTCATTTACTTCATCAATAAGCAGAAAAGGATCTCTATGAGGAATAATCTCTTTTATCTGCTCTTTATTTAATACTAAAGCCATTATTTTTCCTCCGATTTATCCTATAATCATAACCGTCTGGTCAAATTCAACTGCGTCACCGCTGTTTACAGCGACTTTCTTTACAACGCCGTCAAATTCAGACTGAACTTCATTCATTACCTTCATTGATTCAATAATGAAAAGCACATCACCTTTTTTAACTGTATCTCCCACAGATACAAAAGGCTTTTCAGTAGGTGACGGAGCAGAATAGAAGGTTCCCACAATCGGAGCCTTAACCTGATTTCCTGAAACATCTTCCTTTTCAGCGGCAGGCACAGCTGATTCTGTAACCTGTCCCGAAACAGCAGGAGCAGCCATAGCTACAGCCGGCATTCCCATAGGCGGTGGCGGAGGACACTTTTTGCCCTTAACCGTAAGCTCAACCTCACCGATTTTTACTGAAATTTCAGAAAGTTCATTATCCTTAACGATTTTTGCGATATTTTCAATAGTTTCTAAATTAGGATTAAATACGTCCATTAACTGCGCCTCCTTTAATCTGTATATTTTTTAAGACAAATTGTAGCGTTGTGACCGCCGAAGCCCAAGGAATTTGACAGTGCGGCAGTAACTTCCATTTCTCTGTTTCCGTCGACTGCATAGTCAAGATCACATTCAGGATCGGGAGTTTCATAATTTATCGTCTTATGAACAAGATCATTTTTTATAGAAAGTGCAGTTACAATAGCCTCAACACCACCGGCAGCTCCAAGAAGATGTCCGATCATAGATTTTGTAGAGTTAATAACTGTCTTTCTTGCAGCTTCTTCGCCGAGAGCAATTTTAATTGCGTTTGTTTCATATTTGTCATTAAGCCCTGTTGATGTTCCGTGAGCATTAATATACTTAATATCCTCAGGAGCAAGTCCGGCTTCAGTATATGCCATTTTCATTGCATGAGCAGCAGCTTCTCCTGTAGGAGATGGACTTGTCATATGATAAGCGTCGCATGTTGCACCATAGCCAACCACTTCAGCGTAAATTTTTGCGCCTCTTGCCTTAGCGTGTTCAAGCTCTTCAAGAACAAGAACTCCTGCACCTTCGCCCAGAACAAATCCCTGTCTGTTCAAATCAAAAGGAGTTGAAGCTTTGTCAAGGTCATCAGCCTTTGAGAGAGCCTTCATGTTGTTGAATCCGCCGAGAGCAAACCTTGTAATGCATGACTCTGCACCGCCGCAAAGGCAAACATCAAGATATCCGTCTTTAATTTTACGGAAGGCTTCACCGATCGCATGAGTTGCAGAAGAACAAGCTGTGGTTGTGCAATAGTTATCACCCTTAAAGCCTGTTTTCATTGAAACTGTTCCGGCAGCCATATTAGCTATCATCATTGGAATATAGAAAACAGAGATCTTGTCAGGCTTCTGTAAGAACTTGCTGTGTTCTTCTTGTGAAAGCTTAAGTCCGCCGATTCCTACGCCGATAATAACTCCGCATCTGTAAGGATCTGTGTCCTTAAAGTCAGTACCGCAGTCTTTCAGTGCTTCGTATGACGAACATAATGCAAACTGGGTAAACCTATCCATTCTTCTTGCTTCTTTTTTCTCTATATATTCTGAGCTGTCAAAGTCTTTTACAGCCCCGACAACCTTAACAGGAAAATCTGTTGTATCAAATTGATCTATAAAGCTAAGACCGTTTTTGTTTGCTACAATGCTGTCCCAGAATTCAGAAACGTTATTTCCTAAAGGATTGACCGTACCCATTCCGGTGATTACAACTCTTTTCATTTCTCTATTCCACTCCTTATATAAATTGACAATTGACAATGTACAATTAAATTCCCTTACAGGGGGCTATATTGTCACATTGAAAGTCCGCCGCTGATTTCAATTATCTGTCCTGTTACATAGCTTGCGTCAGGTGATGCAAGGAACGATACGACGCCTGCAATTTCCTCAACCTCGCCATAACGCTTCATAGCGATTTGATTAATCATAGCCTCACGCTGTGCATCTGTAAGCTTGTCTGTCATTGGGGTTTTGATAAATCCCGGTGCAACGGCATTGCAGGTGATTCCTCTTGAACCAAGCTCTTTGGCAACAGTCTTTGTCATACCTATGATAGCAGCCTTTGTTGCAGAATAATTCATTTGTCCCGGATTTCCGTAGACACCTGCCACAGATGAAAGATTTATGATTCTTCCGCTGCGCTGACGCATCATAACAGAGCCGACAAATTTGCTCATATTGAAAACACTCTTTTGGTTTACTGCAACCACCATGTCATACTGCTCTTCTGACATTCTTGCCATAAGACCATCTCTTGTTATGCCTGCGTTATTTACAAGCACATCAATAGTACCAAAGCGAGCCTTAACAGCCTTAACGGTTTCTTCAACCTGTGCATAGCTTGAAACGTCGCAAATGTATTTTTCACATTCCACGCCCTCAGCTTTGATTTTATCCATAATATCATTGTTTTCAAACATTGCTTCGCTTATATCGTTTAGAGCAATGTTGTAACCGTCCTTTGCAAGACGAAGTGCGATAGCTGCACCAATTCCTCTTGCAGAGCCTGTTATTAATGCTGTTGCCATTTTTATGTCCTCCGTTTAGTATAAATTGTATTCGTGTAATTTGCTTTCAATTTCTATAGAAGCATAATCAATAAAATCAAGTATGCTTTCATAACTTATATATTTAGGCGCTGTGTATTCTTTTCTGTTATCAAACCAACTCCATGTAAGCCATCCCTTGCTGCTTGTCAGTTCATCTTCGGTAAGATAATCTTTCACCTCATAATCCTTAGCGCCCCATAATGTTTCCTTTGGATTATTCTTGAATGCATATTCCTGCGACAGTCTGTTATCTATGTTGTCTAAGTCGGAAGATATATACAGAAAAAACTCTCTGTCCGATTGACTGATATTCAGCTTTTCCATTTGTTCAGTGAAATTCAGCCTGATTGTTTTCATAAACAGCTCATCTGTAAGCAGGTGTGTCAGATAACCACAATAAAGATCAAATTCCTTATCACCTTTGATACAATAGCGTTCAACAAATTCATCAATCCGCTTGTGGAATAGTTTTTGGCTTTCATGTGTGAGAAAATCAGCGTCACGAATATCATCTCTCAGATGAGTGTGCTTTTTCATAGCACGAACAAAATTTTCTCTGGAATGTATTGAATCAGGAGCAATGTTGCCCGAAAAGAATAAAGGAACATTTTGTATTCTGTCACCCAGCGTATCTGCTATTCTGTCGGCAATCGCTATATGAGTTATTATTCCTGCCATTTGACTTACCTTTTGAGTAATTCCTCAGCCTGTGTGAACATTTCCTCAATCATATCCTTTGCAGGTTCAACCTTGTTTACCATTCCTGCAATAGCTCCGCAAAGGAATGAGCCCTCGTCAAGATTTCCGTCCTGAACGGCTTTTCTAAGTGAGCCAAGTGTGATTTCTTCAAACTCATCAGGAGTAATTGAGCCATTAGCCTCACCGCTTGCAAGCTTCTTTGAAAACTTCGTCTTTACATTTCTGCAAGGGTGTCCGGTATATCGACCTGTAACAATACTGTCAGTATCCTTTGCTTTTACAACTAAGTCCTTATATGTTTGGTGAATCTGACATTCTTCAGCCGCAAGGAAGCGTGTTCCAAGCTGAACGCCTTCTGCACCAAGCATAAATGAAGCGGCAATACCTCTTCCGTCAGCAATTCCTCCTGCCGCAATAACAGGAATTTCAACTGCGTCAACAACCTGAGGAACAAGACACATTGTTGTGTTTTCGCCGATATGACCACCCGATTCAGTGCCCTCAGCGACTACTGCATCTGCCCCTGCCCTCTCCATTCTTTTGGCAAGAGCAACAGATGGGATAACAGGGATAACCTTTATTCCTGCCTCCTTCCACGCAGCCATATATTTTCCTGGATTTCCTGCGCCTGTTGTAACAACAGGAACTCCTTCTTCAATAACAAGCTTTGCAAGATCCTCTGCATTAGGACTCATAAGCATGATATTTACACCGAAAGGCTTGCCGTTTACGGCAGCTTTAGTCTTTCTTATCTGGTCACGCAAATAATCGATAGGAGCAGAGCCTCCTGCAATTAATCCTAAGCCTCCTGCATTGGTTACGGCAGAAGC
>OIAK01000550.1_pt1 | contig 16916 bp, 15 predicted proteins | sample 1580741 | NCBI WGS metagenome assembly OIAK01 (sample SAMEA3882521, study PRJEB24775) | human gut metagenome | biome: human-associated habitat; feature: intestine environment; material: feces | place: Netherlands | collected 2009/2010
CATGAAGATCAACATTAACGTTTTTGCCGATTTCAGCAGGATCAATTTCAATATGAATAATTTCAGTGCCTTTAGCAAAGGTGTTAGGATTACAAAGAACACGGTCTGAAAAACGTGAGCCAAGAACGATCATAAGATCACACTTGTTAAGTGCCAATGCCGAAGTTTTTGTTCCGTGCATCCCCAGCATTCCTGTGTAATTTTCTTTTGTATTATCAAAAGCACACTGTCCCATAAGTGACAATGAAACGGGAGCGTCGCACTTCCTTACAAATTCAGCCATTTCGTCAATAGCGTCGCATGAAACAACTCCGCCGCCTGCATAGATAAAGGGTCTTTCAGCAGTTTTTATTTTTTCAGCAGCTTTTGCAATCTGTTCATTTATATCGTCAGGATTATGATGAACAATTTCCTTAGGCTCTGTTTTCTCATACTCAGTTTTAGCTATAGTGATATCCTTGGGAATATCAATAAGAACAGGACCTTTTCTTCCCTCGTTTGCAATATAAAATGCTTCTCTGATTGTATCTGCAAGCTTTGTTACGTCTTTAACTATGTAATTATGCTTTGTAACAGGCATAGTGATTCCGCATATATCAACCTCCTGGAAGCTGTCAAGCCCCAAAAGTGATGTGGTAACGTTACCTGTGATTGCAACCAATGGAATAGAGTCCATATTTGCAGTTGCAATAGCAGTAACAAGGTTTGTTGCGCCCGGACCTGAGGTTGCAATAACAACTCCGGTTTTGCCGGTTGTACGGGAATATCCGTCAGCAGCGTGACAAGCAGCCTGTTCATGTGCAGTAATAATGTGTTTAATTTTATCAGAATACATATAAAGCGAATCGTAAATATTCAAAACCGCTCCGCCAGGATAGCCGAAAACAGTATCAACACCCTGTTCAAGCAAGCATTCGATAATTATATCTGAACCGGTCAATAACATAATAAAACATCCCTCTTTAAATCAATATTATTAATAAATAATTATACAATAGCTGTCCGATATTGTCAATAGAATTTTTGTTAAGACTGTTTTTGTACTTGCAAAAACGGACAAGGTGTGATATTATAACTTAGACAAGGATGTCTCCCGCCTCTTTAGGCGGCGGGTTCCATCTTGTCATCAGTAGGAGATACAATCTCCTACTGATGACCGCATTGCTTTGCAATGCGCTTGCCACGTTAAATGACGGGGCAAGCCCCTTATTGAAAAATATGCCGTAATGAAAGGGATGGTCATTTGTGACTGAAAATAATAAGCTGATTCTTAAAACCTACTGCGATAAAATTGAAGAAAAGCTGCTTGAATTCACTAAGGATAAAAACAGCCTCCAGGGGGTTATTCTTGAAGCTATGGAGTATTCTCTTATGGCAGGGGGAAAACGCCTTAGACCTGTGTTGATGTTGGAATTCTGCCGAATGTGTGGAGGAGATGTGTCCAAATATCTGGACATTGCCTGTACTATTGAGATGATTCATACATTCTCGCTGATTCATGACGATCTTCCTTGTATGGATAACGACGATTACCGCAGGGGAATGCCGTCCTGCCATAAGGCGTTTGATGAAAATATAGCCTTGCTCGCAGGAGATGCACTTAATACTCTCGCCTTTGAGGTTATAGCAAATGCCGCTATGGAACAGAGAATAACCGCAGATAAAGCTGTTATGCTTACGTCAGTGCTTTCACATGCCGTGGGAACAAGCGGCATGATCGGAGGACAGGTTATAGATCTTCAGTCGGAGGGGAAAACCATTTCTCTTGATACGCTCAATAAGCTTCAGGAGCAGAAAACCGGTGCTCTTATTGAAGCCGCATGCGTCATGGGTGTTATTCTCGGAGGGGATTTCGGGAAAATACCTGAGGCGGCGGATTATGCAAATGCATTGGGAAGAGCGTTTCAGATTGTAGATGATATTCTTGACGTTACCGGAAGCTTCGAGGAGTTGGGAAAACCTATAGGAAGCGATGATGAGCAGCATAAAAACACTTATGTTTCTCTTATGGGGTTGGAGGAGTCAAAAGCTGCGGCAGATAAGCTGACAGGTGAGGCTCTTGGGTATCTTGAAATTTTTAAAGATAACGAATTTTTATGTGATCTTACAAAAAGTCTGCTTGAACGCAGAAATTAAATCGGGGGTTGTGGGATGTCTAAAAAGAGAGATTATTTGACTAAAATGAATCTTCCTGACGACTTGAAAAAACTGACGCTTAATCAGTGTAATATGCTCTGTCAGGATATTCGTAAAATGCTGATAGATACAGTATCAAAAAACGGCGGGCACTTGGCTTCAAATTTAGGTACAGTGGAGCTGTCTTTGGCTGTCCATAGAGTTTTTGATTCGCCTGAAGACAAAATAGTCTGGGATGTGGGTCATCAAGCTTATACTCATAAAATTTTAACGGGTAGAGCAGATAGATTTGACACATTAAGACAGAAAAACGGAATTTCCGGATTCTGTCGCCCCGATGAATCTGTGCATGATGCATTTGTAAGCGGCCATAGCTCAAATTCTGTCTCAGCAGCATTAGGCATCGCAACAGCAATGAAAATTCAGAATGATCCTCATTTTACTGTCGCTGTTTTAGGTGACGGAGCGTTTACAGGCGGAATGATATATGAGGGACTGAATAATGCAGGAAAAAGTGATACAAATCTGATTATTATTTTAAATCATAATGAAATGTCCATTTCTAAAAACGTCGGCAGCGTAGCAAAATATCTGTCAAATATGCGTACTAAAGAGGGATATCATAAAACAAAAAGCGTCGTAGAAAGAACTCTTGATAAAACGCCGATAGTGGGAGCGCCTCTGAAAAAAGCTTTAAAAGGCTCAAAAAATGCTTTGAAAAATGTAGTTCTTCACAGTACAATGTTTGAAGATTTAGGGCTGGCTTTTATAGGTCCGCTTGACGGGCATAATATTGAGGAGCTTGAAAAGGGGCTTAATGCCGCAAAGGCTTTGCACAGACCGGTTCTTGTCCATGTTAATACTGTTAAGGGAAAAGGCTATGCCCCGGCTGAGGAAAATCCGGGAGAGTATCACGGCGTTGGTTCTTTTGAAATTGCAACGGGAAATCCTGATGTAGTTTTGGCTGACAGCTTTTCGTCGGTTTTCGGAAAAGAGCTTACAGAGCTGGGAGAGCAGCATAAAAATATATGCGCCGTTACAGCGGCAATGAAATATGGAACAGGACTTCAGTATTTTGCAAAGGCCTATCCTCAAAGATTTTTTGACGTGGGAATAGCTGAGGAGCATGCTGTCACCTTTTGCGGCGGACTTGCTTCAATGGGAATGATACCTGTTTTTGCAGTATATTCATCATTTCTTCAGAGAAGCTATGACCAGCTTATACATGACCTTGCTATATGCAATACACATGCAGTTTTAGGCGTCGACAGAGCCGGGGTCGTGGGAGATGACGGCGAAACTCATCAGGGTATTTTTGACGTTTCCTTCCTCACATCAGTTCCGAATACAACTGTCTATTCTCCGTCATGCTATGAAGAGCTAAGATTATGCCTGAGAAAAGCAGTTCTTGAGGACAGCGGAATTGTCGCAGTGCGTTATCCGAGGGGCAATGATAAATCAAATTACAATAAATCTGACGTCAATACGTCATATAAATATCATGATAACGGAAACGGTGTGCTGATAGTTACATACGGCAGACTGTATAACAATGTTTTATCAGCTTGTGAAATTTTGAAGAATCGCCATATAGAATGCGATACATTGAAATTGGTTAAGATTTTCCCGATAGAAGAAGAGATAATTGATATTATTTCAAGCTATAAGCTGGTGTTTTTCTTTGAGGAAGCATATTATCACGGCTCAATTTCCGAAAAATATGCAGCAGTGTGCAGCAATATCGCTCCTGTTGCTATTGACTATTTCGTTAAGCACGGAAATGTTCCCGACCTTTTGGACGAGCTTAATCTATCGCCTGAAAAAATGGCAGATCAAATTGAGGATTTTTTAAGCTATGAGCAATAGACTTGACACTTTTCTTGTGGAAAAAGCATATGTAAAAAGCCGTTCAAAGGCAAAGGAGCTTGTTTTAAACGGCAGTGTTTCGGTCAATGGAAAGACAGCAAAAAAGCCGTCTGCATTGGTGGATGAGGACTGTGAAATTATCATTTCGGAGGATGAAAATCAATATGTGGGCAGGGGTGCATTTAAGCTTAAAGGCGCTTTTGAATGCTTTGATGTAAGCGTTAAGGACAAGTGCTGTGCAGATATCGGTGCGTCAACAGGTGGTTTTACACAGGTTTTGCTTGAAAAGGGCGCAAAAAAAGTGTATGCCGTAGATGTTGGTCACGGTCAGCTTGCGGATGAGCTTGTCAGTGATAAACGTGTTGTAAACTGTGAGGGTGTAAATGTAAGGGATGTCACACCTGAATTTTTTAGTGATTCCATAGATTTTATGTGTGGTGATCTTTCGTTTATTTCACTGCGGTTAGTTATACCTCTGTTAAAAGAATGCCTTGCTGAAAACGGTGAAATGATAATGCTTATAAAACCTCAGTTTGAAGCGGGACGATCAGCTCTTAATAAAAAAGGCATAGTCAGGGATAAAAAAGACCATTTGAGGGTGCTTCAGGAGCTTTCGGATTTTTTTTATGACTGCGGACTCGCCGTTTTGGGAATTTCGCCGTCGCCGATTAAGGGCGGTGACGGAAACATCGAATATCTGGCATATTTAAAGAAAACCGATATGCCCATAAACAGCGCCGGAAAGATTAATTTAAAGGAATTGGTCAGCTCAGCTTTTATGAATCTAAATAAAAGCTAAGCGATTATACAGATTCAGCCGGAAAGGAATATGGCAATGAGAATATATGTTTTTCCTAATCTCAAAAAGAAGAATTGTGCGGAATATACTGCTGCGGCATGTAAAGTTCTGAATAACTGCGGGGCGGAGCTTTATATTGATGAGATATATAAGGACGAGTTCTGTGAGCTTAAGTTTCTTAATTTTATAAAAGAAACTGTCTGTATAAGCACATGCGATGTAATTGTTGTAGTCGGCGGAGATGGTACGATTCTGAAGTGTGCAAAATTTGCTGCGGCTCATAAAAAGCCCATTTTAGGAATAAACAGCGGACGCCTCGGGTTTATGACTTCTCTTGAACATAATCAGATAGAACTGTTGGAAAAGCTTTGCAAGGGAGAATATTCAACGAGCAGAAGAATGATGCTTTCTGTTTCTGTTGAGCCGAAAGACTCAGAAAAGCTTAAGTTCACAGCGCTTAATGATGTTGTGATATCAAAAAGCGATGATTGTAAAATTGCAGATTTTGAGGTTTCCAAAAACGGAAGGACCATATCTTCTTTAAGGGCTGACGGAGTTATTTTTTCCACACCAACCGGTGCGACCGCATATTCAATGTCGGCAGGAGGACCTATTATTGAGCCTGAGCTTGAGTGTATTGAATATACTCAGATTTGCCCTCATACGCTTTTTGCACGTTCAGTGGTGCTTTCTCCAGACAGTATAATAAAAATAAAAAGCAAATGCAATAAACAAGCTCACACCTGCGTCAATGTAGACGGCAACATTGTTCATCGTCTTTCAAACGACGATGAGGTAATAGTTTCAAAAAGCGAATATTATATTGACATAATTGAAATTGCCGGCGGCAGCTCTTTTGCGTCGGTAAATAAAAAGCTTATGCAGCCGTTGAAGGAAATCAGTGAGTAAAAAGATTTACCGAAAGGAATAAAAAAGCATGAAATCACAAAGACAACAGCTTATTTTAAAGATAATATCAGAAAATGAGATTGATACACAGGAAAATCTTCAGAAGGCTTTGAATGAACATGGCTGTGCCGTTACTCAGGCAACAGTTTCAAGAGATATAAAAGAGCTTGCGCTTATAAAAACAATTACTTCAGCGGGCAATTATAAATACGGAATTCCGTCGTTTAAAAAGGATTCTCTTGATAATCACGGAAGCATGCTTTATACGATCTTATCCGACGCAGTAAAAGAGGTGGACTATGCATTAAACACAGTTGTGGTAAAATGCAATACGGGAATGGCTCAGGCAGTCTGCGCTAAGCTTGACGGAGCAACCATTGACAATACGGTCGGAACTATTGCCGGAGATGACACGATTTTTATTCTTATGCGCACTGAGCGTGACGCAGTAAGACTTGTTAAAGAATTAAACGGGATTTTAAATGCAAGATAATATTTAACGTTTAGAGGATTGGAAAGATACTTATGCTGAAAGAACTTTACATTGAAAATTTAGCGGTAATAGAAAAAGCGACTATTAATTTCACTGAAAGACTTAATGTTTTTACAGGTGAAACAGGTGCGGGAAAATCTATTCTTATTAACGGCATAAATGCTATTCTCGGACAAAGGGTAACCAAGGATATTGTCAGGAGCGGCAAGGATAAGGCGGTTATTTCAGCTGAGTTTATTAATCTCGACCAAAACACGCTGACTAAGCTTGAGGAGCTTGGGATAAGCTGTGAGGACGATCAGCTTTTTCTTTCAAGAGAGATCCGTTCGGACGGCGGTAGTGTTGCGAGGGTCAATTCAAGAAGCGTTAATGTGGCTGTTCTGAGAGAAATAGGGGAAACTCTTGTTAATATTCACGGTCAGCATGATAATCAGATACTTATGTCACCGGAAAAGCATATTCATATTCTTGACAGCTTTGCTGACGCTGAGGAATTTTTAAATGATTATCAAAGCTCGTTTAAAGAGCTTCAGACACTGGCAAGAAAAATAAAAAAAATAAAAACGGACGCAGGACAGAGAGCGTTCAGAATAAATCAGCTTGAAGATATTATTCAGGAAATAGAACAGCTGAAAATTACCGAAAATGAAGATGAGGAGATCGAACAGGAATTAGCTGTATCTAAAAATGCAGTGGTTCTCTCTGAGGCAATGTTTAAAGCGATAAACCTTATTAACGGTGATGATGATAATTCAGGTGCAGTTGATTTGACTTCTCAAGCTGAGAAGGCTTTGGAAAGCTATACTGATGTTTATGCTAAGTTTGAGCCGTTATATAACAGGCTGTCTTCGGCGGAAATAGAGCTTGCGGATATTGCAGGGGAGCTGTCTTCGCTTCTGGATAAGCTTGAGGTTGATCCAAAGAGATATGATTATCTTAATCAGCGAAACGATGAGCTTAGGAAAATAAAGAAAAAATACGGTCCTGATTTAAGCGATGTTTTGGATACTTTAGAGAAATCCAAAGAGGAATTGGAACAGCTTTCAGGAAGTGAGGTCAGTCTTAACGAATTGAATAAGCAGCAGACAGAGCTGTTGACTTTGGTGTCAAAAAAGGCAAAGGTTCTTTCAGATTTCCGAAGAAAAGCAGGAGAACGGTTTATAAGCCGTGTAACGGAAGAGCTGGAATTTTTGAATATGCCGAAGGTTAAGCTGGCTGTAGATCAGAAACCGGGAAAGCTTACACTAAACGGAATGGATACGATTGAATTTCTCATCTCTGCAAATATCGGCGAAGACCCTAAGCCTATTGCAAAAATTGCTTCGGGAGGAGAGCTTTCAAGAATAATGCTGGCTTTAAAGAATGTTATAGCTGATAAGGACAGTATCGGAACTTTGATTTTTGATGAGATAGACACCGGAGTCAGCGGAAAAGCAGCACAGAAGATCGGTATGAAGCTGGGAGAGATCTCTGAAATAAGACAGGTTCTTTGTGTTACTCATCTGTCGCAGATCGCAGTAATGGCTGACAATCATTTGCTGATAGAAAAGAATATTGTCAATGACAGGACTTCTACAACAGTTAAATCTCTCAGCTTTGATGAAAGAAAATATGAGATAGCAAGAATTATGGGCGGAGATAATATTTCTGAGCTTATGCTTGAAAACGCTCAGCAGCTTATTGAGAAATACAGCAGAAAGCAGGTTTAGTAAATTAAATCTCAAATTGGGGCTGTTCTTACTCTTAATTAACAAACCGAGAATGCATAATTCTAATAGTATGTGAGAAGTAAAACTGTGAGCGTTCATCGTTATGATGTTGACTAATGTCACAGGAAATGGTATAATATTAAGAATATAAGTTTTTGAAGTCACAATGTGTTTTTTATTGAAAAAGAAAGGAATCCGGGAATTATGAAGGTTACTTTGATTGCACATACTCCTGAGCCTGAAAAGGTTATTGCCGCAGCGGCAAAGCTTTGTTATTCGGCTTCGGATATTAACACCCTTATGAACGGGCTTACTCCTGAAAAGGTAGAAAGCTTTCTTGAAATGCTGACAAATATGGGTCATGAAAGCCCCATTGAGCACATCAGCTTCACTTTCGGTATTGAGGGGATATCAAGGGCTTGTTCTCATCAGCTTGTACGTCACAGAATGGCTTCTTATTCTCAGAAAAGCCAGCGATATGTAAATGAGGACGGATTTGAATATATTGTTCCTCCTGAGATTGAAAAAATTCCCGAGGCTAAGGAAGAATTTCTTTCACAGATGAAGGTTATTGAGGACGGTTATCACAAGCTTGCGGAGATTTTGACTGAAAAGCACACGCAGGAGTTTCTTGCTTCCGGTTTAAGTGAAAAGGACGCTGTTTATAAGGCTAAGAAAAAGGCTTTTGAGGACGCAAGGTTCGTTCTTCCTAATGCATGTGAAACCAAAATTGTGGTTACAATGAATGCAAGAAGCCTTATGAACTTTTTCAGTCTTAGATGCTGTAACAGAGCACAGTGGGAAATAAAAGCGGTAGCAGATGAAATGCTTAAGCTATGCTGTCAGGTTGCTCCGACGCTATTTAAAAATGCAGGTCCGTCATGTGTTAAAACCGGCAGATGCGGTGAGGGAAAGATGTCCTGCGGAAAGCTAAAGGAAGTCATTGAAAGCTATAAGGTGCTGAAAAATGAAAAATAAAGCTAAACTTGTGGTGCTTGAGGGATTGGACGGAAGCGGAAAATCCACCCAGTTTGAAAGACTGGGCGAATATTTGACCGCAAAGGGTGTAAAGCTAAAATCAATAAGCTTTCCTGATTATGATCAGCCATCGTCGGCTCTTGTAAAAATGTATCTCAGCGGAGAGTTTTCTGAAAGCGCTGAGGATGTGAACGCATATGCGGCTTCAAGCTTTTATGCTGTTGACAGATATGCAAGCTATAAGAAATTCTGGGAAAAGGATTATGCGGAGGGCGCTTTTATTCTTGCGGCAAGATATGCTACCTCAAACTGCATATATCAAATGGTAAAGCTTGAAGAGGACAATTGGGATGAATATCTTCAATGGCTTGACGAATATGAATACGGAAAGCTTGATTTGCCCAAGCCTGATTTGGTGATTTTTCTTGACATGCCTGTGGAAATATCTCAGAGGCTTATGTCGGGAAGATATGCAGGTGATGAAAGCAAAAAGGATATTCATGAATCAAATGTCAGATTTTTAAATGACTGCCGAAAGGCTGCGCTGTATACTGCACAGAAGCAGGGATGGAAAGTTATTGAGTGCAGTGACGGTGAAAATCCGCTGACTATTGAAAAAATAACAGAAAGCTTAAAAGAACTGATAGATAATATTTTATAAAGCAGAGATAGATTTATATGTTAAATTTCAGAGAAATTCAATTAAGTGATAAGATATGGATCGACGAATGTCTGAAAATTTCAGACTTCAGAGGCTGTGAATATTCTTTTGCTAATAATCTTGCATGGAGAAGATTAAGCGATACGGTGATTTGTCATCACAACGGATTTTATATAAGCTGTTCTTTTGATGACAACCGCAAGCCTGTGTTTACATTTCCTGCGGGAGCTAAATGTGACGATAATGGCATTGAAAAATATAAATTGCTTTTTGAACAACTAAAGGAATATGCAAAAAGCATTCATTCAGAGCTGAAGATTTCATCGGTAAACAGTGAGCATCTTAGATGGATGCAGGAGTTTTATAAGGACGAAATAACTGTTTGTGCAAACAGAGATTCTTTTGATTATATATATAAAGCTGAAAACCTGATTGAGCTTAAAGGGAAAAAATATCACGGAAAGCGCAATCATATAAAGCGTTTTAAGGATAACAGCTGGAGCTTTGAAATAATGACTCCCGACTGTTTTGACGAGTGCACGGCTTTTGCAGCGGAGTTTTATAATGACAATAAAAGCTATGATGATTATTCGGCTGTGGTTGAGCAATTTGTAATTCACACTTTTTTTACTAACTTTGAATATCTCGGCTTAAAAGGCGGAGTTCTCAGAAAAGACGGAGAAATGGTGGGTTTTACTATAGGAGAACAGCTTAATTCAGATACTTTTGTGGTGCACATTGAAAAAGCAAAGAGTGAGATTCAGGGGGCATATCCTACGATATGCAATGAGTTCCTTAAGACCTTTGCTTCAGGACTTGAATATGTAAACAGGGAAGAGGATTTGGGAATTGAGGGATTAAGAAAATCCAAGCTTTCATATTATCCTGAGTTTCTTCTCGAAAAAAATACCGTAACATTCAAATAAGCTGAAAGGAAGTAGTTTTCGATGGTTTATGTTTTTCTTGCTCCCGGATTTGAGGAAATTGAGGCACTTACTCCTGTGGATATATTAAGGCGTGCAGGAATTGAGGTAAAAACTGTAGGGGTCGGCGCTGAGATTGTTGAGGGCGTTCATGGTATTCCTGTTAAAGCTGATATGAGTGTTGATGAAATAAAGCTTAACAGCGAGCTTGAAATGATAGTTCTTCCGGGTGGAATGCCGGGTGCGGACAACCTTGAGAACAGTCCTGAGGTTCTGGCGGCGGTGGACTACTGTGCAGATAATAACAAATATGTTGCTGCTATTTGTGCAGCGCCTAAGATTTTAGGTCATAAAAGACTGCTGGAGGGGAGATATGCTATTTGCTTTCCCGGATTTGAACAGGAGCTTTTGGGCGCTAATCTTTCAGACAGGACTGTTACTATTGACGGCAAATATATTACCGGAAAAAGCGCAGGAGTTGCATTGAAATTTGCACTAAAGCTGGTTGAAGCACTTATTTCAAAAGAGAAAGCGTCAATGCTGGAGGCTTCGCTCAAGTGCAGATAAGTGATAAAAAAAGCTTGAGGCTGTTTTATAAAAAGCTCAGAAATGAGATGTCCTTTCAAGAAAAGGAAATGCGGGACATGAGGATTTATGAAAAACTGACCCAGCTTGACGAATATAAAAACAGTGAGAGTGTGTTGGTTTATGTTTCATCAGCTATTGAGGTGGACACTCATAAAATTATAGAATACAGCTTCAAGAAAAATAAAAGGGTTTTGGCACCGAGGTGTATTCCGAACACTAATTTGATGGAGTTTTATGAAATAAGCTCCTTTGACGATTTGGAAAGCGGTGCATTCGGTATAATGGAGCCAAAGGATAAATGTAAGAGAATAAAGACTTTTTCGTCAGATTCATGCTGTATTGTGCCGGCGCTTGCATATGATAAAAGAGGCTATCGGCTTGGATTCGGAAAAGGCTTTTATGATAGATTTCTTGACAAATATGACGGAAAGAAAATTGGTTTGTGTTATAACAGCTGTGTGACTGAGCGGCTTCCTTCTGATGATTTTGATAAGGCGGCTGACTGTGTTATAACCGACCGATACATAATATATTTTTGATATGCAGTTTAAAAGAAAGGACGGTAATAAAGATGAACGATAATAAATTCAGCCCTGAAAATCTGTCAGGTAAAGCGGATGATTCCAAGAAAGAGGATTTTGCGGATATCTCTTTTAAAAAGACGGACGCTGTTTCTCGGAATAAAAGTGAAAAGAAGCCCTTGGATAATGCTGAAGCTTCTGAAATGTCAAAGGATGCTGATGAAAAAAAAGAAACAGATAAGTCATCGGCTGTTATTGCTTCCCACAAACCAAAAACATCTGAAAAAGCAGTTCCCGATTTAAATTTAAAGGGCATTAAGGTTGATTTATCAGATGTCAAATCAGAGATTAAGGCTGAGCCGGAAATGAAAAAACCTGTTGAAAAACAGGTAAGCAAGCCGGTTAATAAGGCTGTTCAAAAGCCGGCGGAAAAGCCTGACAAAAAGCAGGCTGAAAAGAAGCCTTCTGTTAAGCCTGAGGTTAACAAAAAGGCTGACAGCACAGACGGACAGAAAACAATGGTCATGAAGGATCCTTCATCTGTTAATATTTCTGACAGCAAAGCATACATAAAATCTGACGTAAAATCAAACCAATCAAAAAAGAAAAATCAATCAAGCTTCAACAACTCTATTTTCGGAGGATTTTTTCTTGCCTTCGGTATCGTTGTAGCTGCATTTATTGTAGCTATCGGAGGAATTTCATTAGGAAAAGAATATCTTGGAATTGACAAGGCTGAAAACGATATAACATTTAATATTCCACAGGGTTCAACCAGTGCTGATATTGCAGAAATGCTTGAGGAAAACCAGATCATTTCAAACAAGCTGCTTTTCAGACTGGCGCTGAAGCTCAATGCTCCTGAAACAATTTACCCGGGAGATATTACTCTTCAGCCGTCAATGGGTTATTCTGCAATAATTGAACAGCTTGGAATTATGAGAGAATCATATGAAACGGCAACGATTTCGTTCCCTGAGGGCATAACGCTTCTTGAAGCGTCTCAGCTTATTGAAAAACAGGGGGTTTGTAAGGCTGATGAATTCCTGTTTGAGTTCAACAAAAGTCAGGGATATGACTTTGAAAAGCTGATTTCGGGCAATGAGGACGCATTTTATGAGATGGAGGGCTATTTCTTCCCTGATACTTATGATTTCTACCTCAATGATACCGGTTATAATATTACGAAAACGGTAAGAGAACATTTTTCACAAAAGTTTACTGATAAAATGATTGAGAAGATGGAAAAGAGCAAGCTTAGTATGAATGAAGTAATGATTCTTGCTTCAATGGTACAGTGGGAATCAGGTTCAGTTGAGGATATGCCGAAGGTAGCGTCTGTTTTCCTTAACCGTTTGCATGACCCTGATACCTTCCCTTCATTCCAGTCTGACGCAACGGAAAAATATATTGACAAGGTAATCAAGTCTGAGGCTGATACAAAGGCAGAGCTTGAGCATTACACTGAAGGATATGACACTTATAACTACAAGGGACTGCCTGCCGGACCTGTATGCAATCCGGGCTTAGACGCTATTAACGCAGTGCTAAATCCTGAGGATACGGACTATTACTATTTCTGTAACAATCTAAAAACAGGTGAGTCGTTCTTTGCTGAAACGCTGGATGAGCATGAGGCAAATCTTGAAAAGGCAGGATTAAAGTAATTGACGACTGGTGCCTTTTATGAATTCGGAGGTAAAATGAATCAGAATAAAATGCTGGAAATACTTTCTCCTGCGGGGGATAAGGAAAGACTGTATGCTGCACTGGATTTCGGTGCAGACGCAGTTTATCTCGGCGGTCAGATGTTTGGGATGAGGGCGGCTTCTCCTAATTTTACTGCTGAAACATTAAAAACGGCTGCGGACGAGGTTCATCGCCGTGGGAAAAAGGTTTATCTTACTTGCAACACGCTTCCGAGAAACGATGAAATAATTCATTTTGAGGGATTTGTTAAAGACGCATTGGACGCAGGTGTTGACGCTCTTATTGCTAATGATATAGGTGTGTTTTCTTTGATTAAAAAATATGCACCAGACATGGAGATTCATGTTTCAACTCAGGCGGGCATTGTTAATTTTGTTACGGCAAATGAGTTTTATAACATGGGCGCTAAGAGAGTGGTTCTTGCGAGAGAGCTTTCTTTGGAGGAAATTGCTGAAATAAGGGCAAAGACTCCTTCGGAGCTTGAGATCGAAGCATTTGTTCACGGAGCAATGTGCGTCAGCTTTTCGGGAAGATGCTTGCTTTCACAGTATCTTGTAAACCGTGACGCCAACAGGGGTGAATGTGCTCAGCCATGCCGCTGGGGTTATCATCTTATGGAGGAAAAGCGTGAAAACGAGTTTTATCCTATTTTTGAAGATGAAAAGGGAAGCTATATACTTAATGCTAAGGATATGTGCATGATTGATCACATTGACAAGCTGGCTGAGGCGGGCGTAAACAGCTTTAAAATCGAAGGACGTGCCAAGTCGGCTTATTATGTATCGGTAGTAACTAACGCTTATCGCAAGGCTATGGACATATATAAGAGGGATCCTGAAAACTACAGCCTTCCGCAATGGATTCATGATGAAGTATTCAAGGTAAGCCACAGGGCTTATTGCACAGGTTTTTTCTTTGGACATCCGAAGGATTGTCAATATTACGAAAACAGCGGTTACATAAGAGATTATGATGTTGTTGCTGTTGTTGACAAATGTGAGGACGGTATTTTATATGCACAGCAGAGAAACAAGTTCGACAAGGGTTCAGAGCTTGAAATTCTCTCTCCTGACGGAGAACCTGTGAAATATAAAGCAGAGCATATTTTCAATGAATACGGTGATGAAGTTGAAACGGCAAATCACGCAATGATGAAGTTTTCAATGCCATGTGAGAAAGCTTTTCCCAGAAATTCTATAATTAGAATGGAAAGATAATTGGTTATCACATTATGAGCACATACTTTACGCAAAACGCTTGACAAAAGTCTTTGTCTAAAGTATAATTTATTATGTAAATAATTCGACGTTTTTATGATGAAAATGATTTGGGGATATTTGGAGTGAGGAAATGAATCAGGGAAATGTTGCTTTAAGGGAACGAGAAGCTGAGATTATTGTAACTGAAAGAACCTGGGAAGGAAGAAAGGTAGAATATGAAGAGAAAAGGGGCTATAGCTTTGTTAAGAGAGCTTTTGATGTAGCGGCTTCTTTGGCAGCTCTTATTATATTATCGCCTCTGCTTTTGATTGTTATGCTTCTTATTTTTGTTACCGACCCGGGGAATCCGTTTTTTGTTCAGCAAAGGTCGGGAAAAAACGGAAAGATGTTTAACATATACAAATTCAGAAGCATGCACAAGGACGCAGAAAAAAAGAAAAAAGATTTGCTTATACATAACGAAGCTGATGGACCGACATTTAAAATTGAACAGGATCCTCGTGTTACAAAAATCGGAGCTTTTATCAGAAAGACATCTATTGATGAGCTTCCGCAGCTTATTAACATTTTAAAGGGTGAAATGTCAGTTATAGGTCCGAGACCTTTTATTCCGTCAGAGCAAGAAAAGCTTCCTGACGAAAGACTTTTGGTTAAACCGGGGCTGTCTTGTTATTGGCAGATCGGCGGAAAGAATTCTTTGTCTGTTGAAGAACAGCTCGAATTAGATTTCAAGTACATAGAAGAACGTTCAGTTTTAACAGACTTAAAAATTATTTTAAAAACAGTGGCTGTTGTATTTAAGAACGATAACTATTAATATCAAAAAAACGGGTGAACTTAATTGTTCACCCGCTTTTTATTATACTAAAATTTCACTTTTATTTCTGAGGTCGAGGATTCTTTGTGCTTTTCCCTGGAATCGCTGAAGTGTTTTATGACCCACAATAGTAATCTTTGTTTCAATTCCCAAAACAGTTTTCATTGCATGATGTATATCTTTATGGAGCTTATCAAGCTGAGGGAAGTTGTCAAGAATCTCATTGCATTTATCAGAAAGCTCAACCTTGATTTCAAGATGATCGGCAAAGTTTTCTCTTGTAAGCACAAGCTGATAATGGGGAGCAATAGCTTCAAAGCCCATAAGGACGCTTTCAATCTGTGACGGGAATACGTTAACACCACGGATTTTAAGCATATCGTCGGATCTTCCTCTTGGTTTTGCCATTCTGGCAAAGGTTCTTCCGCATTTACAAGGTTCATAATTAATTTGGGTAATATCCTTTGTACGGTAACGAAGCATCGGTATACCCTCTTTGGTTAAAGTAGTAATAACCAGCTCGCCCTCTGAACCTTTAGGCAAAACCTCGCCTGTAACAGGATTAATAACTTCGGCATAGAAATGGTCCTCGTTAATATGCATTCCGTCACGTTCAATACATTCGCCTGAAACGCCGGGACCCATAAGCTCGCTCATTCCATAGTTATCGGTTGCAAAAATATTAAGCGTATTTTCAATCTGAGATCTCATTTCCGGAGTACATCCCTCAGAGCCGAACAAACCAAGCTTGAGGTGGATTTTATCAAGAACGCCCATTTCTCTCGCTACCTCGCCGATATACTGAGCATAGGACGGAGTTGAAACCAAGGCGTTTGTGCCAAAGTCCTGCATTAGCATAATTTGCTTTTCAGTGTTTCCGCTGGAGGTTGGAACTACAGCGGCTCCGATTTTTTCAAGACCGTAATGCAGGCCCAAAGCTCCTGTAAACAAACCATATCCAAAGGCTATCTGGACGATAGTTTCATCGCTTGCGCCAACGGCAGTGACAAGTCTTGCCACACAGTCGCCCCAATAGTCTAAATCTCTGTGAGTATATCCTACGACGGTTGGTTTACCTGTTGTTCCGGACGAAGCATGGATACGCTCAATTTTTTTCAGCGGAACAGCAAAAAGCCCGAAGGGATAAGTATCTCTCATATCAGCCTTTGTGGTATAGGGTATGTATTGAATATCGGACAATTCTTTAATTTTATCGGCAGTAATGCCTGCTTCGGTAAGTCTTTTATTATAAAACGGAACATTGTCCATACAGTATTTAACAAGCCACTTTAAGCGCTCAAGCTGAAGCTTTTCAATTTCCGCACGGGGCATTGTTTCAATATCCTTTTGAAAAAACATAATATTCTCCTTTGATTTAAAGTAATAAAGTAATTATCAGTATATCATATTTTTTTGCATTTTTCAATAAATTGTGTAAAAAAACCTAACCAAATTTACACCTTATATTTTATGCAATTTATAGAATAAAAGCTTTCTGACTATAAATATAACAATAAAAATTATTATTGTATATAATATTGCATAAAATAATAAAGATTTTTTAACATGATTTTGTAATATATTTA